>ULSJ01025024.1_pt1 | contig 10609 bp, 8 predicted proteins | sample 1956291 | NCBI WGS metagenome assembly ULSJ01 (sample SAMEA4835705, study PRJEB28245) | human gut metagenome | biome: gut microbiome; material: fecal sample | place: Denmark | collected 2008 | reverse complement strand
AAAGATGGTTATTTTTTTCTACTTTTGCAGAAGATTGAATGAAAAACAATGAACACGAAAGACAAATTTACGTTAATGACCACCGCGCCGGTTCCGAAACTCATCGGATCGCTTGCCATACCTACCATCATCAGCATGCTGGTTACTTCGTTTTACGTGATGGCAGATACTTATTTTGTAGGAAAAATCAATACACAGTCGACAGCCGCAGTTGGTATTTCGTTTTCCATCATGGCCATCATACAGGCATTCGGTTTTTTCTTCGGACACGGTTCAGGAAATTATATTTCGCGTAAATTAGGTGCCCGGGATTATGAGAGCGCAGAAAAAATGGCCTCAACAGGTTTTTTCTACGCCTTCATATCGGGAGCATTAATCGCTCTTTTCGGCCACTTGTATCTTACACAGATATGTATCGCACTGGGCTCTACTCCTACCATTCTACCATATGCCGAAGAATATTTAGGTATAGTACTGCTGGGTGCGCCGTTCATGGCTTCCTCGCTGGTACTGAACAACCAGATGCGTTTCCAAGGAAATGCCGTGTATGCGATGGTCGGCATTATTATTGGTGCGGTGCTGAACATCGGACTCGACCCGCTGCTTATATTCGTGTTCGACATGGGTATTTCGGGAGCTGCCTGGGCCACACTGGCCAGCCAGATATGCAGCTTTACGGTATTGCTTATCATGGACAGCCGGGGAACGAACATCCGCATCCGTTTCAGAAACTTTACTCCGAAAGCTGCTTACCTGAAAGAAATCATATTTGGCGGAAGTCCTTCTCTCTGCCGTCAGGGACTGGCCAGTCTGTCAACCATCCTGCTGAATGTGGCAGCCGGAGCATACGGCGACGCAGCTATTGCGGGTATGTCTATCGTAACCCGTATCTGCATGTTCATCAACTCTTTTCTCATCGGTTTCGGACAAGGTTTCCAGCCGGTATGCGGATTCAACTACGGAGCGGGATTGTTCCATCGCGTACGTGAAGGATTCTGGTTCTGTGTCAAAACCGGGGCAGTTTTTCTTTCCGTCTGTGCAATTATCGGTTATATATTTTCTCCCGAAATCGTATCGTGGTTCCGCGATGATCCACACGTTATCGAAACCGGTACACGCGCCTTACGCTGGCAACTTATTACTTTACCCCTGGGCGCATGGGTCATCCTGTGCAATATGATGCTGCAGACCATCCGCAAACCGGTACGTGCGGTCACACTCTCATCGGCCAGACAAGGACTGTTCTTTATTCCGCTTATCCTGATTCTGCCGCATTTTCTAGGATTACAGGGTGTAGAAATGTGCCAGGCCGTATCCGACCTCTGCTCGTTCCTGCTGGCCATTCCATTGACCGTACCCGTACTGAACGAAATGAAAAAATAATTTTTCCCGCATGAAACAAAAAAATCCATTTAAATCCATACGGGGAAAGACTTGTTTCATCCATTCGTCAGAAATACGTAAAGGTACGTTTTTCCCCTCCGGCACAAGACCTTACGAATCATTCAGTTGCCAAAATACCGGTTTATTTCGGTTTATATAATATATAGGAGAAAAAAAATTCTTATTTTTGCCTGTCGTTTTTCCACTTAAACCATAGCTATGAGCGAAGATACTTTTGATAAAGAAGAGACCAACATTCCCAATAAAGAAGAACATTCAGATTACAAGCCTGTTGACCAGAAAGACGAAGCGGTGAAACATCAGCTGAGCGGCATGTACCAGAACTGGTTTCTGGACTATGCCTCATACGTTATTCTGGAACGTGCCGTACCGCACATCAACGACGGACTGAAACCGGTACAGCGGCGCATCCTCCACTCCATGAAACGACTGGATGACGGACGCTACAACAAGGTGGCCAACATCGTGGGCCATACCATGCAGTTCCATCCGCACGGCGACGCTTCCATCGGCGACGCACTGGTTCAACTGGGACAGAAGGACCTGCTCATAGACTGCCAGGGAAACTGGGGAAACATCCTGACCGGCGACAGCGCCGCGGCTCCCCGTTACATCGAAGCCCGGCTGTCCAAATTCGCTCTCGACGTGGTGTTCAATCCGAAAACCACCGAATGGCAGGCATCTTACGACGGCCGTAACCGGGAACCGGTTACGCTTCCGGTAAAGTTTCCTTTACTCCTCGCCCAAGGGGTAGAAGGTATCGCCGTAGGTCTTTCCTCAAAAATCCTGCCGCATAACTTCAACGAATTGTGCGATGCCGCCATCGCTTACCTGCACGGCGAACCGTTCCAGCTTTATCCGGATTTTCAGACGGGAGGCTCCATCGATGTTTCCCGTTACAACGACGGCGAACGAGGTGGTGTAGTACGGGTACGTGCCAAAATTTCAAAGATAGACAACAAGACGCTTTGCATCAGTGAAATACCCTACGGAAAAACGACTTCTTCGCTGATTGATTCCATCCTGAAAGCCATCGAAAAAGGGAAAATCAAGGTACGTAAGGTAGACGACAACACAGCCGGGAAAGTGGAAATACTGGTCCATCTGGCACCGGGAACCTCATCGGACAAGACGCTGGATGCCCTCTATGCCTTTACCGATTGCGAGGTGAACATCTCGCCCAACTGCTGTGTCATCGACAACAAAAAGCCACATTTCCTCTCAGTAAGCGCTGTACTCAAGAAATCGGTAGACAATACACTGAACCTGCTGCGTCAGGAACTGAATATCCAGCGTAATGAAACACTGGAAACATTACATTTTGCGTCCCTGGAAAAAATATTCATCGAAGAACGTATCTATAAGGATAAGGAATTCGAACAGGCCGAAAACATGGATGCCGCCTGCGAGCACATTGATGAACGGCTGACCCCCTTCTATCCGCAATTCGTGCGTGAAGTGACGAAAGATGATATACTGAAACTGATGGAAATCAAGATGGCCCGTATCCTGAAGTTCAACAAGGACAAGGCGGACGAACTGATTGCCAGACTGAAGGCCGAAATTGCGGACATTGACAACCACCTGGCCCACATCACGGAATACACCATCGACTGGTACCGGAGACTGAAGGAAAAATACGGCAAGAACTTCCCCCGCCGTACCGAAATCCGGAGTTTCGACACCATCGTCGCCACGAAGGTGGCCGAGGCCAACGAAAAGCTGTACATCAACCGCGAAGAAGGTTTCATCGGTACCGGACTGAAGAAGGACGAATATGTGTGCAACTGCTCGGACATCGACGATGTCATCATCTTCTACAAGGACGGCAAATACAAGATAGTCCGCATCAGCGACAAGCTGTTCGTGGGCAAAAATATCCTGTATGTAAACGTGTTCAAGAAGAACGACAAGCGCACCATCTACAACGTGATCTACCGCGACGGGAAGGAAGGATTCCACTACATCAAGCGTTTCAACGTCACTTCGATGATACGTGACCGTGAATACGATGTGACCCAGGGAAACCCGGGCTCAAAAATCGTATACTTTACCGCCAACCCTAACGGAGAAGCGGAAGTCATCAAGGTAACTCTCCGCCCGAACCCACGCATCAAGAAACTGGTATTTGAAAAAGATTTCAGTACCATCAACATCAAGGGACGCCAGTCGATGGGTAACCTGCTGACAAAATTCGATGTACACAAAATCAGTCTGAAACACCGGGGAGGTTCTACGCTCGGCGGACGGAAAGTCTGGTTCGATCACGACGTACTGCGCCTGAACTACGACGGACGCGGACAATATCTGGGTGAATTCCAAAGCGATGACACCATTCTGGTAGTACATAAGAACGGAGAATTCTATACCACCGATTTCGATCTGAACAACCATTACGATACCGATATTCAGATTATCGAGAAATTCGATGCCGAGAAAGTATGGACGGCCGCCCTGTATGACGCTGACCAGCAGAACTATCCGTACCTGAAACGATTCACTTTCGAGAACTCCGCCAAACGGCAGAATTACCTGGGTGAAAACAAACATAACCAACCGATTTTACTCACCTGTCAGGTATATGCCCGGCTACAGGTTATCTTCGGAGGACACGACAGCTTCCGCGACCCGCTCATCATAGAAGCAAGCGACTTTGTAGGAGTAAAAAGCTTTAAGGCAAAGGGAAAGCGACTGACAACTTTCCAGGTAGACCGGATTGAGGAACTGGAACCGACCCGGACACCGGAACCTGCTGAGACAACAGAGGAATTACCCGAAGAAACCGATAACGAAGCTGAAAATCCGGAAGATGAAGACGGGCAAATGAAACTGTTCTGATATGCGATACACCTTATTTATATTGTTCATACTGACAATTCATCTGAACCTGCAGGCACAACCAGACTGCCTGCGGGATTCTACTGCTGATTCTCCCGAATGCAGTCGTACACCCGAAGGACGCTACATCCTGCGAAGTACTTTATTCGGCGCCGGATTCAACAATGTTCTTGAAACTTACCTTTCTCCCCTGGAATACAAGGGGCCTGAACTGCGCTTCATGCACGAAGGAATGCGCATGACCCGGCTGATGAACGGAAAAGTATCGGGCCAACACCTTCTGCAGGTAATGGCTTCGCAAACCCGAAACCCGGCCAAGAACGGAGAGATGTATACCGGTATGGTTTCGTGGAGCTACGCCCTCCATTATCAGTTCACTCTCAGAGAAAACCTGAAGGTGCTGGCAGGCCCCTACATCGATCTGAACGGAGGAGTGGTCTACAACCGCCGCAACTCCAACAATCCGGCACAAGCCAAGGCCTACGGAAACATCGGTGCCTCAGGTATGCTCATCTACAAGTTCCACCTCGGCAATTATCCGATGACCGTACGTTACCAGGCCAATCTTCCGTTGCTGGGAGCCATGTTCTCGCCGGAATTCGGAGAATCGTATTACGAAATCTTCAGTCTGAAGAACAGAGGAAAGCACGTAAAGTTCACTTCCCTGCATAACCAGCCTTCCCTGCGACAATGGATAACACTGGATTTTCCGGTCTCACGCACCATTCTGCGGATAGGCTACCTGTGCGATATTCAGCAGGCGGATGTCAATCACCTGAAAAGCCACCTGTATTCACACGATTTTCTCTTCGGATTCGTACGCAATTTGTACCTGTTCCGGGGAAAAAGACAAATCAGCATGCCCGAAAAACAGACTCCATTCTAAAGCCTTATGAAACGATTGTATTTTCTACTTCTCATCCTGATAAGCTGTCTGTCCAGCGTTTCCTGCATCCGCGAAGAGGTGTCCGGAAATACACCGGAAGCCAACTTCGAATCATTGTGGCGCATCATCGACCAGCAATATTGTTTTCTGGAATACAAAAAGGAAGTGTATGGACTGGACTGGAACGAAGTACACGAACGGTACGCCAAACGTATCTCCCCCGACATGTCTTCGGAAGCCCTGTTCGAGGTCCTCTCGGACATGGTAAACGAACTGCGTGACGGACATGTAAACCTGAGCAGTTCCATGGCCACTTCACAATACCGGGAATGGTTCGACAGTTATCCGCACAATTTCAGCGACAGCATTCAGAGCAATTACCTGGGAAAAGACTATACCATCTCTTCCGGCCTGACTTACCAGATACTGGAAAACAACATCGGATACATCTATTGCTCCAGTTTTTCCAACGGCATTGGCGACGGTAACCTGGACCAGACCCTGAACAGGCTGGCCATCTGCGACGGACTGATCATTGATGTACGCGACAACGGCGGCGGGAATCTCACTACCGCCCAGAAACTGGCCGGGCGCTTCACCAATGAAAAGATATTGGTGGGCTACATGACACACAAAACCGGTCCCGGCCATAATGACTTTTCCGATCCGTATCCGGTTTATCTGGAACCGTCTAACGGCATACGGTGGCAGAAGAAAGCGGTTGTCTTGACCAACCGCCGCTCATTCAGTGCCACCAACGATTTCGTAAACAGTATGCGCCAGCTTCCCAATGTAACCATTCTGGGCGACAAGACCGGAGGTGGTTCCGGACTTCCGTTCAGTTCCGAAATACCCAACGGATGGTCCATCCGTTTCTCTGCCAGTCCCATGTATGATACGGACATGAACCAACTGGAATTCGGTATCGATCCGGACATAAGAATAGACATAACCAGCGAGGATATGCAACAGGGAAAAGATACAATGATAGAAAAGGCCTGCGAAGTTCTGAAGAATTGACTACAAAATTTGGTGGATTAAAAAACTTGTCCTATATTTGCACACGCTAAAGGAGAACAATTCCTTTCTGCGCCTGTGGCGTAATTGGTAGCCGCGCCAGACTTAGGATCTGGTGTCGTGAGACGTGTAGGTTCGAGTCCTATCAGGCGCACGCAAGAAAAGCTAATCACTTACTTGATAAGCGGTTAGCTTTTTTTGTCAATTTATATCCGTATCAGTTGTTACGAAATGTCAAAGCGAATGATTTAACCGCTCCAACATCAGTTTCAGATTCGCTTCATTCTCCGCATCAGAAACGGTCGGGTCCTTGACGAAACGATGGCAGGGAAGTTCCTGACAGCCGCCGCAATTCTTTTTCTTCCGGTCTTTACAACACTGATAAATCGGGCAAACATCGCCTCCAGTGTACGATAGCCAAAAGACTTTTCCCCGGATTGCACGACACCCCTTACAAGTTTCCGGAAATTTTTCGCACGCTATGCACACCGCTCCGCAAGGCGAAGGCTCTACAAACTCGTCTTTCCAGAGCCACCATCTGCATTTCTCAATATCCGGATACTCTGCATTGACATAATACTCCAGCGCACGGTACAGATACAGTTGACAACGGTCTACAACAAAACCACGTAACCGGCATTCTTCCGCATAAAGTTCATCTGCCTTTTTTCCCTTCAATGACTCGATGGAAGTATACCCCATGGCCAACAAATCCTGTTCCGTCTGTCTTCCTACGTTAGGAATCTCCCGCAAAGAACGAGCCTTACCGGTCAAAGTATCTTTGGCTTTTCTGTTCTTCTTCTCAGGATAAGGAAGTACCTCTCTCAAAAGGCCGACAACCTTCAGGAGATTATCCGCATGATCCACATCCAGTATGTAATGCTCCTTTGCTCCCGGATAAGGTATACCTGTTTCTGCCTCCTTCATCAGCCCCACAATAGCAGGATGCTTCTTCACGTAGGCAAGATTATCGCATACCAGAATCACCGGCTTTTCGTCCAGATAAATCATGTAGTCACCGAACATCTTCCGGTAACGCACATTACCCAGTTCTTGAATCCGGACACAGACATAATCAATGAAATTCAGATTAGAAGGCATAATAAAAATATTTATTTACAGAGGTCTCTCACGCACAAGTGCCTGCCAACAAATGTAAAGATAAATCAGCTACCAGCCAAGCATATCAGGAAAAAATCAGGAGTCCGCTGATCCTCAGACAACGAGAAAAGAATTCATGAAGGAGACTTTCAGAAGAAAGCGCCAAAACTTCTACGTTCTCCGGCCGAGAAACATATATCTCCCGCATGCAGGACGTAAGTTCTACCTACAAGAAACATACGTTCCGGCCTTGAAGAACATAGAATGTAACACTAAAACTAGAAAACTTTATATTTATATAAAAGGAATGAAGTTCCATTAGCGATTTCATATCAGGATTCTGTCTTCAGAACAAACTGCATTTCCGGTCACCTTGGATCAGGAAAAGACGATAAGACGACAAAGGTTCCTTTTCGCAGGAAAAAACAAGAACAACTGATACCAGACCTACAAAAGACAACAATATACCTTTCATTACACCAGAATTTATAACCCAAAATCAGAAAATAGAATAGCCCAAAGTCAAACTTAGCGTACGGTTTTGGGTCCTGGAATCATAGATGGTAGCCAGGTGTTTCAGACCAAACTGATATCCTATTCCCAGGCGGATACGACGCCAGGCTATATCACTCCCTACCTGAAGTCCGACATCGCAACGGTCGAACGGACGATAATCGACAGGCAATCCGGAGTCCTCAAAAAAATCGATAAAAGCAGAAAACGGCTGCCTGAAAGAATCGGTTCCATCTATTCGACCTTTTGCCCGTATTCCTACCCCCAGATAACCACCCACTTTGGGAGTAAACGTCCAGGTATCGGTGAGATGTATCCGATAACCGATTGTTACGGGTACATAAAGATAATCGGCTTTATCCAGTTCCAACTTCAGATTATTTATTCCCATATCTCCTGAAAGCTTCTCTCCCCGCCGTTGGTAAGACAAACCAGTCTCCAAAGTTACCTTACCCGGAAAAGTGTAATCTGTAGTCAGACCGACCATGAATCCGTGTGAAGATTTCGCAACAAGTCTTTCGGTTGACAAACAGGTATTAAGATATCCTGCCTCTACTCCCAGACTCCATTTCTGCGCCTTTACACCGACACCCAATGCCAGCACAAACAAACATAACAATAACTTTTTCATCACTTACTCTGTTAAAAAACGATAGTAGCCATACCTGGCCTTTTCTTTTCAAAGTTAGTTCTGAAATATCAGAAATCCATTGGTAAGCTTCAAAGGAAATCTTGTAATAAAAGTAAATAAAACATTGATTATCAAATATATCAGATAATTATTCCTTGTAATTCTTCACGCGGTCCTTGTACGTTTTCTATTCCGGTGTTTCTGCCAAGGCATTCTTCAGAAAAGCTACGATATCGGCAGCTTCAGGAGCATGTATTTTTTTGCGTACATGCGTCTTGCATTTATGTACCGTAAAGACACTCTGCGACCATACCGCCGCAATTTCTTCCGTACGGAAACCGGCAACCATCAGACAACACAATTGTACCTCCTTTTCATTCAACAAAGGATAACGGGCTACAAGCCTGGCCTGAAAATTGTCGAAAGTAAGATTGATGTGATGATAAAATTCCTTCCACTGTGTAGCCAGAAGCTTGTTTCCTTTAAACAGTTCAAGCTTGTCGAGCTCCTTCATCAGTTTTTCGCTTCGTTCTTTCTGGGTATGCTTCAACACAACGATCCGTTTAGCGACTTCGATGTCGCGCAAAATCAAGGCTTTCGATTCATCCTGCATCTCTTCCAGTTTTTTCAGCGCATCGATCCGCTGTTGTAAAGCCAACAGTTCGAGTGCCTGCTTCCTTTTCCGATAAAGATATGCCATCCCCATCAGTGCCAGTCCCAACAAGGCTCCGAAAAACAAGAACTGATACCTGCGTATCTTCAAATCGCTCTGCCGCTGCTCCTGAATATGCATATAATGCTGTATGGCTCCATCAAGCGTCTGACTGTTCAGATCCTGCAACATCTGTTCATACTTCCCGATAACCTTACGCATACAGTCGGCTTCCTTTTCTCTTTTTCCCTCAGCAGACGCATATCCGGCACAGGACTTGTAAAAATCGATTTCAGTATAGTTAGTCCGGTCAGCCAAATCATACAGTATGGCCTGTTCTTCATAAGAATGTGCTTTCTCCAAATGTTCCAACTGATACTCACAAAGAGCAAGTGCAGAATAAGCAGTAAACAAATTCAGTGTATCGGTCTCTCCCTCTAGCGAAGCCTCCAGTTCCGGAACGGCATTTTCAAAATTTTTCAGTTTGTAACGAGCCACCCCCAGCAACCGGAGAATATCATTATAATCGATGTGGTGCCGACCGACCTTCATCTTCAAATCGGATAACAACTGTTCCGCCTTCTCCGCCTGCCCGGTATGCAGATAACTCCGTCCGACAAGAACAAGCGTATGAACGTCCAGGTCATTCTGATTTAAGTCCTGAATAATCTGCCTGGCCCTTACCTGATATTCTACAAAGCGGAGCATGTCATATTTTCTAAAATACATGTCACTGAGGTAACTGTACAAATGAAAAAGCCAGACAGAATCTCCGACTTCCTGTGCCAGCCTCATAGCCCGTTCAATGGAAGCCAGCTCTTTTTCCGTATTTCTTTCCTTCTGATAAATTCCGGCCAGCAGATAAAGGGTCTCAAGCTGTTTCTGAACTTTCCGTTCCGATTCAAAAATGCCCATGCATTTTATCAACTTCTCTTTATCCGGCCGGAAATCTTTGGCTGTATAACTGTATGCCAATGTCCGAAGAAGAAAATTTGTTGCTTCCCTTTCATTCCCGATAGAAATGACCTGACTGGTATCCAACTGAGATAACAGAGACTCCGGTGAATTTTCCAGAATAACAATTTTATCGTCGAAAGACACATCATCCTTATATCGCTGACACGAGAAAGCGACAACAACCAAAAGAAGCAAATGGAACCGCCAGTTTCGTAACATAATATCTCTGGACATGGCATTTAAATCCTTCCGTCAGTTTCCCCGATAAGTGGAATAACCGTACGGAGAAAGAGTAATAGGAACATGATAATGGGTATGATCTTTCATCTGGAAAACTACCTCAATAAACGGATAGAAAGAGTCCTGTCCCTGCAACTCAAAATAAGGGCCTACCAGATACGTCAGCTTGTAAATTCCCTGATGTCCCTTCGGAGTTTCTTCCAGAAAATCCTTCACGCGTCCGTTTTCATCCGTTTTACGTTCGTCTATTACACTCCACTTCCCTGAAACGTCTTGTTTACTCAAAATAATCGTTACCCCTGAAGCCGGTTTTCCGGTATGAATATCCAGTAACCATTCTATTTTCCGCCACGACGATTTTATCGGCTGT
>ULSJ01001808.1_pt1 | contig 10620 bp, 6 predicted proteins | sample 1956291 | NCBI WGS metagenome assembly ULSJ01 (sample SAMEA4835705, study PRJEB28245) | human gut metagenome | biome: gut microbiome; material: fecal sample | place: Denmark | collected 2008 | reverse complement strand
CACGGCCGACATACAAAAAATGGCGCAACCAGACCTCATCACTCAAACTGTAATCCATTCCGTTATAGATACCGAATTCAGCTCCGAACGGAATCTTTTTTGACTGATAGGACCCCTTGACGCCAATGTCAAACACGTTACCTACCTGCTTGGCAATGAAAGAGCGGTTGGCAAAAAGTCGAACATGAGGAGAGCGCGCGGCATCAATTGAGATGGGGACACGAAACTGTCCGGCCGTCACCTTGAATTCATCACCTATATGAAATCGTGTGTATATATCGTGTGTTCTAATTTTCCCTTTCTCACTTAAATTGATTTCAGCCTTATAGTCCAGGAAAGGTGCCAGCCAACCTTTCACTCCCACGCGGGCATCGCGAACCTGGAAACGGGCATTCTTCACGTCGGTCTGATATTCATACTTTGCACGCAACGTACCGCAGACTTGCGGAATGTAGGAAAATTCCTTTTCTTCTTGCGAAAACGCAGAAGATACAAACCCTAAAACGACTAAACTTGTCAGTAGAATTTTTCTCATAACGCATATTTTACTGAGCGCAAAGTTAATCATAGTATTTTTGCAGGATATAACAAATTTGTAACAATGTTACAAAAGTTATAGGATGTAAAAATCATTCACGAAACACAAACAATATGAGGCATTTCCCGCTAAAAAGAGAAGTGCATGGCGATGCGTACGCCGCTCTTGTCGATACCGGGATTGTCGCGATAGGTCAGACGCCAAACGTAGTCCACCCGCAGAATCGTGAAGATATTGTCGATACCTGCCGACAATTCCATATAAGGGACTTTATCCATCGGCTGGCAAATGGCATTGAGCGGGAATCGGAACAAGTCGTTGTTGTATTTCGGATTGTTGCGGTTGCTCAACGAGCCGTAAAGACCTTTGAACGATACCACCTCCCGAAGCTTCAGATATTTTATAAGGGGAATCCGGTTGAACAAGGCACCGTTGGCCCAATACGTGATGTCCCACGACAGATACTGATCGTTGACAAATTCCATCGCATTCATCAAAGCATACGATTCCGGTTGAATCGTATAGGCAAGATTGGCGTTCGGCAGCAGTAAATCGGGGAATGACACTTGGCTCCACACTTTCCCTGCCTTCAAAATAATGTCGGTATATCCGAATGCCGAGAACCAGAAACGCTTCTGCACACTGAATTCCGTCTTGTTGACCGTGTTCCGGCTACCCAAAAATCCTTTAGGGCTGTAAGTCTGTGTCAAAAGAAAGACGGGAGCATCCAAATTGATGGGGATACGCGAGAAGCGGGCATCGTAGAATTTTTCGCCCGGAGCATAGCGCAAAGTAAGGTTGACCGATGCCTGGCTGTAGTTTTTGAACCAGTTCCCGTATCCGTCGATGAATGGCAACCAGGGAGTTGCCTCTTCAATCTGATGCTTCAAATTGAGCGCAAAAGAGAATCCGCTGAGAAACTCATGCTTATATTCCAGTTCCGTCAGACGACGATATACCACCTTGTCGTTTTTCTGCCGTTTCCATGCCACAAATATATTGTCCATATTCGTAAACATATACTGCTGGCCAAGCTGGTCGATGTCATACTTGTGGTGCAGACGCAACGACTTTATCGGGAACTCTTTGGCATGATACTTTTTGTCGACAAACGAATACTCGAGCTCACCGTCATATTTAAACACATTGTCGCGCGTTCCATAGGCCACATAGCCTTTGGCAAACAAACGCTTGTTGAGGTTGGCCGTAGTCATGCCGCCCACCCTCAAACGGACACCTTCCACAGTGTTGCCGCTGATAGTCGTATTCATTGGACCGAAATCGAACTTGCTCACCTCCTGTGAACCCGTCGGGATATACCCTGACACCAGAACAGATATCACCTTTTCAGTCCAATAGAACACCGGAACCGAACGCAACTGCGCCAGCAGCTTTTCTATGGAGTTTTCATTTTTCTTAATCGGGACCATACGGTGTTCCTGCCAATACTCGTCAGGCATGAATCGGGCATCGGCGAGTTCTACGACCTTGCCTTCTGCGTGGAACACAGAATCCGTAGCCGGAGCCTCAAACGAATAATTCCGATAGTTGGTATTTTTTCTCGCATACAGGCCCTGAGTTCCGGGCAATATCGAAAATTCCACCGTCATGTCGTCCTTCGTCTTCAGTCTGCTGCCGTCGGGAGCTTTCACAAAATCCTGCTCAATCAGCATGTTGTCGACATAATTCAAATTGATGGCTTTCGGCACATTCAACTTTACTTTTTTAATGAACAGGGTTGTATCATTTTCAGGAACATACAGACGACCAAGAAAGCCGAACGTGCGGTTGTTGAACGGAGAAAAGCTCAATTCAATGCAGCGTACGCCGTCCACGTCAATCGTATCGGTCAAATAATATTTGTAGAAATTCGTACCGAATCTCGACAGCGGACTGACAAAACGGTTCTGAAGGATGGCTATGTTATTGTCAAAGATGTCCACTTCCCGGAAAACGTCCTCCACAAAAGTCTTCACGCTTTCCTCGTCAAAGATTTCGTCGACTCCTGCGTGCTTGACACCCGTGATGAATTCCTTTTCCGAATGAGGCGATTTGCGATAATAGTTATTGGAAAATTTTTCCGTGACCGACACATTCAGAATAGGCTTGCCCGACACTTCGGATGTATCCAGATAGTCGAACACGAACTTGAATTTCTTGAAGAGCCACTTGTCTTTCTGTTTTTCGGAAAAATCGTTCAGTGCAAACGTCGTCTTTTCGTATTTGTCGTAAGAGCAGTAATCATGATTCTTCGGATCGTACATCTGACGTCGGGCTATCAACTTTTCCACAAAAGCGACAGCCGGATTGTTCTTTTTCGAATAGGCTTCCTTGCCCGGCTTGACGACAACTTCCTTCAAAGCCACCCCGGTAGGCACCAATTCAATAAGCAATTCGTTGTCATGGCCTTTGTCAACAAAAATCTCCTTGGGCGTATAGCCCATCGTTGAAACACGTACATTAATAAAATTTACCTTGGTGGTCAAATCGAACGAACCGTTCTCGTCGGTCTGCACCCCAAAGTCCGACCCTTTGAGAAACACCGCCGTGAAAGGTAATGGCTCACGGGTAAGCGAATCCACCACAAGGCCTTTGATATGAGTAGGAACCACAGGCTTTTGAGCTGACATGTCAGCCCATCCCAAGCCTATGAACAGAATTCCTAAAACAACCAATTTTATCAATTTTCTCTCAATATTCATACATAGCCACCTTTATGTGCTTGTTAATTTTTTCCGTTATGCAAAGTTAAAGACTTTTGTCCATATCTTTTTTTCCTTAATTTCGCAAAAAATATTCTATTTGATTTGCTAATCTTATTATAGTAGTCATGTCCATTGAAATAGAGCACAAATATCTCACAAGCAACGATTCTTATAAAGAAATGGCTGTCAGCCGACAACGAATCAGCCAAGGCTACCTCTCACGCGACAAGGAACGGACTGTCAGAATCCGCATAAAGGACGAAAAAGGGTTCATCACAGTTAAGACACGCAACATCGGGGATGCCCGCAACGAATTTGAATACGAAATTCCTTTTGCCGATGCCGAAGCACTTTTGAAAGTATGCCTGCCACCTGTCATCCAAAAGACGCGTTACCTGGTACCGTTCGGTAATTTCTTATGGGAAATCGACGAATTTGAAGGCGCGCTCGAGGGCGTTACACTGGCAGAAATCGAATTGCCTGACAGCGACACCCGCTACCCTCTCCCCCCTTTTGTCGGTGAAAATGTAACCGGCAAGCCGGAATATTACAATTCAAACATACACCGGCTCGCCAAAGGCTATTCTAACGAAGGTCAAGACTGACCACATTTTCCACATGATGGGTATGGGGGAACATGTCGACCGGCTGCACCTCCCGCACCCTATATTTGACATCCAACAGCGCCAAATCGCGAGCCTGTGTCGCTGGATTGCAACTGACATAGACAATGCGTTTCGGAGCCGCATTCAAGATTACGTTAACGACATCCTCGTGCATTCCGGCACGGGGAGGGTCGATGATCATCACATCGGGATGGCCATGTTCAGCCACAAAACCGTCGGTAAGCACATCTTTCATATCGCCCGCATAGAAAAGCGTATTTTCTATGCCGTTCACTTTGGAATTGAGTTTGGCATCCTCGATGGCTTCCGGCACATATTCGATTCCTACCACCTGACGAGCCTGACGGGCCACGAAATTGGCAATCGTTCCCGTACCCGTATACAGGTCATAGACAAGTTCATTTCCGGTCAGTTCTGCCATGCGGCGGGCCACCTTATATAATTCATAGGCCTGAAGCGAATTTGTCTGATAAAACGATTTCGGACCGATACGGAATGTCAGTCCCTCCATTTCTTCATTTATATAGTCACGGCCACGGTAGGTAATCACTTCCTGGTCTCCAATCGTGTCGTTCACTTTCAGGTTGACCACATACAGCAGCGACGTGATTTGCGGGAATTTTTCAGCGATGGCCGACATAACATCTTCAATCGCCACCATATTGTTCTCGCCAAACACCACGATAAGCATCACTTCTCCAGTGCTGGCAATACGCACCATCAGCGTACGCATCAGTCCGTTTTGTGCTTTCAAATCATAAAAAGTATAGCCTTTTTCCAAGGTATACTGACGGATAAACAGACGCAATTCGTTGGACAAGTCGTCCTGCAACCAGCACTTCTTTATATCAAGCACCTTGTCGAACGCACCGGGAATGTGGAAGCCAAGCGCGTTTCTGTCGGGAAACTCCTTGCCGCTTCGCAAATCTTCAAACGTAATCCAGCATTTATTGGAAAACGTGTACTCCAGCTTGTTTCGGTAGCAGGTAGTTTGCCGCGAACCCAAAATAGGATTGATTTCAGGCAACTCCACTTTGGCAATGCGGGTCAACGCATCGCACACCTGCTTGCGCTTATACATCAGTTGGTCCTCATAAGGAATATGCTGCCATTTACATCCGCCACAAACGCCGAAGTGTTCACACATCGGTTCTACTCTCCGCGGCGACGGCTCTACCATACGGACAATGTGTCCTTCCGCATAGCTACGTTTTTTCTTGTCAACTTTGACGTCAACAATGTCACCGGGCGCACCAAAGGGAACAAAAAGTACCATATCGTTCACTCTGGCAAGACTTTTGCCCTCTGCCGCCACATCTGTTATCTGTACGCCCTCCAATACGGGCAATTCTTTTCGTTTTCGTGCCAATTTACTTTCGTTTTGATATTAACAAATCCCTTGCAAAGTTACGTATTTATTATTTTACTTTCGTAAAACCCGAAAAATAAATAACATTTCTTTCATTTTTCTCATTATAAATTTTCCAGTTCAACTGAATTCATTTATATTTGCATACCATTGAAAAATTTGAAACTGAATTAATTTGAAATTGTATTATATAACTAACACTTAACCTCATTAAAGAATGAAGCGAATTTATACTTTCGGTAACGGCCAGGCAGAAGGACGTGCCGATATGAAAAACTTGCTCGGTGGTAAAGGTGCAAACCTTGCTGAAATGAACCTTATCGGGGTTCCAGTTCCTCCGGGTTTCACTATCACAACTGAAGTCTGCACAGAATACAATACTCTCGGCCGCGAAGCCGTTGTAAAACTTCTTGATGAAGACGTTAAAAAATCTGTGGCTCACATTGAAAAACTTACCGGCAACAAATTTGGCGATGCAACCAATCCTCTTTTGGTTTCTGTTCGTTCAGGTGCTCGCGTTTCCATGCCGGGTATGATGGATACAGTCCTTAACCTTGGTATCAACGATACTGTTGTTGAAGCATTGTCAGCAAAATCAGGCAATCCGCGTTTCGCTTGGGACAGCTACCGCCGTTTCGTTCAGATGTACGGTGATGTTGTTCTTGGCATGAAACCGAAATCAAAACAGGATATTGATCCTTTCGAAGAAATTCTTGAAGCGGTTAAGGAAGAAAAAGGCGTTAAGAATGATACAGAACTTACGGTTGACGACTTAAAGGGACTTGTTGTTAAATTTAAGGCTGCCGTAAAGAAAAGCACAGGAAAAGATTTCCCGGAATCTGCTTGGGAACAACTTTGGGGTGCCATCTACGCTGTATTCGACAGCTGGATGAACGAACGCGCTATCCTCTACCGTCGCATGAACCAAATCCCGGAAGAATGGGGAACTGCCGTTAACGTGCAGGCAATGGTTTACGGTAACATGGGCGAATCTTCCGCTACAGGTGTTGCCTTCACTCGCGATGCTGCTACTGGTGAAGACATTTTCAATGGTGAATATCTTATCAACGCACAAGGTGAAGACGTTGTTGCCGGTGTACGTACTCCGCAACAAATCACAATCGAGGGTTCTCGCCGTTGGGCTGCTCTCCAGGGAATTTCGGAAGAAGAACGTGCTTCCAAATATCCTTCTTTGGAAGAATCCATGCCGGAATGTGCTAAGGAACTTATCGAAACTCAACAGAAACTCGAAGACTACTTCAAAGATATGCAGGACCTTGAGTTCACTATCCAAGATGGTAAACTCTGGCTGCTCCAGACACGTAACGGCAAGCGCACCGGTGCTGCTATGGTAAAGATTGCCATGGATATGCTCCGTGCCGGCGAAATTGACGAAAAGACAGCGTTGAAGAGAATGGAGCCGCAAAAGCTCGACGAACTCCTCCACCCGATTTTCGACAAGGACGACTTGAAACGTGCCGTAACTGTTGCTAAAGGTCTGCCGGCTTCTCCGGGTGCTGCAACAGGTCAAATCGTATTCTTCGCCGACGATGCTGAAGCATGGGCCGAAATGAAGAGAAAAGTTGTCATGGTTCGTATCGAGACTTCACCGGAAGACCTCCGCGGTATGACAGTCGCTCAAGGTATCCTGACAGCTCGTGGCGGTATGACATCTCACGCTGCCGTTGTTGCCCGCGGTATGGGTAAATGCTGTGTATCAGGTGCCGGCGAAATCAAGGTCGACTACAAAGAGAAGACAGTTGAAATGGGCGGTAAAGTTTACCACGAAGGCGACTGGATTTCTTTGAACGGTTCTACAGGTGACGTTTACGACGGACAAGTTCCGACCGTTGACGCTGAACTTTCAGGCGACTTCGCTGCTATCATGAACCTTGCCGACAAGTTCACAAAGGTTGACGTACGTACGAATGCCGACTCTCCACGCGATGCTTTGGTAGCCCGCAAATTCGGTGCTAAAGGTATCGGTCTTTGCCGTACAGAACACATGTTCTTCGAAGGCGAACGCATCAAGGCCATGCGCGAAATGATTCTTTCAAGCACAACAGAAGGCCGCCGCATTGCTCTTGACAAACTTCTTCCGATGCAACGTGCAGATTTCAAGGGTATCTTCGAAGCAATGGACGGACTTGGCGTGACTATCCGTCTGCTCGATCCTCCTTTGCACGAATTCGTTCCTCATCAGCTGGCTACTCAAAAGGAATTGGCTGAGGAAATGGGCATTTCCGTTGAAAAGGTGAAGAGCATCTGCGACTCTTTGGAAGAATTCAACCCGATGTTGGGTCACCGTGGTTGCCGTCTGGGCAATACATATCCGGAAATCACAGAAATGCAGGCTCGCGCCATCATCGAAGCAGCTATCGAATGTAAGCAAAACGGCATCGACGTTCATCCGGAAATCATGGTTCCTCTCGTAGGTGTTGTGAAAGAATTGGAAATGCAGAGCGAAATCATCAACCGTACAGCTCAAAAGGTATTCGAAGAAAAAGGTACTTCTGTAGCTTACAAGATCGGTACAATGATTGAAGTTCCGCGTGCAGCATTAGTTGCTGACCAAATCGCAAAATACGCCGACTTCTTCTCTTTCGGTACAAACGACTTGACACAGATGACATTCGGTTACTCTCGCGACGATGCTCCTAAGTTCTTGAAATATTACAAGGAACTGGGTATCATCAAGACTGATCCGTTCGAAGTGCTCGACCAGGAAGGTGTAGGACAACTCGTTGAAATGGGTACTCGCAAAGGCCGTTCAACAAAGGCCGACCTCAAGGTTGGTATCTGTGGCGAACACGGTGGTGAACCTTCTTCTGTGAAGTTCTGCGCTAAGCTCGGCATGAATTACGTTTCCTGCTCACCGTTCCGTGTGCCTATTGCACGCGTAGCAGCCGCACAAGCAGCAATCGAAGACTAATCTTGTATAATAACTATATTTTAGGCTGTAACAAATACCATCGTTACAGCCTAATTTTTTTCTTTCACATAATTGTCAAAAAAGTCTTTCCGAAAACTAATAACACAAAATGTATCCCAAATCACAAAAAAAATTTAGCTACAAACTTAACGAAGATAATGCAACCGACGAAAAGCAGCACGTACCTGTTCCTCAAAATAACAAAATGAAGGTAACCTGCGAAGGCTATCCAATTGCACATTTTTACCAATTTGCTCATATAATTCAGCAATTCCAATCATATCTCTTCTCCGTTTTGTTCTCCCTGAGCTTGCTCTCCTAATAGCCTCCTCAATAACCACTTTTGGGTCTGCATATGTTTCTGGATTTTTTTCTATTCCCAATTCCTGATCATGCATTTTTTGCGCATCAATAAATTTTTTTAAAAGCTGAGTATCAGCCAACATCCATGCCTCTATCATTCTTATAGGAATCACTGGAATAATTTCCTTACAATACTTAGTCTCATCCTCATCCTTTAGAGCCTTTAACAACGGACTAAAACTATACAACATTACATCATCAATATTCTTATCATCAGCATCACGATGTACGCACAAAATAGAGATACCATAATCATCAAATCCCTTTCTTGATGCATCCATTATCATTGGGACAAAGTCTTTTTTGGCAACCTCTATACACTGAATATCTAATATTTCAATATCATTTGGACACTCAAAAGCGACATCATCAAAAGTCCTTTTTATAACATCAGTCAAAAAGCGAACATCTGTCGGGCCTTCAGTATGTAATCCAATAACTAATTGTTTCATAATTTAACCCCTTCCTGATTTAAATAACGTGCGGCATCAGCTACAGTCATCTTTATATCAGCCTCTGAAAATGAATATTGCAAATTCTTCGTCAAAGGCACCATTTTACTAACACGCAGTTTCCGCTTAACATTTTCCTTTGTTATCAATTTAGTTGTAAGTTTTGAAAACCAAATACTTACAAATACATCCTCATCATTGAAATGAGAAGCCAATACGCGAAGAAACACAGGAGAGTGCGTATTTACTATTACTTGACGCAATGTATCCCCTTTTTCAAACGATGTACTTAAAGCACGCAATAATTCCACCATAGTAGAAATACGAAATGGATGAATACCATTCTCTGGCTCTTCAAAACAAAGCAATCCCCGATATTTATCATCATACAACAATATACACAAACTAAGCAAACGAAGTGTTCCTTCAGAAAGAACACGAGATGTAAAGAACTTACCATCCTCATTTTTTAAACGAATCAGAAACTGCTTATTTGCAACGTCATCTAACACATCTACATCTGTAAATTCAGGCAAGAAAGAATTCAGTTTGAAAGAAATTAACTGCAAATTATAAGCATCATCTTCTTTTATTCGATATAGAGCAGCAGCCAAATTCTCACCACTATGCCCAATTCGATCATCCAAATTAATCTCATATTTTGTAGGCTCGCGAAGAACTTCAGGATTAAGCTGCATAAAATTCCAATTACTAATCTCTTTTTTAGCAGCTAGCACATGGGGAAAATCAATGGACACTGCACTACCCAAAACTGTTTGATTTACAGCATTTGCTAAAGCAGCTTTTCCTCCTTGTCTACCATCTTGACGTATTCGAATAGTGGTAATACCATTTATATGGTCTGTATAAATATAAGGTTTCGAACTACCCCCACTTTGTGAACTTTTCCATATCTGTTTATTTTTCTCTCCGAGATATTTTTTCGCCCACTTATCATCGTCTGTATTAATTTTGGTCAAATATTCATATTCTACAACCAATTCCTCAAACCCTTTACCATTTTCTTTCCGAGCAATAGTTAATTCATAACGAAGTCGTGGCGTTTTTATTTCACACTGTCCGCCCCAATTATCAACAACATTTCTTTCCACTAGCAATTCAACAGCAAAACGCATTTTGCGAGCAATTACTCCATCACCATATTGAGTAAACAATTCCTTTACATCTCCTCTCAAATTTTTATACGAAAAAGCCGTACGCAAATCCATTACAGCCAAATTAGAAAGAAGATGCAATGCATCAAACAAATTACTTTTTCCAGACGCATTTGTTCCTGCAATGACTGTAAATGGCGTAAATTCCATCTGAAAATCCGAAAACGACTTAAATCCGTCAATTTCTATTTTAGTTATCATATCAAATACTTTTTTCAATCAATCCATATAAAAATTTTATTCATTTCATCTGAAATATTTTCAATTCTTTACTGCGAAGATAGTATTTTCCATGTACAAGCACAACTCTTTGCCGTCTTTTCATTTTGAATTCCTTCTCAATTTTTATTTCATCTATTTTTACTATAAAATAACATAAGTTTGAAATAAAATCAGAATACAGCAGATATGCAAAGGAATATATTGCTGTCCGATAAAAATTTTGCAAAAGTATAAAAAT
>ULSJ01000275.1_pt1 | contig 10656 bp, 13 predicted proteins | sample 1956291 | NCBI WGS metagenome assembly ULSJ01 (sample SAMEA4835705, study PRJEB28245) | human gut metagenome | biome: gut microbiome; material: fecal sample | place: Denmark | collected 2008 | reverse complement strand
GGGCAAATCTGGGGCTATCAAGCCATACAATCCGAAGTCTTGTATCTCGGTCTGGAAGATACCGTAACACGCTTACAGAGCCGTTTTGAGATGCTCGAAGCCTATGAGGGGATGGAGAACATCCACTTCGTTTTAAAGGCAAACAGCATCATTTCCGGCGTTGAGGAAGATATCCGTGATTACTTAATGCTGCATCCCAACATCAAACTGGTGGTCATTGATACGCTCCAACATATCAGAGGGAATGAGTTTGTAAAAAACATCTATGCCGGGGACGTGGAGTTTACCAACATCCTGCGCCAGATAAGCGTGGAGTTTGACCTCACCATCCTTGCCCTTACCCACACCAACAAGGGCAAGCACGATGATGATATCAGCAAGATTTCCGGCAGTGAGGGCATGGCAGGAGGAACGGACGGGAACTGGGTGCTGACAAAGAGCAAGCGCACCGACACCAGAGCCAACCTCACCATTTCCAACCGTGATACCGAAGCTTTTGAATTTGCCCTTGAATTTGACAAAGAATCCTGCCGTTGGAACAAGCTTACCCGTGACGAATCAGTTGTCAATGAGAAAGAACGGTTTTTACACGCTATCGTTAATTTCATCAAGGCAGAAGAAGCGCACCATTGGGAGGGGACAGCAACAGAGCTGCTGACAATCTTGCAGGCACGAGAGCCGATTCTTGTTAGTTACAGTGCGGCTGTGTTCTCAAAAAGCTTGAAAGCAGCGCAAGATTCACTGAGAGAGATCTACGGGGTTTCTTATGTGAGTGCGTTCCATAACAAGAAAAAATGGATAACGCTTGACTATATCGAAGTCAAGTAACTACGGGTACTACGCCAACACCGTTGTTTTTCATAGGACGATGAAGAAAAATTACCCGTAGTCGGATTTCCGAGGACAACGGCAAAATTCTACCGCTTATCCTAACGGAAACAACGGCGCAGCCGTAGTTGCCGTTGTCCTCGGCTTAAATCAATCTATTTTACAAGCAAAGGAGACGAAATGAGAGATTACAGTTCACAAAAAAATGAGATTGAAACCATAAAACCAAGAACCATAACAGTGAATCTTTCCGATGCAGATGTGAAACGCCTTGCCGAAAAATCCGGCGAGGGTGGGTTGACGATTTCAGAGCTGTTGGAGAACTTCATCGGGGATTTGGTAGACGGAACGTATTCCAACGGCAGTGATGAACGGATGTATGCGGAACAGTGGTATCAGCGTTGTTGGTTCGCCATGTTTTCGGATGACACATTTCTGAAATTTTTGCTGCTGTGGGGCGATTTGGACGATTATATTGATTTGATGGATGAACTTGAAAGCAATAAAAAAGAAATGGCAGAAATGACCGCTGATGCCGAAGAATATTCCGCTGAGGAGCGGGACGAACTGCAAGAGTATATCAATGAGTTGCAGAAGGAAATTGATTATTATTGGGGCAAATTTTTGGAGCGAAACCGCCAAAAAGAATCCTATGTTTTTGAAAAAGAAATCGAAAATATTATGGCGTGGAAATCGCAGCTTGACACAATACTCGACCCTAAAAATCCATAGCAAAACATTATTAGCAAGCAGGGGGAAATTGTACCCACTCGCTGTCCATTATCCTCCCTATACTTGCAATAGCAAGCATAGGGGAAATGTACCCACTCGTGTCATTTTCCCACTTGTTAGCCGTTGCACTGGGGCAACGCCCCCTAATACCCCCACCTGTACCATTTTGCAAAACGGCAAAATGATTGTCCCACAGACGGCACAACAAAACTAAAACCACTGACGAACAATTTTGTAATTTCCTCACGGTGAGGAAGTTTTGAAAGGAGAAGTAATAAATGGCTGAAAAAGATAGAGTTCGCACAGAGCAATTCCGTTTTACTTTGCTTCCAGAGGAAAATGCCATGCTCACAAAAAATGCTTTTGAGTACGGCTTATCGAAATCGGAATATTTAAGAAAACTGATTCTTGCAGAATCGTTGACGGGTAAGCAGTGGCACATGGATAGAGACCAAGCAAAGCAGTTGATTTACGAGGTGAACCGTATCGGAAATAATGTCAATCAAATTGCTTATAACACAAATGCTGTTCGATTTTCTTCTAATAAGGATTGGGGAGAACTCCAAACAAAATATTTTGAGTTAATGACACTGTTTTGTCAGTTTGCGTTGCGAGAGAACGGAGAGGAAAAACTCTGGTATAAAAAGATTCTGGAACTGATGCCGAAGGACTATGTGACCTCGGAAAAAGCTGATTTATAAAATTCTGAATTACAAGCCTAAGAACACAGGGGGATACCTTACAAATGTATCCCCCTGTGTAATCAATTACTCTTTATTCAAGGTATGGTTTTAAGTAGGTATTAAAATGATCTAATAAGTCTTGAGATGTCATATTAGGTCTCCACATGAAATAATTCTTATCGAATTTGTCAAACCAAAATGCTATTTCCCTATTACGTTTTGGATCACGAGTTATATCTCCTTCGAGAACAACCCAAAATGGGAGAATTTCTTCGGAATTAATTCCGCCTATTTTACGGTAAGCTTTTATAAGCCCTGGAGTAAATAATTTACACATTCTTTCATGCGCATTACCTCTACCGTCATTAGGCTTCTTTCCTTCTACCCAACCATCTTGTCTTTTTATTTCACCAAACAGAATTTTTCCAGTACGCGTATTCGTGATTGAAAAGTCAGGAGAGACACCCCACCCTCGTTTTTTTGCAGCTTCCATAGTTTTGGCATCCGGGCAATAGATTTGCGATAATGTCTCGTCAGATAAGATAATGCTTTCATATAAGTGCTTTAGTTGTTTCGGATGTTCGCTCAATACATAATCAGTGCCCTCGAAAGCCTCTTTAAAAACTTTATATAAATCTTTCTCGGCAATACCAGCTCGTCCACCAGGCCCGGATTCGGTTTGCCAATTTTCTCTTCCACTAAGCGCCTTTTTACCCATGATAATCCTCCTATAATCCTTTAAATAATTCTTCAAGAGAGGTATTTAGTCCGTTTGCAATTTTTTCGATATTATTTATTGATATATTGCGTTTCCCACTTTCGACAGAAGCGTAATATGTTCTATCCATGTCGATGAAAAGTGCAAATTTTTCTTGACTAAGACCCTTCTCGATTCTTAACGATTTTATGCGTTGTCCTAATTTTTCCGTTAACATATTATTCACCTCTTGAAAATATTATATAATTCAGATGATTATGAGACAACGGATTATAAGTAACAATAACGTTGACTTTGAAAAACTTATACGGTAATATATAATGTAAATAGAATAGGAGGAAAAAGAATGGCAGAAGTAACAGCAGATATCACTGCTTATTCCTTATATAGCAAGCAGGCACAGTCCCGAACAAAGATCAATCCTTTAGAAGAAATATATCCAAGCCTTCCAAATAAAAAATATCAAGTAATATATGCGGATCCCCCATGGGACTATGGTGGAAAAATGCAATATGATAAGACTACTATAAAAGATGAAAATGTCGGTTTTGAAAAAAAGATTTTTATTAGCTCAGCGGCATTTAAATACCCAACCTTGAAAATGAAGCAACTTAAACAACTTGATGTTAACTCCATTGCGGCAGATGATTGTATACTTTTTTTATGGACTACAGGACCTCAACTGGCTAATGCCGTCGAATTGGGAGAAGCATGGGGATTTGAGTATAAAACAGTTGCTTTTGTCTGGGATAAAATGGTGCACAATCCGGGGAGATACACGCTTTCCCAAACCGAATTTGTCCTCGCATTTAAAAAAGGCAAATTCCCAACACCGCGTGGGGCGAGAAATATTAGGCAGCTGTTGTCCGTTCATAGAGGAAAACATAGCGAAAAGCCCATTGAAGTTATAGATGGAATTACAAAAATGTTTCCATCTCAAGAAAAAATAGAGCTTTTTGCGAGAAAAAACTACTTCGGGTGGGATAATTGGGGCTTAGAAATTTCGGATTCTAAAATTGAAATTTTAACAGGAACATCAAAAGATGCTGAAGCTATAGAATAAGTTGGCTTGTGGTTTGCTATGATAAAGAACAAAAGCGATCAACCGTAACGGGTTGGTCGCTTTTGTTCTTCCTGTTATTTAAAAGAAATATTCTATAATTAGTCCAAAAGCGGTGTATCGCAAAATACACCGCTCTTTGGATATTAATAATCTTCTCCGGTAATAATACGCAGAATCAGATTATTGATTACTTTATTCTCTTTAATGCTTTCTTCGACTTGTTCAAGCCACATTTCTTCGTTTTCTTTATCAAACGCTTCCAGTTCGGCACGCTGCTCCGGCGATAAGCCCTTGTATCGCTGCTCAAAATATTCTGCCCGTTCTTCCGGGGTTTCCTCTGGGTCTGTGAATCCTGCGATATCTGTTGGGAACGTATCCGGCACTAACTTTCCCTGTCTTGTCAGCCAAGCCAAAGCATCAATGAATCCCATCATATATGTAAGGCGTTCTTTTGACGTTAGGTAGAAGTTCTCCGTCTTTAGGTACTTTGTCCGTGGTGACTGTCCAAATGCCTTGTAAAGCCCCTTATCGCTTTCTAAGAGTATTCTAAGACCGTCATGGTACTGCTCGTAGTTTTCAAGCACCATACTTTTCAGAGTATATAATTCGTCTGAGTTCATTTCAATCCCTCCAATATAATTTATAACATAAATTATAACATATAAATCACATCTATTGAAACATAAAATCTAACATAGAGGTGATTTAGCATGAAAGAGGAAAAATTGATAATCCATCCGAAACGTCCCAAGGGGGATGACGGTTATAAGACCTTTTCTGTTCGTATCAGAGAGGACGTTGTGCAGCGCATTGATGAAATATCGGCTCAGACAGGGCGTAGCCGAAATGAACTGATTGGTATACTGTTGGAGTTTTCATTAGACCGCTGTTCAATCGAACCCAAGTAACAAAAAATCACAGGCAGCTCCTTTGCGTAGTGCAATAGGAATCGCCTGTGATTTCTTTATTTACCGTATCGTTTAATATCCACCTGTGACAGCGTATGAACAGTGGCTTTAAGCGTTCTCAAATGCTCACGAGCCGCTTTATAATCCTTATGAGCAATGCAATCCTCAATCAGTTCTACATTGTCATTCACAATCATATCAAGCTGCTCTAACGAGGATTTCAACCCCAAAATGCGTTCAAAGTCTGTATAACGGGATTCAACTTTTTCTGCCGGGGATTCGTTTTCTTCACACTGCAAAGGGAACGCATCCATCCACTCTTGCAGTTCGGCTTGTGTGATATCCCCGTTCTCCCATTTGCGCCTTTCGTTGTACCATGCTTGTAACGCTTGAAGAATTGTCTCATCCTTTGTCTGGATAGCGTATTTAGGCTCTTGCGGAAGTTCGATAGGAACAAGGTCGTATTTATCCGACAGTTCAAAGAGAATGTGCATGGCATCATTATAGCTGTCGATCTGGCGGTCAACAAGCGTTTCCACAGGAACGCCGAGCCTTTGAGCAATCAATTCCAATTTATCTCTGGAAATTTGGCGATATCCAACCTCATAATTTCTTATTGCAGCTTCATTTACCCCTGCGGCTTCTGCCAATTCTGAAACGGCAGTCTTATTACGCAAACGGATTCTCTTGATTTTCTGTCCCGTTTCGATTCGTTTTTCTATCTTTATATTGTTCAAGAATTTATCCAATAAACTCATTTATTTCCCTCCAAACTGTTATGGTGTAGCGATACACCATAACACTTCAAATAATAACATCCTTTTAGGAAGAAAGCAATGGTAATCTATCGCAAACGGTGTTATCACGCAAAAATTGCCACGTCAAAAAACCACGAGCCACATAATCGTGTCAAAACGCTTGACGCCGGTAAAGCTACTGTGCTATAATTCCGTTGTGGCACAAAAAGAATAATGCCACATAACCGTGTCTAACCAGTGATAATATAAAGGAGATGAATACTATGGCAGGAGTAACCCCGTCTATCATGGAGTGTCGCAACTACTCTGTGCAGGACATTATGAACATCTATGGTGTCGGAGAGGAAAGCGTCCGCAACTTTATCAAAAAGCATCAGAAAAACAATGATTTTCGTGTGTTCATGGTGGGAAAATATCTTCGTATCGACAAGAACAGTTTTGAAGATTGGTATAACAATCATCCGAACGAGTTCTAACGTCTGGTATGGGCAGAAAACCTAAAAAGAAAGACATAGCTGAATATTTGTGGCATAGCGAGCCAACCAAAATTAACGCTACCAATGACAACTGGCGCATCCGCTACGGGTATCTTGATTCCGAGGGTAAGGAACACCAGACTACCGAAACAGTGAATAACGAACGTGCGAAAAACCAGTTCGTATCCTATCTTCTGCTCCGTGAAAAGGAACATAAGGCTGCCAAGGGCACAACGGTAGCTTCCAAAGTTGATAAAACGGAGATAGAGACCGTTGAACAGCTCTTGTATGCCTATGCCGAGCATACTAAGTATCTGCATACCATCGGAGACAGATATGGATGGGACGAGGGCACTTACAGAGCGAATATCGGTAAGATTCGTAATTACATTGTTCCTGTGTTTGGTTCATTCCCTATATGGAAAATAACCCGTGTCGATATGAGACAGGGCTTCAAGGATATGCTTCGATTACCGCAAGCCAACGGGAATCATAAGGCAAATGGGGCAAGGGTATCACAGCGTACTGTTTATGATTGCAAGAAAATCATCAGCCGAGCATTTAAGTACGCTACGGATGATTTGGAGCTTATCACAGAAAACCCTATGTTGGGTGTGACTGTAAAGCAACCGAAGTCAAGCAGGCGTGAGGTGTGGACAGAAGAACAGTTTAATTTTGCGTATGATAACTGTTCCGATCCACAGCTCAAGCTTCTAATCAGCCTTATGGTGGCACTGAGCAGCCGCATTGGAGAATGTCTTGCCTTAACATGGTCTGATGTATACGATAACGAGGACAAGCACGAACCGTCCTATATTCGTAACTACAAGGAGTTGACTTACCGCACTGAGAATTTTATTAAAGAAACAAATGGTCGGGGGATTCTCAAAGTATTCGACCAAGTTCGCAGCACTCGACCGGATGCAAAAAGACGTGCGGTTTTTCATGTTACCAAAACGGAAAAAGAAATCGAAGCAAAGACGGACAGAATCTATATAGCGCCGGAAGTCATTTTCATGCTCCGTGATTACAGGCTTGTTCAGAATCAGCATATGCTCCGTAAGCGTCAGACCTTCTATCTGGACACCAACGAAGATGGCGTCCCCATGATTTATGAAGGGCGCGTCGTACAGGCGCGCGTCATTGGCGTTGCGGAAAAAGTCCTGCGTGTGGAAGTGTTCGGCGTGGAGTGTACGATTTTCGCCCGCGATCTGTCTGCCGCATGGTTCGGTGACGCCCGTGAGTATTACAGCGTCGGCGACCGTGTTCTTGTCCGTGTGCTCACCATTGACCGCGACGACATCAACCATATTTCCATCACAGCAGATATCCGCAGCGTTTCGTCCACCGCCAACCAGAGCAATCTGGATAAATGCGTCCTGCAGGGCAAATATGCCGGCAGAGTGACCGATGTGCGGCACGGCGTTGTGTTCATCCGGCTCAACAACGGTGTCAACGCGGTTGCCCACACCTGCTATGACCGGCGAATGCCTGGAAAGAAAGACGACGTCAGCTTTGCCGTTACCCGTCTGGATGAGGAACGCGGCATCGCCGTCGGCATCATCACCAGAATCATCAAACAGAATTTGTAAAAAAGGAGAGGCCACCATGAAGAGCTTATCAAAGCTGGCCCTTTGCCTGCTGCTTGCCATGTCGCTGACGGTCAGCGCCTTTGCCGCTCAGGTTCCCGATTCATTGGTAGCGGAAAACCTGAACGGCCAGCAGCGGCTTGTAAAAACCTACACGCTTTCCCCGGAGGTTGACCCAGATGAGCTGAAGGAAGAGGACTTTTCCTACGACGGTTATCTTTATACCTGGGCCTATACCACAAAGGTGGAGCACCCGTATCTGGAAAGCAAAACTGTAACGGAAACCGTCACAGTCAATACCGCCAAAAAAGACCTTGCGCAGATCCTCGCAGAACTTTCGCCCAGTATGCCCTATGAAAAAGACGGATTCTCCGGCGAGTTGGCGCTGGATCATACCACGCTTTCCACAGAGGCGTCCGGCTACACCACCAAATACAGCAAAACCACCGAGACGAAGGTAATCGGCAATCTGGACCGCAACGACATGTCTTATGTGCCGGCCACGACCGTCAAAAACGGGAAAACGCTCACCCTTGCCAATGTGGAATGGCAGGTCACCGGCACGGCGCTCGTCGGCGAGGCGCTGGTTCCCGCCCAGTATCAGGCGGTCGCCACCTATTCCGCCTCCAGCAGCTATCAGGCTGCCACAGGCTATGTCACCACGGCGGAATATCACGGAACCGTTACTTCGGAAGGCGTGGACAGCATCACTTATACCGTGGTTTACACCGGAAGTGAGATCGTCCCCGTAAAAACACATATCTGGGATAACGACAGCCTTGCCGCTCCGCTGCTGATTATCGCTGCCGTGCTGCTCTGCGCGGGCATCGCCGCCGCTGCACTCATCCTGCTGCGCCGCCGCAAAAATGTCTATGTGTATGTTCCGGACAGCAAGCCCCGAGAGTACCGGCTGATTGCAAAGTTCCGTGTGGAGCCCGACAGCGAGGTTCCCGCTATCGATGCAGGCTCTCTCACACTGAATCCGGGAGACACCGTCGCGGTTGAGGTGAAAAAATCCCTTGCCAGGCACCTGGCTGGGCGCGAGTTCACCGTTTCTTTCCCGCAGAGTGACCATACTTACACGATCCAAGCCAGCAAGCACAATGACTGGCATGAATTTACCGTTCCCGCTGAAGAAGAACAGGAGGCTCCCGTATGAAGAAGTTTTTCTCATTGACTTTGACTCTGGCTGCCATGCTTTCTGCGATGGCGGTCAGCGCACAGGCTGCCGATTATTCCTTTGAAACCGATGGCACCCCGGAATACTATCCCTCCTCTTCCTATGAGGACGTCTACGGCTCCCGCTACAATTACGGTGGAAAAAATGTGGTGGACTACCAGATCCCCGAGCTGGAGTACGGGCAGCTCAGCACCACCCAGACCGGAGTGATGGAGAAAATCATGCTGCCCGGTCTTCAGGGCATCTCTGCATCCGGCAGCGGCATTTACGGAATTTCTCCCGGCGGCGGAACTGTGGAGATCCCCGGTTTTCTGCAGGGCGGCTCCACAGCTACTCCTGCGACGCCCGCTTTCACAGAGCTGACACAGGATTTTCTGCTCTCCAACGGTGCCGTCGGAAAAATCTCCATTCCTGCCATCGGAGTTAAGAATTACTATCTCTGGGAAGGTGAAACGACTGCCAGCATGAAAAAGGGGCTGGGGCATTTCACCAGTACCAGCGTCTGGAACGGCAATGTGGCTGTCTGCGGGCATAATCGCGGCGCCAAATATGTGATCGGCAGCATCAAGAATCTGGATGTGGGTGATAAAATCACCTATACCACATCCATGGGTACCCGCACCTATCTGGTGGAGACTGTGACCAAAATCAGCAGCAGCGATTGGAGCTATTTGTCCTCTACCACGGATAACCGAATGACTCTCCTTACCTGCGTTGCCGGAGATTCCAGTCAGCGCTGGTGTGTGCAGGCTGTTCAGGCCTCTTAAAAATCTTTTGTTGAAAAAGCCGCTTTATGATCGTAAAGGAATAGTAGATCAAAAATAAGGAGGCTTTTCCATGAAGAAGCAGATCCTCACGATGTTTACGGGCCTTTTTATCGGCGCTATTATCACAGGCGGAGCTTCCGCCTATGCTGCGGGAATCCTCGCTGAACGCAGCAACCATCGTATCTATGTCAATGGACAGGAGGTGCAGATGGAAGCCTATGCGGTCAACGGCAGCAACTATGTGCGGCTTCGGGACATCGGCAAGGCTGTTGGTTTCGAGGTTTATTGGGACGGCGATGCCAAATGTGTGCAGGTCGAATCGAAAAAGCCGTACACCGGCGAAGCGCCGGTAACGTCTGCGGAGGCAAAGCCCATGGAACATCCTTCGCAGACAGATGTTGCCACCGCAAAACAGGACATCATCGACCGCACCAATGCCCTGCGCAAAGAAAATGGCGTTGCTGTGCTGCGCGTCAACGACAGGCTCATGCAGGCGGCGCAGGTCCGCGCCAATGAGATGGCTACGCATACCGTCTATTCGCACACAAGACCGAATGGTGGAAAATTCAATACCGTCACGGATTGTCCTTACATGGCCGAAAATATCCATCGCATCGCAGATTGGGTGCTGTCTGACCAGACACTTGCCGAACGGGCTGTGGCGGATTGGAGCGCTTCGACAACCCACAACAAGAACATGGTCAACCCAAAGCTATCTGAGATTGGCGTTGGGCTGGCAAGAGGTGTCAATGATACTGGTGACCCGTGCTGGTACTGTGTCCAGCTTTTCCTCTACGATGGATGCTCCGTCACTCGGGTGGATACCCCCACAAACAAATAAATCATCAACTTTCACGCAAGAGCAGGTCGTCAAGATCTGCTCTTTTTATTGCGCTTTTTGGAAAGGAGAAAGACATGAAGTCAATTAAACATCGCTTGTTGTCACTGCTTTTG
>ULSJ01060380.1_pt1 | contig 10694 bp, 6 predicted proteins | sample 1956291 | NCBI WGS metagenome assembly ULSJ01 (sample SAMEA4835705, study PRJEB28245) | human gut metagenome | biome: gut microbiome; material: fecal sample | place: Denmark | collected 2008 | reverse complement strand
TCCCTCTGTCTAAGAAAGACGCAGACACCGGGACTTTCTCATCCCCTTTACGCACAGAAAGAAGATGGAGAAAACGACCGGAGAAGCCGACATACAAGAGAACAGGCTGAAAGAACTTTCACCCGACTTACTGAATACCTTGCTCAAAGATCATACGACAAGCAAGGAAGGAAAACAGTGTAACATATTCTGGGCTACTTCCGATTATGAACCGCTTGGCAAGGGTTATGAATACGGATCTCAGATTCTTCCTGAGCTGATAATCGGAGAGAACGGTCATGTGGTCATGCCCCGTGTTTTGAAACACCGAGATACCCAAAGCACACGTTCCCGGGAAATGGCGGAGGTATTTACTCCGTCATGGATCTGTAATGCTCAGAACAATCTTATTGACGAGGCTTGGTTTGGCAGAAAAGATGTCTTTAACCGTGAAGTGACCGCCGAAGACGGTACGCATACATGGGAAGTCAATCCGGATAAGATTGCTTTTCCTGAAGGCAGGACATGGAAAGACTATGTACGGGAAAACCGGTTGGAAATCACCTGTGGAGAAGCTCCTTATCTGGTAAGCAGGTATGATACGACTACCGGAACATTCATTCCCGTGGAGAAACGTATCGGCCTGCTTGACCGTAAACTCCGTATTGTCAGTGAGAATACTACGACAACGCGTGAATGGCTGGAGGCAGCCAAGGATGCTTACAGAAGCATCTATGCCTATGAATGGCAGGGCGACAGTCTTCTTCTTGCCCGTGAAGCCCTTCTCTTATCCTTCATCGAATATTACCGGAACAAGTTCGGTAAAGATCCGCAAATTAAATCCATCAACCATATAGCCTATATCATCTCCTGGAATGTATGGCAGATGGACGGACTGAAAGGTGTCGTTCCGGACAGTTGTGGAGAACGTGTGCGAATGGAACCGGGCCTGTTTGGTACGATTGAAAGACGGGAACCGTGCGAGGGTTGTCTGAAAAATGACCTGACCAAGCACAACGGCATTTACTGCATTATCAAGGACTGGCGGGCTACAGACAAGGCAACAGGCAAAAAGGGGAAACGAATCCGATTTATCGACCTCATAAATGAAGAAACATGAGATTCACATCGTCCCTGAAACTAAAACTGATCTATGTGTTCCGTATCAATGATACGGCGCACTGTGGATGCCTGAAGATTGGCGAGGCAACCTGTGAGGATGAAAACGTGTTCGGTCTGTCTCCTAACAGCAAGGCGCTCAATGAAGCGGCAAGAAAGCGTATCAACCAGTACACACAGACGGCAGGCATCGCATACGATCTGCTTTATACGGAACTGACTGTTTACAACCGTGGCGGACTCCGTTCATTCAACGACAAAGAGGTACACAATGTTCTGGAACGCTCCGGTATCAAAAAGAAAGTCTTCGATACAGTCAACAAAGCCAATGAATGGTTCATTACTGATCTGGAAACCGTCAAGCGTGCCATTGCAGCCGTCAAGGAAGGCAGGAGCTCCCTTTCATCTGCCGAAGTTACTCAGGAATATTCCCCGATTGTATTCCGGCCGGAACAGCGGGAAGCCATCAGCAAGACCAAGAAACAGTTTAAGAAAGGCAACCAGATGCTCTGGAACGCAAAGATGCGTTTCGGAAAGACCCTTTCTGCCCTGCAGGTTGTCAAGGACATGGAGTTTCAGCGTACCCTGATTCTGACTCATCGCCCTGTGGTGGATGCCGGCTGGTTTGAAGATTTCGGCAAGATCTTTTATGACCGCAAGGATTTTGCATACGGTTCCAAAAACAATGGGGATAGTTTTGCCAGTCTGGAACGGCGGGCGGAAAGTGACAGACTTCATTATGTCTATTTCGTCTCCATGCAGGATTTGCGTGGTTCTGAACTTGTGGGTGGCAATTTTGACAAGAACAACGAAGTGTTTGCTACCGATTGGGACCTGATTATCGTGGATGAAGCGCACGAAGGTATCAAAACCGAACTGGGAAAGGCGGTTATGGGGGAACTGGTCAAGGATAATACTAAAGTTTTACGTCTGTCCGGTACTCCGTTCAATCTGCTGGGCGATTTTAAGGAGGATGAGATCTATACATGGGACTATGTGATGGAACAGCGGGCCAAGATGAGTTGGGACGAACTCCATTTTGGTGACCCCAATCCGTATGCTTCACTTCCTACACTCAATATCTATACCTACGATTTGGGACGGTTGCTTCATGAGTTTGTTGATGAAGATGTTGCCTTTAACTTCAAGGAATTTTTCCGAGTCAATGAATCCGACAGTTTCTGTCATGAAAAAGACGTGCAGGCTTTTCTGAATCTTCTTACCAAGGAGGATAAGGACAGCCTTTATCCATACGCCAACGAGGAATATCGGAATATTTTCCGCCATACCCTTTGGATGGTGCCTGGCGTGAAGGAAGCACGGGCTTTGAGTGTCATGCTCCAGACACATCCGGTATTTCAGCATTTCAAGGTCGTCAATGTAGCCGGTGACGGTGATCAGGATGAGGAAAGCCAAGATGCTCTGGAAGCTGTGGAACAGGCTATCGGAAACGATCCGGATGCCACACGGACCATTACCCTTTCTTGTGGACGACTGACGACCGGAGTGAGTGTAAAGGCATGGACTGCCGTATTCATGCTGTCCGGTTCCTATAATACAGCCGCATCCAGTTATATGCAGACCATCTTCCGCGTACAGACACCGGCTACCATCAACGGACGCATGAAGGAGCAATGCTACGTTTTTGATTTTGCTCCGGACCGTACCCTGAAAGTGATTGCTGAAACCGCCAAGATATCGGCCAAAGCTGGAAAAACTTCGCAAAGTGACCGTAAGGCCATGGGTGAGTTCATTAATTTTTGTCCTATCATATCCGTCGAAGGTTCTCAGATGAGTCGTTTCGACGTACCTCACATGCTGGAACAGTTGAAACGGGTATATGTGGAGCGTGTTGTCCGTAACGGGTTTGAGGATAACAGCCTGTATAACGATGAGCTGATGAAGTTGGATGATCTGGAACTGCAGGAGTTCGATGATCTGAAAAAGATTATCGGCCAGACCAAGGCCATGCCCAAAACCAATCAGGTGGACATTAATAGTCAAGGACTGAACAATGAGGAATACGAGGAAAAGGAGAAACTGGAGAAGAAACCTAAGAAGGAGCTTACGGAGGAAGAACGGAAACGGCTGGAAGAATTGAAAAAGAAGACTAAGAACCGGGAAGCTGCCATTTCCATACTCCGAGGCATCTCCATCCGTATGCCCTTGTTGATTTATGGTGCGGAACTGAGTGATGAGAATCAGGAAATCACAATTGATAATTTTGCCTCACTCATTGACCCGCAGTCATGGGAAGAGTTCATGCCAAAGGGAGTGACCAAACAGAAATTCAACAGCTTCAAGAAATACTATGACCCGGAAATATTCTGTGCTGCAGGAAAACGAATCCGTGCGATGGCCCGTGCCGCAGACAAACTGAGTATTGAGGAACGAATCGAACGTATTACGGACATCTTCAGTACTTTCCGTAATCCGGACAAGGAAACGGTGCTTACTCCGTGGCGCGTGGTAAACATGCACCTCGGTGATTGTCTGGGAGGATATAACTTCTATGACACAGAGTATCAGAATGTGATTTCTGAACCACGGTTTATAGACAAAGGAGAAGTTACCGCAGAAGTTTTCTCCCCTGAATCCAGTATTCTGGAGATCAATTCCAAATCCGGACTTTATCCGCTTTATATGGCATACGGCATTTACCGGGCCAGAGTGAAGGCTTCTCTGTTCGCTGTAGAAACGATAGAGGAGCAGCAGACTGTATGGGACAAGGTCATAGCTGAAAACATCTTTGTCATCTGTAAGACTCCAATGGCAAAGAGCATTACCAAGCGTACGCTTGCCGGATTCCGTAAAGCTAAAGTGAATACAAGATATTTTGAAGATTTAATCAACCAGATAAAGAACAAGCCGGAAAACTTTATAGCCAAAGTTGCTAAAGGTCGTTCTTACTGGAAAGCCATAGATAATGACAATATGAAGTTTAATGCTATAGTGGGAAATCCACCATATCAAATTATGGATGGAGGTGCTGGTGTCAGTGCAAAACCTGTTTATAACTTATTTGTTGAAATAGCTAAACTTATAAATCCAACATATATTTCCATGATTATGCCTTCTAGATGGTTTGCAGGAGGTAAAGGATTGGACTCATTTAGAGCAAATATGTTATCTGATAAACGAATTCGTTATATTTTCGATTATATAAATGCAAAGGATTGTTTCCCAACGTCAAGTATTGGTGGAGGTGTAAATTATATATTATGGGATGCTAACCACCATGGAGATTGTTCGATTACAACAATTCAAGGATTAGCACGTGATACAGTATCGCGTCCATTAGATCAGTTTGCAGTGTTCATTCGCTATAATCCTGCTATCCATATAATTCAGAAATGTCAATCAGATAAAACCTTTGCTTCAATAGTAAGTACACGTAATCCATTTGGTTTATCTTCAAATATTAGGGGCGATAAATCTGGAGACCTTCGTTTAATATCAAGCGAAGGTGTATCATGGCTTCCTAAAACTGCTGTTTCAGCTTCAAATCAACTACTTTCTAAATACAAAATTCTTATGAGCAAAGTAACAGCAGAACATGCCGGTGAGCCTGATAAAAACGGCCAATTCAGAATAGTTTCAAGGACAGAAATTATTGGACAAAATGATGTTTGTACGGATTCCTATTTGATTATTGGTGCCTCGGAAGATAAATCTATTGTTGAAAATGAATATAAGTATATTCAAACTCGTTTTGCCCGTTTTTTACTTATGTTATCGGTATCATCCATAAACTTATCTTCTGAAAAATTTCAGTTTATTCCATTACAAGATTTTACGGAAAAATCAGATATAGACTGGAATAAGACTTTAAAAGACATTGATAAGCAACTTTATATAAAATATCATTTTACCAATGAAGAAATCGCTTTTATCGAATCAATGATAAAACCTATGTATTGATGAATTTAAAAACCCACAGAACAGATAAAATACTTCTGTGGGCTTGTTAAATTAAATTTATCTCCAAAAAGGAAGAGAAATAATAGAATTATCAAAATTGTTGGGAACTATTAGACCAACAACATATTTAGCACGAGAAACTGCAACATAGAACTTGCGGAGAGTTTCTTGTGAAATATTCTTCTTTGACCTTATTGAAGGATTATACTGATCGAGTAAAGTCTTAGTCATATAAATCAATGTTGCTTCAGCTTGAAGTCCCTTACTTTCCCCCCAATTCAAGACATATTCGGTTTGAATTTTCATTTTAACCTTTTTATCCCATATTAATGATAATGGATTATAGACCTGCACGAATTTTTGTACGTCTTGTTCTTTCACAAGAAAAACGCCCTTAGGTAAAGTATAAGCTTTACGTCTGTTCATACATTCTGAACATGAACACATTTCCATAGCAGGGAAACTCGGTAAAATAGACGATGCAAAAGTACATATAGGAGTTTCGCATCTATGAGACTTTGATAATGTCGTAGTATCAATAGTTACGAATTTCCTCCTTTTTTGATTAATTTCCTTTTCTGCAAATAATGCGATGTTTCCTGAATATTTGGAATGTTTTGGTGAAGCTGTTGTTTTATATGTGCATTGTCTTGGGTCACCATAAAGAAAGCAATTAACTTTGTCTGATTTGATTAGTATTTTTATTATTTCAAAGTCCCATGCTGCTAAATCTTGAGCCTCATCTATAAAAATTGAATCTGCAATATTGGAAATTCGATCCAACAAATCTGTTTTATTTTGTTCCCAACATTTATATGCAAATTCAGCTATCTTGTCAGAATGCAAATGTTTTTGTGAACGATCTAAGAACTTTTCCGCATCGTTATGGTAATTTGTTACGACTTGTCCGTTAGGAAGCGTTTTAATTCCAGAAATTCCTTCAACAAAGGACATTCCGATATGTCGATTATATAATTGTTCAATCACAGTCCCTTTGAAAGGCCTAATCCAGTAGACAAGTAAAAATGTAAACCAGCCAAGAATAACGATATTTTTAGGAACGAATCCGTATTCGTTAAGAAATTTTTGGCGAATATTATTCTGATTATTGTCAGTGTACGTGATAATTAGAACCTTTTTACCATCAGGCAAGCCTCTTTTATACAATTCTGTAGCTTGCCTAATAATCAATGTTGTTTTTCCAGCTCCTGCAGCTGCTATGTAAATTGTATTATTCGCCATCGTTTCTAATCCAATTAATTGCCTTTATGATGTATTCTGGTGTTTTAAAGTTTGTTGAATCAATATTTGTCAACAGACGATAAGCCCACTCAGTTTTATTTTTTTCCATAAACTCAACCAAGTCTGCTTCTGTATCGGGGTTTACTTCCATTTTTCTGACTGCATTCGACAATTCTTGCAGATTATCCGCATTTGCTTTTACAAAAGAAGGCTCTAAAGTATTGATGCTTGTATCGATTTCGGTGAATATTTTAATGTTATCTGGGATTTCATCTAGACCACGATGAGAATGCAGATCTTCTAGAGAAAATCCATCATTATCAGTTACAATAGCGACTCGTTTCTTAAATGATTTTGCCAACTCCACGAAATTCTTAAATTTCACACCTTCTACAGAGATTAGTTCAATCCCATCATCAAACGGGTGACGATCATACTTCTTTTTGTAATAATATGTTATAACCATTTCGTCTGTTGGACCTTCAACCAAAATGGCAGATTTGCAAAGGATTAAGCGAAGTGTTGGATAGTTGGATATCTTTGTGAAAAAGCTAAACAATTCATTATCCCTTTTGTCTGGTTTGCATGTGTTTATAATGCCATTGTCATTGCTTATCATCATCAGGTTAGACAAGTCTAGTTTGTTTGCGACAAAACTATTATGAGTTGTCACTATCAGTTGGGTCTTATCATCTTTGAGATTTTCCTCAATTTTTCTAATGAGTTCATACATTTTTGTATGAGAAAGGTGTGTCTCAGGTTCTTCAATAATTACAATTTTCGGTTTGTCCGTCAAATGAGACTTATCGATTGATAGCAAAGTTTTTAATATACACAGTTCACCTTCTCCTATTTGCCCAATGGGAATTTCATCCAAAAATGGGCACAGAATGTTTCGAAAAATGATGTTTGATGTTACATCAATTGACACTTTAAGATTTTCGATTTCTCCGCTAAGCGTTTCATTTATTTGATCAATAGATTTCTCTCCCTCAAATTTTTCTCTTAAATGACGTAAAGATGATTGCACTTTGACCAAATTATCTTCACCTATATATTTCTTCAGCAAATTCGCCATATACTGGTTTGACGAAACATTTAAATATGCAGAACTTGAATCAACAAGCATTACATTATACGGAATTAGTTGCTGTTTGACAGGAGCATCTGAGAACCAATTCCTCTCTACCTTATAATATTCACATGGAATCTGGGTGCACTCACTTTTTTCCGCTTCAAACAAGTCTGCATAATCCTCATCAAAGCATATCTTTAGTTGTAACCCTCGTAGATTTGTCCGTAAAGTATTGTTAGTCCCTGAAAAATCATCTTTTGCCCCACTAATGACAACCTCAATAGTAATGATTGGGAGTGTCTTCGTATCCCTAAATTCTTTAATACAATCAATATGAAATAGATGCGGTGTAACCTCAAGTTTGTTTAATCCATATCCCATTGCCAACGATAAGGCTTCCATAATCGTACTCTTTCCTGCACCATTATTACCAACAATAACATTTTTATATGATTGAAACTGGATATCAGCACTTTTAATACCTTTGAAATTATGTATAATTAATCTTTCTATCATATGAAATTTTATTTTTGCGTGTTAATATTGAACGACAAACCATTGTAGTCTATTTTATTTTGTTAAGCAACATTATAACCTTATGAATCTCCGAATACGCCATCAAATCCTCCGGTGATTCTTTACAGAGTTGGCACAACTTTTCTGAATTTGACATCGCCCGTTCCAAATATCCATTCTCTGTCAGGTATTTATAGAGGTTGGTGCGTATGAAATATCGTTTTGTCTTTTCATACCCCGGCATATATTTCTGTAACTCAGGAAGCAATTGGTCGTAACTTTCATATCGCCGACAAACTACATTGGGTAGAAAGTGGAGCAAGAACCAAAATTCCGTACATGGATTCGTTTCTACGAACATCACTTTGCCGGCGTATTTCTTTGCGCTATACTTTTTCTTTGCCCGTTGATACAATTGCATTTCCGAAGGAACTTGAAATAATCTGTCCATATCAAACAGACATACGATATAATCATATTGCTTGTTCAAGTAGGATTCTACCAATTTTAGAATATGATTAATGTCGCTATGCTGAGGAAAATCAGGCGCAACCTTGAAAGGATAACGACAAGCCACCCTCAATGAATCAAAATAGAACCATTCCGTTTCTCCCTCGCCTATGATGGCGATACTTTTCGTCACTGTTCGCCTCATATCATTAGTCATTTAGGTTAATATACTGGCTACCTAAGAACGGCAACTTTACCAATTTCCCCTGCTTGTAAGCATTATACGGGGAAAGATTCTTGTGCAGACCTAAAGATGAAAGACGTACTATTTTAGTCTCGCCATATTCGTCTTTATCCGTAAACCATATTGTGTCACGGCGAATGAAATCCTCATTAAGAAGATTGATGTCGTGTGTTGTCAACAACATTTGGGATGTTCCTTCACTGTTCGCTAAAAAGACTTTTATAAAATAAGCCAGCAGTTCATAGTGGATGCTTGTCTCGACTTCGTCAATAAGCACAAATCGGTTGGTCTTCAACAAGAAATTCAGAATTACGGCCATTCCCAAAAATCTCATTGTACCATTGGATTCATATTCTTCAGACAAATCGTATAGTTTGTCGCCAACCTTATGCTTGAAGGTCAATTCTGCATTTGTGATTTTTCCTTTTCTAAGCATTTCAGCTTTTGCCTCATTATCAATAGGGGCATTTTGAATCAATTGCTCCAATTCTGGGGTAATCAATTCTTCCTTTTCATGCAATACGACATCTTCTATGTTGAAATCGGATGCTTTTAGAAAGTTCAAAATGAACTTCTTCAAATCGCCTGTTTCATCTTTATCCAATCGTGATTTTACATATCCCGAAAGTAGCATGCCAGGGGCCAATACATTTTTTACATGTTTGGCAAAGTAATCATATACATCGTTCAACTTAGTGCGTTCCACATTACTCTTACCAAATGCAGCAAGTACACTGCAATTGTTGATCGTGTTGCCTGAAATCACATCCTGACTCTTCCGTGGCATTTTCAGGTTTGTACCGAAATCTATTGTTGTAGAATCTGTAGTTGCATCATAACTACGGCTATACAATTTGGTAGGACGAATGGAATCGTAAACAACTAATGTCTCAGAATAGATATATTTTGCATCTAATTCAAAAGTAAGGATATATTTCGAATTATTGATATAGAATACCATAGACATCTTTGTCCTTTCATTCCTTGATGTGTCATCCAGCATAAAAGGTACAACTCCAGTCTTTTCATTTCGGTCTTTGGGCATCCTAAGAACAAGCATTCTGAAAAATTCCACAGCATTCAAGATATTGGTTTTGCCGGAAGCATTTGCACCATAGATGATGCCCAATTTCAACAATCTTACTCCATCTTTGACTTCATACGAATATTCATCAGACATAAAGTTATCTGATGAAGGTTCAAAGCTTATCTTTTGTGTAGACTTTATCGAGAAAAAATTTTCAATGGTGAATTCTGCTATCATATTCGTTGAATTTATCTGTCATATGATGCAAAGATAGGAATAAAAATCAATATATGAAATTATAGTACGTATTTTCGTAGTAAAATTACGTAATTTGAATACAAAATATAACTTCAAATATTTTTATAACAATAGAATAACGCAAATAAAATGGAGATTGTATTATTCCTTCATGAAATTTTTCTCTTCATACTATTTTTTATGATTGAGAAATTTCATATCTTTGAAACCTAAAGTAAACGTTCTTTCATTTATGCAAAATCTGGCAACTTGAAGAAGTCTACTCGTTTCTAAATCGTTACCTGTCTAAAAAATAGAGCTTGTAAGTTTCTTATTTTCAATGAATAAGAAAAGATGCAATGCCTAAAGCAGTGGAAGGTTATGTGTTTTCTGATTCCGGCTTCGGCAATCCACTGTTTCAAAGGATGATGAGTCATGGATCGTGTTAAGCCTTTGAAAACTTTTCCGGTGCCCCATTCGCCACACAACTCCAGTGCCTCCTGACTGATGGGGAGGGTTGCCTCGGTTTCCGTTTTCTCGGTACAGATACGAATGTAATAGCCTTGGTCTGGGCCGACTTCAAAATCACACCAGTCCAACTTCAGAATATCACTAATACGGAGGCCGGTCATGCAGGCAAACAGGGAGGCCTGTTTCAAGACTGGAATTTTGCAGGGTGTAGCGGCCAGTTTCTTGACTTCATCAAGTGTCAGATACTCTTTCTTGACCTCTTTCCATTCTATCTTTTCCAGAAAGTCGTTCAAGTTCTCGCGCAACATCTTTTCTTTATAGGCTATTTTCAACAGGGCACGGAAGGTAGAATAATAGCCGGCCGCCGAATTTCGTGAGATATAAGCATTGGGATGATTGATCTGTTTGCATTT
>ULSJ01017934.1_pt1 | contig 10722 bp, 15 predicted proteins | sample 1956291 | NCBI WGS metagenome assembly ULSJ01 (sample SAMEA4835705, study PRJEB28245) | human gut metagenome | biome: gut microbiome; material: fecal sample | place: Denmark | collected 2008 | reverse complement strand
TAAGTTCTACGCTTCAATCAGAGCTGCTTTCTATTCAGGAAGGTCTGTTACCATTAAACAAAATGGGAAAGAAAGGAAAGCTGGGAAACTTGTCACTATCAGACTTATTAAAAATAAAGTTGCGCCTCCTCGACCTACAATCAGCAAATGCCCTGTATATTTCAATCCTAAATTCCACGAAGTCGGGTTTGATAGATGCTATGCTTTAGAGGATGTATTAGTAGATACCGATGTAATCGAAAAAACTACTGGTGGGTATAAATTGAAAGGTAAAACTCTTGCAAGAGGGGAAGAGAAATTCCAAAAGCTTTTGGAAGAAGACGATGAACTTCGTAGAAAACTTTTACGGAAAGCTGGGGTAAATACCATAGGTACTACTAAAAAACAACTGGAGAAGATAGAAACAAATCTCTTCCCAGTTGATGGTGTAGAATATGAAAATTATGCAGACTCAGACGAAGAGGAGGAAGACGATGAGTAAGAAAACAATATTACTGGTTGATGGAGAGAACATTCTCCATCAATCCTTTCACAAGTTCGAAAAACTTAAATCTACCGATGGTAAACCAAGTGGAGCAATTTTCGGGTTCTTCAAATCATTACATATGTATCTTACAAGGTTTGAACCAGATGATGTAGTAATAACTTTCGACAATGGTCATTCACCGGTAAGAGATAAATTACTTCCCAATTATAAGGGACACAGAAAAAATATATCCGTAGATTATGAATCATTGCAAAATCAAAAGGCAGTTATCATGAAGATATTGGGTATGCTAAGAATTTCTTATATATTCGATAAAAGGAATAAAACCCAATATGAAGGTGATGATTTCTTAGCATACCTTGTTATTAATACCTATCGGGCAGAAAAGGTAATCTTGGTATCATCCGATAAGGATTTCAATCAACTCCTAAACAAGAATGTTAGGATATTGAATCCAAGGAAAGATGAGACAATCAGAGTAGATAACTGCAAAGAATTATTCGGTTATCATTCACATGAAACTGTACAGTACCTTGCAATGGTAGGTGATACTTCGGACGATATACCTGGGTTTAATGGTATAGGTCCAGTAAAAGCAAGGAAGATATTAGATGAGTATGGTACTATATATAAGTTCTTAGAAGCTAAACCCAATAAAGAATACTCAGAAGCTTGGGAAAGGAATCGTAAACTCATTGACCTATTCTGGTTTGTAGGTAATGTACCTTTAGATTCATTACCAATCAAAAAGAAAAAGGTATTCAAGTATGAGAAATTCAGAGAACTATGTATCGAATACTCCTTAGCATCCTTTTTAACAAATGAATTTATAAAACCATTTAAAAAGTTACAAGAATGAAGAACGTAAAGATAATGTATGCAGGTCCAAGTGGAGTTGGGAAGACTACACTTGCAGAGTTTACTCCTAAGTTGTATCATTATGGTGTATGTGAAGCTCAACCTATGAGATTCATTTCTGGTAGTGTATCCGAATTGATACCTAAAACCAAAGATATGACCCATAAGGAGATGTTGGAAAGGAATCCAAAGGATTTACTTCTTGAAGATTATCAGATTCTAAACCTTCGGAATAAGTTATTCAAAGATGAAGAGGATTTTGTAACAGATAGAAGCTATCTTGATTCGGCAGCTTACTTTTATTACAAACAATCCCAGAATATCCCAAAATGTGAAATGGAACACTTCTTCGAGATGTGCAAAATGTTACTCAATCAACAATGTACTCATCTAATCATCTTAGACTTCACTACTGCAATGATTAAAGAATGGGTAACAGAGGATAATAATAAAAGGATTGAGAACAATTACTTTCAATTCTTGATATCTTCAATCATGGATAATATGCTGAATATTTGGGGATTCATTCCGGTAGAGGAAATTAACGTACTTTACAGAGGTTGGTTCAAAAGACAACCTCTTGAGTATGGTGCTACTAAAGGTACTATCAAATCTTGTTATGGAGAAACAAAAGTTATTCAGATACGAGAGGCTAATATAGATATCCGAAAAGAAATTATTCAAAGTTTTATCAATGAGTAAAGAAGTAGTATTTATAGCATTCTCTGACTTGCACATAAATCTATGGGCAAAGTTTAATGAAAACAATAATAGGACCTTGAACTCAATCAAGGTCTTATCTGTTATTGCAGCTCAATGTGAAAAGTACCGATGTCCTGCATTATTCTGTGGAGATTTATTTCATAAACCAGAATCAATAGACCAGGATTTGGCAGTATTCGTAAAGGAACAATTCGAAATGCTAAATGAATATAATTGGAATATGATATACATACAAGGTAATCATGACCTCAAAAGTGTTAATCGAATAGATAAGATGGGATTTGGTTGGCCTTATGTATTTCATCAAAGGTTTATGATGTGTATAGATGGTGGTAGATATAAACATTCCTCTTACGGGGATTACCACATATATGGAGTTCCTTATATTGATAATAATGTAGGTCTAAGTGAATATCTTAAGAAACTTAAATTAGATAAGAATGTTAAGAATATTCTTTTACTACACACTGATTATCCAGGAGCTAAGGATACCGATGGTAGAGAAATTAACTCAGTAGAAAACCTAAATGTAAATGTTCTGAATAAGTTTGACCTGGTATTATGTGGACATATACATAAACCACAGAGGCTTTCAAAGAAGGTTTATATGATAGGTGCTCCCAATCATCAGAGAAGAACAGACAGAGGTTGTAAATTAGGATACTGGAAAATATATTCAGACCTAAGTATGCAATTCGTACACTTAAAGCAATTCCCAAAATTCATTGATGTAGAATCAGAAGATGAAATTAAGGATGATGGTAATTATTATACCGTTTTACCTAAGAAAACTAGTAACTTAGTAAATACTAACCATAAAATCACTAAGCAACTTTCTAAGAAAGCTCTAGCTAAAAGATATCTTAAGGAAAAAGGTATAAAAGAAGAAGAGAAGAAGAATCTTCTCATTGATGTACTTAAAAAGGCAGAAATATGTTGACATTTATGAATATGAACGTTGTAGGATTCTGTTCAATAGAAAACCTACATATACCTTTAAATCCAAGTTGTACCATACTTATCAAGGCACCCAATGGAAAAGGGAAGAGTTCTATCTTATCGGCATTGGTATGGGCAATATATGGGAAAAACCTAAAAGGTGTATCCGAAGTTACTACCTGGGAAAAGGTAAGACCTAAGGATTATTCCGGAGTAATGGTAGAAGTATATTTTCAGAAAAACGAACACATCTATAAAATCATCCGTTGTCAGAAATGCGACTTGGTTTTAGAAGATGGAGCTAAAGGTAAGGATAGACTTATATTTCTGAAAGATAATGAGTTAGTGAATGTAAAAGGTAAGAATAAACTCCAAGATACTATTAATGCAGAACTTGGATTATCTTACACTTTATTCATGAACTCGATAATGTTTGGTCAAGGGATTAAGAGGTTAATACAAGAATCAAATGCCGACAAGAAAAGGATATTTGAGGAAGTATTTGACCTTGAGTTCTTGAATATAGCTAAAGGAATAGCTATGCAGGATAAAAATAACCTGTTAGCTCAAGCTAATGAAGTAGAACATCAATCCGAGTTACTTAAAAGGGAATTGGAAGCCAGTAAAGAGGCTTACTTTGATTTACGTGACAGGGAGAAAGGTTTTAAAGAGAAAATCAAATCGGAACGTAGAGAGTTAAAGAAAGACAGGGAAAAGCTAACTAAGTTACTGATTGAAAAACAAAAGGCACTTAAGGATGAAGTAGAAAAAAGTCTTCAGGTAAAGATTAAAAAACATAGTACCTATGTAGATACTCTTAAGTCAAAGCTTAGGGATAATAGAATGGTTGCAGAAGGGGTTTCTTTACCAGATTTTGTAAAGAAACTTAAGATACAGTTAGATAAAGGCCACTACAAACGTGCAAAGGCGAGCGTAGATATTATTTACAATGCCCTGATTAATTCTGATAAGTTACGAGAAGAATATGAGGATGCTCTAGAAAGGTTAGATGAATTGAGGACTACAAATGAGAAGTATAAGAGACTTCAAAAAGACTGTGAAGACATTGCTTCAGATATTGCCTCTATTGACGAGGATTTGGAAAAGCTCAAACAAGAGAAACTTAAGGTTATGTCTCCTAAGTATAAAGAGAAACTTAAGGAAATTAGAAAGAATCTTCGTAAGGTAGATGAGGATTACCATAATAAGGAGTTAGAATTAAAGAACTACGATTGGTTACTTAATGACCCACTTGGTAATAATGGAATCAAGGCTTATCTGTTTGATTCATCTCTGGATATGTTAAATAGAACACTTGATAAATATTCTCAAGTATTGGGATTCAGGATTGAATTTGGTATAGATTTGGGTACTATTAGAAAGGACTTTTATACTTTAATTGAAAGGGATGGGCAAATTATTGATTATGATGAACTATCGGGAGGAGAACGACAACTTTGTAATGTAGCAATGGCTTTTGCTATGAACGAATCTTTAACTGCTTCCAAAGGGATTAATCTAGCCTTCTTAGATGAAGTATTTGAATCTTTAAGCTCAGATAATGTAGAGGTGGTTACATCCTTAATCAGGCATACTTTTGCAAATAAGACCCTATTTCTAATTACCCATTTAGATTCACTTCCATTATCTAATACTAAAATCCTGCAAGTTGAAAAGGTGAATGGCCTGAGTAGGTACCAACTACTATAATGATATAAAATATAATACATCATGAATAGTAAGAAAAAAGGCTCAAGATTTGAATTAAAAATGTCTAAGTGGTTTACTAAATGGACCACTTATACTTGGAATAGAGTTCCAATGTCAGGGGCTTGGCATTCTAATAAGGATGCTGCTTCTGATATTACTTGTGTAGATGAAAGACATGCTCACAGGTGTAAAATATCAGTTGAGTGTAAAAACTATAAGGAAATTAAATTTGAACACATTCTTTTAGGCAATAAGAGATGTGATATATTGAAATTCTGGGCTCAAGCTTCTAAGGATGCCAAAAGAGCTAATAAAGTACCTATCCTTTGCATGAGGTATAACTCGATGCCCGCAGAAGAGTTTTTCTTTGTTGTAGGTATAGGATTAGGGGATATTATGGCTGAGTATGTTACTAAGGTAATGTATATTCAAATTCCAGGAAATACTCTTATGATATTTATGGCTAGTGAGGTATTAAACGTACCTTACAAATTAATTCATAAGCAAGCTAAGTTAATTCTTAAAAATTCCTAAACCATGAAGAAAAGTACCCCATATTCATATTGTATCTTCTACATCGAAAGAAAGTACTCTGATAGGATTAATCAAGAACTTAAAGAAAAGGGGTATGACCAACTTAAAGCCATTATCCCTACAGTAAATGTATTGAAGAAAACTATAAAAGGTAAGATGGTATTTGAAGAAGTACCGGTATTATTCAATTATGGTTTTATGAGGATGCCTACAGAATTTGCTTTCTCTAGACCTTTTCTTAATAAATTAAAGAGAAACATATCTGGCATTAGAACTTGGTTAAAGAATACAGAGACAATGCACCAAAGGAAAAAGAAAATCAGAATCGATAACTCTGAAGACTTTGATGATTTTTCTTTAGTAGCTACATGCTCAAGAAAGGATGTTAGAAGGTTTAAGAGAATGGCAAAAGAGAATAAGAAATTTTCGGTAGATGACTTGATGAATGTCTCGATAGGAGATTACATTGTATTAAAGGGTTATCCTTATGAGGGTATTGATGCTACTGTATTAGAGGTAGATTACATCAATAAAATGGTAAAGATGCTTTTATATCCTGAAATGGGTAGAATGGAGATTTGGTTACCATTCGATAATGTTATTTATAGCGTATATCAAAATTACGACCCAGATAAGTTATATGCCAACTCTCAAGAGTTTGACCCAAATCAAATAACCAGTGAACAAATCAATAGAGTACTAAACATAAAATCAAGGAAAAGGAAATGAACGAGGCTCAGAAAAAAGCATGGGACTGTCTAAAAGATTTAGAACAGAAATCCTTATTCCTTCAATTATCAGAAAACAAATCCTCATGGGAAGCTGGTGAAATTTTAAAATTGTCACATTACAAGTATCTAGAAGTTCGGGAAAGGTCAGAAAAGTTTTTCAGATTATTCTCGGACTTTTTTGAGAAACACACTTCTCTATTTCGACCAGATTGTCCATGTGAGAGAAGTTTTCAAGATTATATTGAAGGTTGTCTAGAAAGAAGGTTAACTAGAAAAGAAGCAATGATTTACATTGGTGATTCAGTTCACTTACTTTCTAAAGTAACTAACCGTAACATAGAAAGAAATATGAAACGGTTAAGAGAATCAGATGATGAGTGGGATAAAGACACTGCTCGTATAGTATTTGAATTTGATAGATGGAACAACTTTAGGATATTGCCTAAGATGTTACAGCAACCCTCTGCATTCAAGAGACGAGCAAATAAGAAGGACAAGATATATATCAAATATCTTCTTAACCGTATCCCAGAATGGATGCACACTAAATTAAGAGAAAGGTTTAAGTATAAAGTAAAACCCGGTAAAAAGAAATACTGGGTATGTTTGATATCAGAAGAATTATATACAGATGGCTACTTATTATTGCCCGTAAGACCTTTGCAAGAAGTTATTGATGAATTTAGTAGATTCTATATGTACGTATTTCCTACTAAGGATGATGCAGATACATTTGGTTTTATGGTATCCAAGTTTATGATTAAAACTGGTAGTGTAAGGCTTGGACAAGGATTCTGGCCTGAATACCGATGCTGCATTGAAAAAGCATTGAACTATAATCAAGTGAACAACATAGAATTCTCTGTTAAGAATTTAGACATGGCCTACAACCCTCATAAAACTAAAAGAAGAAAAAAGGCTAAATCTACCGGAGCCGAACGTATCGATGATACCTCAGCTTTTTATAAAAAAGAATAGAAAAGTATTTTTATTTAAAATATTATTCTTATATTTGCAATGAATTAATGAAAACAACAAATTTAATATAGATATGAGAAAGAAAAAGAATAAACCAGCACCCTCTAAAGAGAAAGCCAGTTTCCTTGGTCATGCAGGAAGAAACATGACCTACAGGGATTTAAAAAGAAAGGCTGTCATATTGGGAATGCCTTTTCCTGATGCATGTGCTGCAGGGATATTCGATTTAATTGGTTATATCGAAAGGTCAACCAACAAACCAGACAAATCATTAATTGACCAATATGATGATTGGATGGATAAACAATTAGAGAACATAGGTTATTCAAAGGATGACCCATTAAGAAGTTCAAAGTTAAGGCTTGGGTTTCTCGGAGAAGAAGGAGAAAATGGGAAGAGGAGAAATAAAAGAGTTCCCGGGATAAAGAAGCCAAGAGAAAAAAAGCCACCAAGAGAAAGAGATGAATTTAATCTCATCAAGGGCACAAAGAAATCTTATGTATGGTCATTAGTTTCAAAGGGTTATGATTTGGATAGAGTAACTCGGAGAATGAAAAAGAAATTCCCGGATGCAAATGATAAATCAATAACACTTTGGTTTAGAACTGCAAGGAGGAGCATGAATGGTAAAGTTAAAGGAGAGTAGCAGGGAACCAATAAGGTCAGATAGATATTATATTTGGACTTGGAGACCAGATACTACCAATAAGTATATTACCGAAAAGAAATTATATCGGAAACATCTTACAGGTATACCCTATTTTACTAGATACCAAATAAAAAAGACTCTTACTTACATTTATGGAGTTGATGTTCTTCAATATATTCATATTATATCGGGTAGGAAGCTCATTAGGATGGGCATAAGACAATTATCAGATATGAATGGGAAGTTATTAAAACATGGTTCTACTAAATTCTGGTATAAGGGTAAATTGGTTAAGGCCAGGAAATTTATCATACCTGACGAATATAAATTAGATAAACATAGAAGACGAAGGTTCATGGTTCAAATGCACCGGGTCTTTAAAAGTAAAGGGAAGGAGGCATTCAATGAAAGGTACTCACAAAAACTCTATGGACAACGGGAAGGCATATCTCCCCAGTATATCCGGAAGAAGAGAATACAAATCCGTTCTGCTATCTTACAGGATTTACAACAGGCTAAGTCAAGAGGAAAAGCATACATATAATATTCTATCCTTACAGTATCCACCTTTGGTATGTTCATTGGCCCTCTATCTAAGAAAGAAAATGAATATCCCAATGCAGAAAGTACTATTTATCAAAGCACAGAGGGATATGATAGATATCTTTTATCAAGAATCCTTAAACCATTTGGGATGGGTTCCAGAAGAAAGATATCTGGTAAAAGCTTTAAGATTTCAAGGGTTTGTTCCTGCAAGCAAATATAAGATGCGAAGCAAATATGCCTACATCATGACCAACAGGATGCTAGAAAAAGAATATTGGGTATTTCCCATGAGACTAGCTGATAACTATAAATCAATGCAAAATCCAAAATACAAATTCTATACGGAAGTATTTGGTAAAGCAGGTATTCCAGGTATAACTAAAATTAAATACAGTAATGGAGACTAAAAATAAGGTACCAGAAGTAAAGGTACATCAGCCACTAAACCCTTTTATTGGCAAAACCTTCAAGGTATTAACCCATAATATGGAAGACCAGGTAATTGATACCGAAACAGTAAAGATAGAATCTCAAGAGGAGTTAAAGACCCTTTTAGGAGAGATAAAACAATATAATTCTGAATATGCTTACCTAAGTAATTCGGAAAGGAAGTATAAGAAACTTATAACAGAGTGATATAATTATTGATTTATTAATCTTTTAAACATTACGAAAATGGCTAAGAAAAAAGAAACCAAGAAAGAGTTGAAAGAAGTATCTCGTAAAGAGATTAACGGTGCAACCATTATTACTTACGAAGATGGTTCAGTAAAGATTATCCCGGCTCCTATTGTACTTTCGGCAGAAGAGGCTGCAGACCTTTTTGGTTCGGAAGATGCAGATGACGAAGACGAGGACGATGATGACTCGGATGATGAAGATGAAGATGATTCCGATGAGGATGACGAAGACGAGGACGATGATGACTCGGATGATGAAGATGAAGATGATTCCGATGAGGATGACGACGAAGATGAAGATGATTCCGATGAGGATGACGACGAAGAACTGACCGGTGAAGACCTTGCAGAAATGGACTTCGAAGAACTGGAAGATGTTTGCGACGACAAAGACCTCGAAACTGACCCGGATGACTTCGAAGAAGAAGACATCGAAAAACTTCGCAAGGCAATCGCAAAAGAATTGGGTCTCAAATTGCCGGCAAAGAAAGAAGCCAAAGGGAAAGGTAAGAAAGGGAAAAAATAATCTATTATCTTTCAAAGGTTACGAGGGTTGGGCTAAAGCAATAGCCCACCTTTATCAGAAATCTCATTCTATTAATTAAATAAACTAAAGTATTATGGCAACTAAGAAAAAAGAAGACTCTAAGAAAAAGGGTTCAGAAAAAGTAAAAGACGAGGCTAAAGAAGCAAAACGTAAGGCAAGAATGGAAGCATTGAAAAATCGTCCTGCAGAACAACGTCCCAACAGTAAACAGATTGATGTTATTAAAATCAATGAAAAATCCGAAGTTCGCAATTACGGTTATGCCGTAAAGAACAAAGAAGGCTATCAGGGAGTAGTGGTAACATCGGTTCTGGTCATCGAGGGGAAACCCACAACTACATCAGTGACTTTCGTTCCGGGTAATTTAACCGTTAAGTCTAAAAAGGGACACGGAATCATTTGCAATCCGAAGTCTAAAAAAGACAAAGAGGAAGCAGGAGATTCCGAAGATTAACGGACTCATATAGCGAGTACATCGCTAATGGTTTGCATAGTTTATTAGTATTTCAAAAATTACACTGGAAGCCAATTGCCTGGGATAGGTAGTTGGCTTTATTTATTTTAATGCCTATGGAATCATACAAAAATGATATCAGAAAGAATATTACTATCCTCGCATTGGATAATCTTATTCAGAATTATACTAATGCACTAGAAGATAAGAATATGAACCCTCCCTTATCAAACGAAGAAAGGGAATTAGCTGATTTAATAATTAAAGAGGCTAAAGAGATGCTAACGGAAATTGCTGTAGAAAATACTAACCATATAATACCGAGACCAAAATGGAAATGACAGTAAGAGACATTATTCAAACTCTACAACAGTTAATCAAGGATAGAGACTTCACTATCTATCAATTACAAGTTGCTCAGAGACAAGGTAAGAGAGGATATGCCCAAAAATATGCTATTCACTTAAAGTATGTTAAGAATCGGATTAAAGACCTCTCTGATAAATTAGAGAAGAAACTAAAAGGCACTATCTCTACAGTTAAGTACTGTTATCATAACGGATGTGGTGGATTGGTTACTGTAGAACAAGAATTTGTGAATCTATCTGAACAAGAGATACGAGATATCATGGAAGTTCAGGCCATCATACATAAAATGGATATAACTATCCTAGAAATTAAGGAAATCCCTACCCAGGTTAGGATTATATAACTATGGATAATTACTAAGGAAAATTTTAATCCACTTAAAAATTAAAGACATGAAGAAAGACAAGAAGAAGGCTAAACCGGTTAATAAGACTCCGGAGCTTTCAAAAGCAAAAAAGGCATTGGATGCTTATCTTAAAGAGAACAACTTGGACCCAACTAAAGATTGGTCAAAAGA
>ULSJ01022367.1_pt1 | contig 10796 bp, 10 predicted proteins | sample 1956291 | NCBI WGS metagenome assembly ULSJ01 (sample SAMEA4835705, study PRJEB28245) | human gut metagenome | biome: gut microbiome; material: fecal sample | place: Denmark | collected 2008 | reverse complement strand
TTCAGATTGTGTACTCTTTCATACTGATGTAAATGACTATGCCAAAATACGTCTTTTAATGCGTCCTTTGACGTACTCAAATGCCTCAATCCCGCATAAACACTAGGTTTATTTATCCATGCTCTTCATTGTCGGGAACAAAAGTACATCCCTAATAGCTGGTGAATCTGTAAGAAGCATAACAAGTCTGTCGATACCGTATCCGATACCACCTGTTGGAGGCATACCTACTGCAAGTGCATTAAGGAAGTCTTCATCTGTGTGCTGTGCTTCCTCATCACCATTCTCTGCATTCTTATCCTGCTGTGCAAAACGCTCTCTCTGGTCGATTGGGTCGTTAAGCTCTGAATAAGCATTACACATTTCCCATGTGTTGATGAACAGCTCAAAACGCTCAACCTTCTCTGGGTCAGATGGCTTCTTCTTAGTAAGTGGAGAGATTGCAAGAGGATGATCCATAATAAATGTAGGCTGGATTAACTTTTCTTCGCAGTACTCTTCAAAGAATAAGTTAATGATATCGCCCTTTGTATGACGTTCCTCGAACTCTATTCCTCTTTCCTTAGCAAGAGCCTTAGCTTCTTCATCTGTCTTTATTGTATCAAAGTCAACGCCTGCATATTCCTTAATAGCATCATTCATAGTAAGTCTTCTGAATGGCTTTCCAAGGTCTATCTTAGTGCCGTTGTAAGTAATTTCAGTTGTTCCACATACAGTCTTTGCAAGGTGTCTGAACATGCTTTCTGTAAGTTCCATCATACCTTCATAATCTGTGTATGCCTGATACAACTCCATAAGTGTGAACTCTGGATTATGTCTTGTATCAACACCTTCATTTCTGTATACACGTCCGATTTCGTATACTCTTTCAAGACCACCAACGATAAGTCTCTTAAGATAAAGCTCTAAAGATATACGAAGCTTAACGTCCTCATCAAGTGCGTTGTAGTGAGTTTCAAAAGGTCTTGCGGCTGCACCACCTGCATTAGAAACAAGTGTTGGAGTCTCAACCTCCATAAAGTCCCTTCCGTCAAGGAACTTTCTGATTTCCTTGATAATCTGTGATCTCTTTACAAATGTATCCTTAACCTCAGGATTCATTATTAAATCAACATATCTCTGACGGTATCTCATATCAGTATCTGTAATTCCATGGAACTTCTCTGGAAGTACCTGTAAGCTCTTAGAAAGAAGTGTTATTTCTTCTGCATGAACTGATATTTCACCTGTCTTAGTTCTGAATATAAAGCCCTTGATACCAAATATATCACCTATATCAGACTTTTTAAAATCTGCATAAGCATCATCACCGATAGCATCTCTTGATATATATGCCTGCATTCTGCCCTTAAGATCTGCTATGTTACAGAAAGATGCCTTTCCCATTACTCTCTTGAACATCATTCTTCCTGCAAAGCTTACTTCAATAGGAGAAGCATCCATAATAGCTCTTCTCTCATTGTAATCGGCATTAACTGCCTCTCTTGCCTGCTGCTCATCCATACCATCAGTATTAACCTCTGGTCTGTCACCAAGAAGCTCCTTCTCATGTGCTTCATAGATAGCTCTGATTTCATCTGTATGGTGTGTAACATCATACTTTGTTATCTGAAATGGATCCTTGCCAGCTTCCTGTAATGCAGCGAGCTTGTCCATTCTTACCTTAATCTGCTCATTAACATCTGGCTGTGCCTGATTCTTGTTATCTGCCACTTTTTTTCTCCTTCTTTACAATCTGTTACCTTAGGCACTTGCAAAACTCCCAAAACCGCATAAATTCTGGTTAGTACATTTCGCAATTACCTAAATCTGTTACCTGATTAATTACTAAACTATTAAATTAAAAACAAGCCTGCCTGTGAGTATTGTGCTCACAGCATATGCTCTAAAATCTTATTACTAGTCATTCTTAACAGAAACAATCTTATATTCAACCACACCAATAGGTGCTTCTACCTTTACGATATCTCCAACCTTCTTGCCAAGCATAGCTGCTCCAAGTGGTGATTCGTTAGATATCTTGTTGTTAAGGCTGTCTGCCTCTGAAGAACCAACGATTACATATTCAATATCTTCATCGAATTCAATATCATGAAGTACTACTGTACTCTCCATCTTAACAGCATCTGAATCTGTGTTGTCATCCTGAATTACTTCTGCATTTTTAAGAATTTCTTCAAGTTCTGCAATCTGAGTTTCAATATCTCTCTGCTCATCTTTAGCTGCATCGTATTCTGCATTTTCTGAAAGGTCGCCCTGTTCTCTTGCTTCCTTTAACTTTTCAGCGACTTCCTTTCTTCTATCTACTTTTAAGTGCTCAAGTAAAGCAACTCTCTCTTCATATCCCTTTTTTGTAAGTAACTGCTTCTCTGCCATTGTTCGTCACCTTTCCCATAAATAAATTCATTAAAATATTCATATAATGATGCCAGGGTCAAAATTCCAAAAGTTATTTGTGCGAATACGTAAAACTTTTTATTACAAAATTATATACTTGTAAAATTCTTTCAATTCCGGCACTCACATTATTACCATCATCTGATAAAATGCTCAAGATATTATATCTCACCTAAACTTTTATGTCAACGTCCGTATCTTCTCCACGAACTCATTGAACTGCTCCTGCTTAGTCACCTGATTTACCTCGTGTCTTAACGCTGCGGCATGCTTTATTCCGGTTGTGTACCACGCAAAATGCTTTCTCATCTCACGCACTGCTGTAAATTCGCCCTTTGTTTCAACAAGCATCTGACAGTGTCTTATAAGCATATCAGCAACCTCATCTATAGAAGGTCCCGAAGTAATCACACCCGTTTCAAGATAGTCTTTAACCTGTCTGAATATCCATGGATTGCCCTGTGCTGCCCTTCCTATCATAACTGCATCACAGCCTGTTTCCTTAAACATACGTGCGGCATCTTCTCCGCTTTTTATATCACCATTGCCTATAACTGGTATATTTACTTTTTCCTTTACTCTTCTTATAACATCCCAGTCAGCCTTACCGGAATAATACTGGCTTCTTGTCCTTCCATGGACTGCAACTGCAGCCCCGCCTGACTCCTGTATAATATATGCTATTTCTTCTGCATTAATACAGCTTTCATCAAAGCCAGTCCTTATCTTAACTGTAAGCGGCTTATCTATCGCATTTGCCATACTCTCAACTATTTTTCCAACAAGAAGCGGATTTTTAAGAAGTGCTGAACCTTCACCATTATTGACAACCTTTGGAACAGGACATCCCATATTGATATCAATTATGTCAAATTCCCTTTCACAGAGTCTTTTGGCTATATCTGCCATAATATCCGGGTCGGAACCAAAAAGCTGGACTGCAACCGGATGCTCCTTTGGGTCTGTTTTTAACAGCTCCTCTGTATTTTTATTATTATAAAGAATGGCCTTTGCACTGACCATCTCTGTATACAATAACCCACAGCCCTGCTCCTCGCATAAAAGACGAAATGGCAGGTCTGTTACACCTGCCATCGGTCCTAAGGCTACGGGAGTCTTTATATTAACTGAACCTATTTTCATATATTTATAGCCTTTCTTTTTCCAAACATTTACAAATAAATCATCTGCTACGCATATGTAAGAACTTTCTGCCTTCTTAGACTATCTGGTATCAGCCCTGTCAGACCAAATCATAATAAAGTACTTTGTTATGATTTAATATTATACGGCTCATTACCTTCGCACATCACATCATCCATCCAGTCCTAAGAAAAACACCTTATAAAACATTTCAAGAGACTCTAATAACTCTCTCTTTTCATACTGGTTTTTCTTAACAAGAAGACCGCAGGCTATTTCATCATATAAAAGGTCGCCTTCATCTGCTGTTGACTTAAAAAGCAGTGTGCCATCCTCATCGAATTCAAGGTCAAGTATTCCACCAACCTCTTCTGTGAATAAAACACACATAATCTTTAACTCATTTTTTATATCCTCCGGAAGCTTATCAAAGTCCGGATTAAAGTAATACTTCTTCTCATACGAATTAGAAGCACACAGTACTACATTTTCATTATTATCATACATATCCGTACAATCCTCTCACTGAAACCTCACCAGCTCTTATAGCCACTGAAGCTCCATCCTCTGTTTTTATTATAAGTTCGCCGTCCTTATTAATTCCAAGTGCCTCACCTATAAGCTCTTTATTGGCATATATGGCTTTGACCGTTCTGCCCTTATTGATGAGAAGCTCATTGTATCTGTCTATAAGAAGTGTTAAATCCTCAGTTTCTAAAAATGCTTCATAATACTTCTTAAAGCTCTTAGAAAATGCAGCTATAATGCTGCTTCTTTTGACCTTCGTACCTGTTTCAAGATATATAGATGTTGCCATATCCTTTATCGACTCATCAAAGTCTGTTGTGTTAACATTAATTCCAATGCCTATAACAACATAATGTATGGCATCCATTTCAGCACTCATCTCCGTAAGTGTTCCGCTTATCTTCTTACTGTTAAGAACTATATCGTTTGGCCACTTGACATAGCACTTTGCATCTTTTACTTCTTCATTGATAGCCTCAACCATCGCAACAGCAAGCACAAGAGTAAGCATGGATGCACTTTCAGGACTTATATGTGGTCTTAAAAGCAGGCTCATCCATATGCCGCTTCCTGCCGGTGATACCCATGTTCTTCCTCTTCTTCCACGTCCGCCTGTCTGACACTCAGCCACAAAAAGTGTACCATCCTGTGCATCCTTTTCAGCCGCAAGCTTTGCCTGATTATTAGTTGAGTCTGTTTCGTCAAAATACTTAATATGCTGGCATATTCCCTGCATATTGCCATCATCATCAAGCAGCAGGCTCTCTATCTCCGAAGCTGTTATTATATCAGGATATTCTGTAATTCTGTAGCCTTTATTCTGGACAGAATTTATAACATATCCCTCTTCCTTTAGCTGGTTAATAACCTTCCACACAGCAGTCCTTGACACACCAAATGTTTCACACAACTGCTGGCCTGACACATAATCGTCAGCACATCTTAACAAATGTAATATTTCTGATTTCATATATACCACCTGAATTCGCAGTAATTCCCATATCCTATATTCTACAATCCTTATCTAAAAAGAACTGCACTGGCTTTCCTGTCTTTTAGTTATATTTTAGTTATAATATATCCTACAGAACAATAAGAGCTGTAACCACTGTCATAACCGCAAGTAAAACCGCAACAACTGCAACTATAAGACCCGACACTTTATTGCCGTTAATAAAATGCTTTACCGATGTAAGTGCATTTACGATTGTTCCAAGAAGAAACTCAATAGGAAACAGTATTCCGCTTTTGCTTCTTAAAAACAGCACAATAATAAATATTACTGTAGCCGCAACTGTAAGCACAATGTTGGTATAATCTATAATCATTTTTGTCTTTTTGTATGAACCACTTGTTGTATAATACATATCAATTCCTCTCTGTATTCCATACGATTGATGTAAGTACCAAAATGTATCCATAAAGCATATTATGGCAACACAAACCGATTTCTGCCACCGATATTTTGTATATTATTAGTACACATTGCTGCCATAACGCTTATATACTTGCATTATATAATTAGTATGCACCAAGTGTAGCTGCCATAACTGCCTTTATTGTGTGCATACGGTTTTCTGCCTCATCAAATACAACTGACTGCTCTGACTCAAATACTTCATCTGTAACTTCCATCTCATCAAGTCCGAACTTGTCGTGTATCTCCTTGCCGATAGTTGTCTTAAGGTCGTGGAAGGCTGGAAGACAGTGCATAAATATAGCATTCTTGTCTGCATTATCCATAACCTTTTTATTAATCTGATATGGAAGTAAAGCCTTAATTCTCTCATTCCATACTTCATCTGGCTCGCCCATAGATACCCATACATCTGTATAGAGTACTTCTGCGCCCTTTGTTCCCTCTTCTACATTTTCTGTGAGTGTTACAGAACCGCCGCTTTCCTTAGCCCATTCCCTGCACTGGTTCACTAACTCTTCGTTAGGGAAATATTCCTTTGCTGTGCATGCTGTGAAATGTAATCCAAGCTTAGAGCATACTATCATAAGTGAATTACCCATATTGTATCTTGCATCACCCATATAAACGAACTTAACACCTTTTAATCTGCCAAGCTTTTCCTTTATTGTAAGCATATCAGCAAGCATCTGTGTTGGATGATACTCATTAGTAAGACCATTCCATACAGGAACTGATGAATACTTTGCAAGGTCTTCTACTATTTCCTGTCCGAAGCCTCTGTATTCAATTCCTTCAAACATAGTACAGAGAACTCTTGCTGTATCTGCTATGCTTTCCTTCTTGCCTATCTGTGAACCCTTAGGGTCAAGATATGTAACGCCCATACCAAGGTCATGTGCAGCTACCTCAAATGAACATCTTGTACGTGTACTTGTCTTTTCAAATATAAGTGCTACATTCTTTCCACGAAGTGGCTGTTCAACAACACCATCCTTCTTCATCTTCTTAAGCTTTGCTGCAAGCTCTATAAGATACTCTATCTCTTCTGGTGTATAGTCCTTTAATGTTAAAAAATCTCTTCCTTTAAGGTTCATAATAATCCTCCAATCAATACGCGCCTAATGTTGAGGGATTTCGTATTTCCTTCAATCCTGCGTAAAACATAGCTTATATTTTATCGCATTTATTTTATAAATACAAGTACCAGCAAAAAGTGGGATGATAGCTGTTAGCTTTTGACCTAGGCACCAGTAAAAAAAATCAAGTTCTTACATCAAAACAGGGAACCTCAAAAAAGAATTAAAAGAGATAATCAGCGAATTATTTAAAAAGATTAAAGACAGATTTTTAATAATCTATAGAAATGTATCTGAGTTACAAACAAAAGCAAATTATTTTTGTGCATTTTTCTGTGTTTGCTCATTTATAGCATATTAAAAAGATTACAAAATCATAAACAATATAAAACCATAAAAAATATAAAACCATACGAACCGCCATAGCACTATGCCTGACAGTCCATACAGTTCTTATATTTTATTAAGTCTTGTTCCGTTAAAATGTAAGTAACCCAATTAAACATCATTAAATGTATCCTCACACCTTTCACGGCTTATGTTTTAGTGAAATACATGATTTCCAATAATAACATAATCAGACATAGCTGACATATTGGCTACTGATATCATTCTGAATGATGTGTATCCACCGATATTATTATGTCCTGATAATGCTTCAACAGCGGCATCCATACATGTCTGTGTGCTTAATCCTCTGTTCATTCTGCTCTGGAACTTGGCTGATGGACCACCTGCTCCATCTGACACTCCAGAGAACTGGGAATTCTGATATATTACACCTGATATTGAACTTGGGAACTTTGAACTTCTCACTCTGTTCAATACCACATTGGCAACTGCAAGCTTACCTTCATAAGGTTCGCTGCCTGCCTCCCAGTCAATGACACATGCAAGAAGATATAATTCTTCATCACTCACGCTCATTGTAGGATTATATGTTATATCTGTTCCAGATATAGTTTTTGATATAATCGACTGTACTCTTGCTTCTTCAGCCGCTCTGGCTGCCTCAGCTTCGGCTGCAAGTCTTTCTTCTTCGGCTATTCTTGCTGCTTCTTCTTCAGCTTCCTTCGCCTCTGCTTCTTCGATAGTGTATCCTGTAAGGATATCCTCATCATCTAAAGAAACCTCTATCGCATCTGCTTCCTGACCAAACAGGAGAGCTGCCGTCTTAGTATAACCTTCACAATTACCAGAGCTTATCTTAGTCCATCCTTCACTTATCTCTAACACATCAACCTCAGTGTTCTTGTAAAGTCGTCCGACAACCTCTGACTCAGCCCCCATACTCTGATATACATCTAAGTAAGGCTCTGTAATTGCAAGCGCTTTGTCATGCATCTGGCCCTTTGTTTCTTCGTATCCTGTTACAACTGTTTCTTCAACATTGGCTGCGTATGATGCAACTCTGATTTCGGTATCAGTAATTGTACTTTCGTGTTGCTCATAGGTAGGTTTCGCGTCTGTTACCTTTGGAAGAACTGGCATCATCATAACTACCATTGTCGCTCCCAGACAACAAGCAGCTTTGCTACTTCTAAGTTTCATAAAGTTTTTCCCTTTCCGGCACAAGTTGTTAAATGCGCCTACAAAATGTTACAGAATTGTTACATTTTGTTACGAAAGTATAATAGCAAAGTTAATCAAATTTGTCAAATTTGTTACAAAAAGCCGTAGAAACCAGTGTTTCCGCGGCTTTACGCTTATATTATCTATTTAACATTTATTAAATATTTATGAAATAGCAGCCTTTTTATGAGGCATCCGACACATTTCTACACGTTCTTACAATCTCTGCCTTACTGCTTCGTAGGTAAGAATTGTACATGCAATAGCTGCATTGAGTGACTCAACTTTACCCTGCATAGGAATTCTTACAAGTTCATCTGCCTTCTGTGTAAGTCTGTCTGAAAGTCCGTTTCCCTCATTGCCAATCATAAATGCTGTTGGCTGCGCATAGTCCTTCTGATTGTAATTATCCGTTCCCTTAAGATGCGCAGCGTATACTTTAACACCTTTTTCCTTACATTCATCTACTGCCTTGCATATATCATCAACATATATGACAGGCACTCTGTAAAGTGACCCCATAGTTGAACGTATCGTCTTCGGATTGTATATATCAACTGTGTTACTGCTCATAATAATGCCTGTGACACCTGCCCCCTCAGCCATTCTTACAATAGTTCCAAGATTGCCGGGGTCCTGAAGATTTTCAAGTATAAGAAGAAGTGGCTGTATTGTATTGCTGGAATTACCGCTGTTATCATTTTTACTATTATCGTCTTTGCTAGCAGCATTGTTACTATCAGTATTGTTATTGACATCGTTCTTTCCATTCATGCTGTTTATATGCATATCTCTTCCAAACATATCTTCAATAGTAATCTCTGACATCTTAACGACAGCCATTATTCCCTGAGGTGTCTGTGTGTCTGACATACGCACAAACACGTTATCTGACACAATCTCAAGCACATCTTTTCCTACGGCTTCATAATTCATTTTTTCAAGGAATTCTTCATTGTCAGCTTTAAACGTTTCAGATATATACACCTTTACAAGTCTGTCCTTTGGTGCTTCCGATACCATCTTTATCCCTTCAACAACAAACTGTTTTTCTTCCTTTCTTGACTTTGATTTCTTCTGTAAATTCACTATATGCTTGACCTGCGAACTGCTTGTACTTGTAATCATTTTATCTACCATCCAGTATTTATATTCAGATATCAGTGGCAAAATGTATCCTCCTAACTGATAACTACGAATTACTCCATTGCCTGGCAATTCCAGTAATCATATACCGGATTTTCCTTTCTTAAATAATAATCTTAAAAATATCTCATAAATATATTACATAATACTAAACTAATAACAATCCAGCAAGTAATAGTTATTATAATTATCAATCCCATTAATATTAATAACGGCAAATTTATCTGTTACACAAGTATCCTGATTACTACAATATATATCCTGATATGAATCAAAAACAGGCAGGCATCTGCAATCACACAGATACCCGCCTGACATATTTTATTTACATATTAAGTTATTTATAATCTTACAACTAATCTGTCGCATTTGCATACAATAAGTATAAGTACTATATATACAGCAATATCATCTGCACCATATATACCGAATTCAACCCTGATTAGTTAGAAAGCAGAGAGCTTATATTAAACTCATACTCGCTTATATCCTTAGTCATAGCAAGTGCCTCATCAATATCATAATCAACAAACTTGCCATTCTTATAAGCTACAAGTCTGTTACTCTTTCCTTCAACAAGAATGTCTACAGCATATGAACCCATAATAGATGCATACATTCTGTCCTTACATGTAGGTGAACCACCTCTCTGCATATAACCAAGAATAGTTGCCCTTGTTTCTATACCTGTGGCTGCTTCAATTCTTCTTGCCATTCCTGTTGAATGTCCGATACCTTCTGCATTGATAATAAGATGATGCTTCTTGCCCTTCTTTCTTCCATCAATAATGTGGTTGATGATAGCCTGCTCATCTCCGTCATATCTTTCTGGAAGAAGAATATCCTCTGCACCATTCGCAATACCACACCAAAGTGCAATATAGCCTGCATTACGTCCCATAACTTCGATAATGCTGCATCTTTCATGTGATGTAGAAGTATCTCTTATCTTGTCTATAGCCTGCATAGCTGTATTGACTGCTGTATCGAATCCGATAGTATAATCTGTACATGCAATATCAAGGTCAATAGTTCCTGGAAGTCCAATCGTGTTGACACCTGCATCTGCAAGCTTCTGTGCACCTCTGAACGAACCATCACCACCGATAACTACCATGCCATCAATACCATGCTTTTTACATACCTCTGCTGCCTTCTTCTGTCCTTCTTCTGTCATGAACTCCAGACATCTTGCTGTATAAAGAACTGTACCACCTCTCTGTATGATATCTGATACACTCTTTTTATCCATATCTATAATCTCATCATTTATGAGACCATTATAACCCTTCTGTATTCCTTTTACCTTAAGTCCTTTATTGATAGCTGTTCTTACGACAGCTCTTATCGCAGGATTCATACCAGGGGCATCGCCACCGCTTGTTAACACACCGATTGTCTTAATTTCTTTAGCCATATATATTTCCCCTTTCATCTAAAGTCTATGACCTTTTACCGTAAAAGATATATTGTCCTTTTAATATTTTAATACCACTGTCATTAATAGTACCACA
>ULSJ01055885.1_pt1 | contig 10821 bp, 16 predicted proteins | sample 1956291 | NCBI WGS metagenome assembly ULSJ01 (sample SAMEA4835705, study PRJEB28245) | human gut metagenome | biome: gut microbiome; material: fecal sample | place: Denmark | collected 2008 | reverse complement strand
ATGCATATTGAAATAGGCAATGCATGTGTTCCATAGAAGTATTCATGATTTCCCCTTCAAGGAAATTTGAAGCCGATGGTCTTACAGACACCGAAGAGGATTATGTCGAAGCTGATACAATCGGTCAGTTCACAGGGAAATACGATAAGAACCAAAGAAAGGTCTATGAGGACGACATCGTCCTTCAGCAAGGCTACAATGGCAGAAAGGAAAAAATGGTCGTACGCTTTGAGAATGGTGCCTTCATCGTTGGATATCACTCAGGAAGTTCGACAAGGAAAAAACCGATGCTTATCAGTGACAAATGCGAGGTTATTGGAAACATTCACGACAACCCGGAACTATTACAGGAGGACTGAGCTATGGAAGTAAAGGTAACAATCACGAGGACTTATGTTGTATCTCAGGTTATTGATCGTCCCTTCATGAAGTTTGGAACATTCCGGCAGTCCAGAGAAAAGCTTGGTCTGAGCGTTGAAAGGAAGTGCTTCAGTTGCGGTCACAAGTTCACTGACGATGAAGATACATTCCTCGTGTTTTTCAAGAATACACATAACCGCCTTTTCTGTCGTGAATGCAACGAGAAGGCATTAAAAGAACTGAATAAAACATAGCGTACACACCATTAAAAAGTAGTATCGCCGGTAGTGGAACTGAAAGCAGACTTCGACAAACATTAAGATACCACCTCCCGCATAAATCTTGCTCACGTCTGCAGTACGAGATACAAGGTGAAACAGCAGTAGCGGATGATCCGGCGAAATGGAAATGCGCATAATGTATAAAAACAAAGTAACTATGAACAAAGAAACAGTAAAAAACAGCGTTGCCGAGTTCCTTTCGGCAGGCTATTTCAAACAGGTAGATTTAACCGAAGAAGAGAAAGCGCACTTAGTTCACTTTATGGTAGAATGTGTGAAACACGTCATCGGGAAAATGGTTCATCCTTCCACAGAAACACCAGAGAAAGGTAAACATATCATCGTGGTAATGGAAAGTGGAAACATCACGTCCTGGTTCGTCACAGCCGATATAAGAGCCTGTTTTATCCATTTCAACGTGAAATACTGGTTATACTCAAACGACATAATACCGGGAAAGGAGGACGCTGTATGAACTTGAACGAACTTAGAGACCGGGCCTACAAGAATGCCGTTGCCCACGGCTGGCATGGAGAAGACAAGAGTCACTGTCACTGGTTATGCCTGGTGATATCCGAACTTATGGAAGCAGTGGAAGCTGACAGAAAAGGAAAGCACTCTGATACTGAAAAATTCATGCACGGAATTGAACTCTATATTCACACAATAGAGGTTTACAAAGAAGCTCCATGCAATCCATTTGAAGAATTATTTGAAAACCATATAAAAGATACTGTCGAGGATGAGCTTGCAGATGCCTGTATCAGGCTATTTGATTACGCTGGATTGATAGACTGTGATTTAGATGATTTCGATTATGAGAACAGCGATACAGACGATTATTCCGAAATGATATTTACAGAAGCAATGTATAATATAACAAGCTATGTCATGGAATGGAACATATCTGAGATACTGAACGAAATATTTGCATTCTGCAAGGACAGGAAAATCGACATCTTTTGGCATATCGAGCAGAAAATGAGATACAATGAACTGAGACCTTACAAACATGGTAACAAAGCATATTGATTGAATTATGAGAGAACGAACAAAAACTGTAGTGCTGATGCTTTCGAGGGTATTCCCCCGGAAGCACATCAGTGCCGGGAAAGAAACCCGGTTCAAGGAGAAACTGTATCAAGGTAGTAAAATCCACACCATTAGGGGAAACTATGAAATGTGGAAACACAACGTAGAGAAGATAACGGAAGGACGCTTCTTCCTTTCGCTCAGACAATGGTCCGGGATGCCATACCGAAGTAAACAGGTGGAGATAAAGGAAACAAAGAATGTCGGATATGAGAGAATCAGCATGTCCTATGATCCCGAAAAAGGAACGGTTAAAGCTGTCATCAACGGAAAACCATTCGAAGATGTCAGGAGGTTGGCGGAGAATGACGGTCTGAAGTGGGACGAGTTCGTGGACTGGTTCTTCGGACAAGGCACCGGCAGAACACTGTTTCAAGGGGTGATAATTCACTTCACAGACTTTAGGTACCAGCCTGAAACGGTGAGAATGACGAAATCCCCTTCTTCTAATATACAGTAGTTATGTATAATATAGTAATATATACGTTTATTCTATATATATGACGGAATTAAAAGAATACCAAATAAAACCAATTACATCATGTTGAACAAAGCGCAGGTTATAGGAAACCTCGGAGCAGATCCGAAGGTAAGCAACGGACAGACAAAAGTAGCATCGTTCCGTGTGGCTACAACAGAAAGAGGATACACACTACAAAATGGAACACAAGTACCAGATAGAACAGAATGGCATAATGTCGTTTGCTTCGGGAAATTGGCTGAAGTAGTTGAAAAGTACCTGAAGAAAGGTGCAAAGGTTTTCGTTGAGGGAAAAATGAGAACGAGACAATACGATGACAAGAACGGAGTATCACGTTCAATCATGGAGATACACGCTGAAGCAATGGAAATGCTCGACAGCAAACAGCAGACGGCACAACAGCCACAGCAGGCTGCACCTTCAGCTACACAGTATAACAATCCAGCAAATGACGATAAAGACGATTTGCCGTTCTAAAGAAAGGAGGGAAACAGTATGCCGAGACATCTTGAAAGCAGATTGCAGTCTTCATGTAAAACATGGTTCGACCTGCAGCACAACCAATATTCTAAACTCCTATTTGCAGTGCCAAACGGTGGCGCTCGTAGCGTGGTTGAAGCAAAGATAATGAAGGGTGAAGGTGTAGTAGCTGGAGTTTCAGATATGATTTTGCTGGTACCACGAGGAAGATATGCTTCGCTATGTATTGAGTTCAAAACGAAAACAGGAAAACAAACGCAACTTCAGAAGGAATGGCAGAAGACAGCGGAGGAATACGGAAACAGATATGTTGTAGTGAGAAGTGTTGATGACTTCGTAAGAGAAATCAATGCTTATTTGAGGTTATGACCCTTTTTTACGGCTTACAATGCGCTCAATAGGCGCACTTTAAGTATATTTGCAGAACAAACAAATGTTACATTATAAAAATTTATAGGAAATGGAAAATTTAACTCAGTTCGAGGGGATGATGCTTATAGTTGGCTTCTTCCTTGCAATGACTCTTCTGATGTTCACGTTCAAAAAACGGTCGCAGACAAAAGAAGAGTTCCTGGTTGCCGGTCATTCGGCTAAATGGTTGGCGACAGCTTTCTCAATGGCGGCTACATGGGTATGGGCTCCTTCAATGTTCACCGCTTCGGAGAAAGCATACACACAAGGCTTCGCCGGTGTTTTTTGGTTCGTAGTTCCGAACGTGCTTACTCTTTTACTCTTTTCTTTCTTTGCAAGTAAGATGAGAACGCTCCGTCCTGACGGATGGACGTTCTCTGATTACGTAAGGGAGAAATACAGCAACAGGGTTCACAATATGTATCTCATTGAAAGTTTCGGTCTGCAATGTTGTTCGCTTGCGGTCCAGCTTCTCGCAGGTGCCACGATATTTCACAAAGTATCGGGGCTTCCTTTCTTTTGGACAACGGTTCTGCTGGCTGCAATCCCTCTCGTGTATTCTGTCACTCATGGGATACGTGGTAACATCATGTCGGACTTCGTGAAAATGGGCTTCATCGTGCTGGTTCTCATTATCGGACTTCCTATCATGACATCAAACGCTGGATCTGACACGCTGTTTAATGGTCTCGGAGGATTGAGCGGTGACTTCAGGAACTTATTCGATGCAAACGGTATCATGGTTATGCTGTCATTCGGAATTCCCACAACGATAGGTTTGCTTTCTGGTACATTCGGAGACCAGATGTTTTGGCAGAGAACATTCGCTGTCGAAAAGGACAAAGTAAAACGGACGATGATAACGGCTGCATTTATATTCGCCATAGTGCCTGTTTCTTTATCCATATTCGGCTTTTTTGCAGCCGGAGCACAGTTACATATCGAGGACACACAACTCGTCAATGTAGGGGCTGTAATAGCTTTCACCCCGAAATGGTTCTTGTATCTGTTTTTCCTTCTTATCCTTTCCGGTCTTATCTCGACTGTTGACAGCATTCTTTGTGCCGTATCTTCGGTAGCCGGACATGATGTCATTATGAGAGTTTCCACTTCGGGAAAGCCTGGAACACTCACAGCGTTGCGTATTGGGAACAGATTACTCAGCTCGGTAGATTTGGCTCGTATATCAATGCTTGTTGTCGCCCTTCTTGCAATAGCTATTGCGAACATACCAGGAATAACTATCACTTACCTGTTCCTTTTCTACGGAACGCTCAGAAGCTCGGTAATGCTTCCGACTATATTCGCTATCAAGGGCTACAAAATGAGCGAACGGGGAATGTTCTACGGAATTATGACAAGTATCTGTGTAGGTCTCCCGGTATTCGCTGTCGGAAATCTGTACGGCTGGGTGCCTATGATAGTGGCCGGCTCTCTCCTTTCTATCGGAGCTTCAGGGGTTATGTCAAGAGTTATGAAAGATAAAACAGCAACAATCTAAAAACAGAAACAATGAAGAAAGCAATATTCACAATCTTATTTGCGTTGAGCGCAATCTTATTTGCAAACGCACAGGTATATGACGGTATCACACAGCCGACACGTTTCAGGATATGGGTACCGACAACCGTTTCACTTCACGGATCATCCACAATTGTATCACCATTCATCGGCTACAGACAGAACATCACGAGCTGGTTCAATATCACACCGGTTGTTCAATACGAAATAAACAGCGAGACATTCGTTCCGCAGGTATGGCTCAACTTCAGTATTTGTGACAAGCTGTACTTTCTGTCCCGGTCTATCTATAACACCAAAGCAAACGATTACAGACATACGCTGTCGGCCACATACAAGCTCCCTATGGGCTTTATGATTGACGGAACATGGGAGAACATCTACAACGGAAGAAAGTTCCTTGCAGGCGACCGTTTGCAGTTCGTAGGAGGTTACGCTTACAGGTGGTTTGTGGTTAATGCCGGCTACTCGTGCCGGTACCGAAATGGAATGATAGCAAACCTTCGCTTCAAGGTGACTGAATACAATTGGTTGCAGTTCAAGTATGACGGTGGTATGGACTGTTTTCAACTCGGATGCGCACTACAATTCAATCGACTATGAAACAGGTGTTAGGTAAGAAACAGACATCGAGGAACGAGGATTTCATCAAAGCATGGAACAATATAGAGCAACTGGTCTCACGTGATGAAGCGGAGAGACTGGTTGCTTCAGCCGTTTCTGATATCAGGGAGAAAACAGCCGGGAAGAATGTAGCTTACTCATGGAGCGGTGGAAAAGACAGCCTTGCTCTTCAGGTGGTATGTGAAAGAGCCGGAATAAACAAATGCGTGTTGTGTACAGCTTCAAAGATTGAATACCCCGGCTTCGTTGAATGGTGCAAGGAACACGCGCCGAAAGGACTTACAATCGTGGATAACGAAAAGCTGGATATTGAATGGGTGGCAAAGCATCCTGATATGCTGTTCCCCATGCAGTCCAAATATGCGGCTCAGTGGTTTCACTGTCTCCAGCACAGAGGACAGGCTATCTACTTCAAACAGCAAAAGCTGGACGTGATTATTCTCGGAAGAAGGTTGCAGGATGGTAACTACACCGGAGGAAAAGGTCAGAACATCTACACCGATGCCAAAGGTGTAACAAGGCTTTCACCAATAGCGCACTGGAAGCATGAGGAAGTTCTTGCTGTCATCCATTACTTCCTGAACCGTGAAATACCTCCTATCTACGGCTGGAAAAACGGTTGGATCGTAGGAACAGGTGTCTGGCCGGCGAGACAATGGGTAGGAACTGTTCAGAACGGTTGGCAGGAACTATGGGATATAAATCCACAAATGGTAAAGGATGCAGCCAAACATATAGCATCAGCAAAACAATTCATTGATAACTTAAACAGATAGAACTATGGCAGTGACACATGAAATCAAGGTCGTGGAATTGGCTAAGCTGGTTCCATACGAAAAGAACCCAAACGTACACCCTATTGAACAGATTAAGGCGATAGCTGAAAGCATCGAGCGTTACGGACAGTATTACCCTATCATCGTGGACGAAAACCTGCATATCCTATGCGGACACGGTAAGAAGCTGGCGATGGAACACCTCGGACGTACAGAATGCGAGGTGAAGATACTCCACGGTCTTACAGAAAAGCAGAAGCTCAAAATCGTTATCGAGGACAACAAAATCCAATCACTGAGCTATGTTGATTTTACGAAGATAGAGGACATCATCCGAGAGGTTGGAGAACTTGACATCATCGGTTTCGGTACTGACTATCTCGATGCAATCATTAATGAGACTGTGAAGGACAACATGGGTGTGGACTTCTCAAAGCCTATTGAAGTAAAATCAAACGAGAAGCAGGTAGAAGACATTCCGCAGGAAAAGCAGGAAGAACAGGACGAGGAACGAAACGAAATAGAAAGCGGTATGCAACCAGCAAGAACCATGATTTGCCCTCATTGTGGTAAGGAAATAGTAATCTAAACAACAGAGTTATGGAAGCAAAAAATAAAGATTTGTTCGCACCATTGAAGAATCTGCAGTTCATAGACCGGGATTTGGTAAAGCCAAACGACTACAACCCGAATAAAGTTCTTGAAAAGAACCTGAAGCTGCTCATGGAAAGCATTCTCAACAACGGTTTTTGCTTTCCGATAGTCATACGACCAGATTACACAATCATAGACGGCTTCCACCGCTGGATGGTGTCAGGTCGTGAGCCGTTGAAAACGATGCTCGGTAACAAAATCCCTGTTGTAATTGTGTCTCACGAAAATGCAACGGATGACATGGCCGGAACTGTAACCTTCAACCGCGCGAGAGGAACGCACCTTCTCGAACCTATGGAAAATATCGTCAAAAAGCTGTTGGATGAAGGTCTGAGCGTTGACGAGATAAGCAAGAAAATCGGAATGAGCCGGGAAGAAATCTTCCGTCTGTCTAAGATAGACCGTGAAACGTTCCTGAAGCTCATGGTTCAGAGAGGACCACAGAAATTCAGCAATGCACAAGTATTAAGACGAGGTTAGTATGTACGTAAAGGACTTAAACTGTAATGTCGTTGAAGCGGCCGAAAGAAGGGTGTACGAGACTTTCAAGAACAATAAGAACGTATGCCTTTCATTTTCGGGCGGAAAGGACAGTATTTGTATGTCGGATATAGTTATCCGTACAATGCAGAAGTATGGAATTTCCTTCTCCCGGCTAATGGTTATCTTTTTCGATGAAGAAGCCATTTATCCAGATGTTGAGGAAATCGTTCTTGAATGGCGAAGCAAGTTCATGTCACTTGGAGCGAAGTTCTACTGGTTCTGTCTTCCTATCAAACACTACAACTGTTGTAACAAGCTGGAAAATGACGAAAGCTTTATATGCTGGGAGCCAGGAAAGGAAAGTGTTTGGGTAAGAAGAATGCCGAAGTTCGCAATAAGGAACCATACGCTTTTCAGAATGGGAATGAGCTACCAGGTATTCGGTGAGAAAATCTTCAAGGATATTCCGCAAATGGTAGGATTGAGAATGTCGGAGTCACTGCAAAGACGTGCTGCAATCAGTGTTATTACGAAATCGTCATTTGTTTACCCGATATACGACTGGAAAGATAGCGATATATGGCTGTACATTCAGCGTACGGGGCTTAAAATTCCCGTGACCTATATCTACCTGTATAAGGTCGGAGTTGCGCTAAACAAGCTAAGAATATCACAGTTCTTTTCCATTGATACAATCAAGACACTGCCTAAAGTGCTGGAGTTCTACCCGAACCTTTACGAGCGTATTCTTGCAAGAGAACCGAATGCAGACCTCGTGATGCTGTACTGGGACACTGATATGTTCAGATCATCTAAGCAAGACCAGAAGTTCGGTCTTGAAAAGGGTAAGAACTACACTCAGATGTTCAAGGAGACCATGAAGAAGGCTGCGGCAAATCCTGATGACTATCCAGGCTATGAGATTGTGAAGAAACTGTATGCCAAAACAAGTGAAGCTACGTCAGAGAAAACATTTCAGAAGATGTACCAGGTACTTGTTGCCGGCGACCCAAAGAAACGGTCGTACCGCATAATCTGCGGTGACATATACCGTGATACGCAAATAAGAGACGGAATAATAAAACCTAAGAAATGATGGAGCGTGATACACAGAAGATAGACGAACGTGTGGCAAAGGAGAAGAAAGACCTTCTCGAAGCACTTGCACAGACGAGCGGAATTGTCTCTTCAGCGTGTAAAGCCTGCAATATTTCCCGAATGACCTACTATCGGTATTACAATGAGGACCCGGAGTTCAAGGAAAAGGCGGATGACGTGAAGGAACTGCAGAAGGACTTCTGCGAAAGCCTTATCCTGAAGAAGATGAAGGAAGGTGATACTACGATGATTATCTTCTATGCCAAAACACAGATGAAGGACAGAGGATATACCGAACGTAAGGAGATAACAAGCAAGGACGGTGAAGAGCTATTCAAGCCAAAGGAAATAGACCTTTCTAAGCTGACTGATGAACAAAGGTCTGCATTATTATCAATTGGAATTGACCTTCTAAACAAAAAGGAATGAGTGTTCAGAACATAGATTATACGGCTCTTGCACTGAGAGTGGTTGCTGACGAATGCCGGAAGAGCTTTTTCTTCTTTGTGAAGACGTTTTGGGACGTCATCATCAAGGAAGAGCCACGCTACAACTGGCATATTCCATTCTTGTGCGATGAACTGCAGAAGCTGTCTGTCTCTATTGTGGCAAGACAGCCGAAGCCGTATGACCTTATCGTGAACATTCCTCCAGGAACAACCAAATCGACAATTGTCACAATTATGTGGCCGGTATGGTTGTGGACGCAAGATCCGACACTGAGAATTATCACAAACTCTTATTCGGGTGGTCTTTCAATCGAACATGCAACAAAATCGAAGGACATCATTCAGTCTGACAAATTCAGAATACTTTTCCCGGACATCATCATCCGAAAGGACAAATCCGGAAAGCAGAACTATGAGAATACTCAAACTGGTTACAGGTATGCCACATCAACAGGCGCAACCATTACAGGTTTCCACGCACACGTGATAATCAATGATGACCCTGTCAATCCGAAGCAGGCGGAATCAGAGCCTTTGAGAGTTCAGGCAAACGAACATACCAAAACGCTGTCATCACGTAAGGTGGACAAAGCAAATACCCCTATTGTAACCATAATGCAGAGACTACATGAAGAAGATGTAACGGGATATATGCTGAAGAAGAAGGGTGAGAACATACGTCATATATGCCTTCCTGCCGAAGATTGCGATGCAGTCAAGCCGGCAGAACTGAGAAAGTTCTATGTGGACGGCCTGCTCGACCCTGTACGACTGAATAGGAGAACGCTTGAAGAAGCAAAGATAGACCTCGGTTCAAGAGGATATGCAGGGCAGTACGGACAATCACCTTCTGCAGCAGGCGGTAACATCATTAAGGAGTCTTGGTTTAGACGCATATCCTATGCTGATTTCTATGCTATGAGATTCAGGGAGCCTATCCATTTCTTTCTTGATACTGCCTATGACGAGAAGAAGAAAAAGACAGACAACGACCCTTCTGGTATTATCGCTGCCTGCAAAATCAAGAACAACATCTATATAGTTCATGCTAAAAAGGTGTGGAAGGAATTCCCGGAACTGTTGCGGTTCCTGCCTGAATATATGTATGCCAACGGTTATGATGACAACGTAAGTACGCTAAGAGTAGAGCCTAAAGCCAACGGAAAAAGTGTTGTTCAACAGTTAAAGGATTCTACCAAACTTAATGTGACATATACTCCTACTCCAACCGATGCGAAAGATGTCAGACTTCATGCCGTTGCCCCAAAAGTGGAATGTGGTAGAGTTTTCCTTGTAGATGGAGAATGGAATGAAGAGTTCATTGATGAAGTATGCGGATTCCCGACAAAGGTACATGACGAATATGTGGACCTTCTCGGATATGCGATAAACTACTTTATGGATGATGACATCGAGATACCGGACAATGTGGATTCAATGTTTTCAATTTAATTTTTACGACCATGGGATTTTTTCAAATTTTCACGAACTACTTGAACTCGGTAGTTGGAAGGAATCAGGAGTTCAAAGAGCTTATAGCGGCTAAAGACATTTCTCGTGTAAAATCACTATTTACGACACGTGAAACTATGGTTAATGAAGCAATCAAAGAGTACGATCCGAAATTGCATGATATCATGAACCGACCGAACAAGATTGTTACCAATTCAAAAGGTGAACGTAAGGGAGAAGTAAAGAGGTGGAAACTTCCTCTGAACTATCCTCAGTACATCAATGAGATTGCACTTGTTTTCATTTATGGCCGGCCTGTAAAATGGCAGAACCTTTCTGAGGGAACGGATAACGCATTCAAGGCATTCACAGACCTTATCAAGTCAACACGTTTCAATAGCAGGATAAGACAGTGCAAGCGTCTTGCAGGTGCAGAGACAGAGTGTGCGCTTCTGTTTAGAGTGTTCCGGAACAAAGAAAACAAGCCTGACTGCCAGCTAAGGGTGTTGGCACGCAGTAAAGGGGATGAAATATATGCTATGTGGGACTTGTACGAGAACCTTATTTCATTCGCATGGGGGTATTATACGAAAGAAAGCAGTACGAAATCTACATATCACTTCTATGTTGCTATCCAAATAATTGGATAATATTTGTTT
>ULSJ01016188.1_pt1 | contig 10893 bp, 12 predicted proteins | sample 1956291 | NCBI WGS metagenome assembly ULSJ01 (sample SAMEA4835705, study PRJEB28245) | human gut metagenome | biome: gut microbiome; material: fecal sample | place: Denmark | collected 2008 | reverse complement strand
GGGTGCGGCTGGAGGATCGGGGTGTGATCGTGGGATCGGGCTGGGTGGCTGGCTGGGTGGAAGCCGATGCGCCGAAGGTGGGAGGACAGGACGGGCCTGAGCGCGAGCCGAAGGCGAGCGCGAGGGAAGGCAACGAACGCAGGGTAAACAGGGCGGGGGTGGGTCCCGTGCTAACACTCTCCATATTTTCTCCCGCTGGTTTTTGGGACTATTGGGCTGAGAATTTTCCCTTACTCGACTTTGAAATCCGCGGGGGATTGGTTTTCGGGACCTGTTCCTAAAAAACTTTATTATCTCTGATGTTGCGACATTTCGGGATTTTGCTTATATTTGCGCAAAACGTAATGCTATGAAGATACTTCGTAAATCGCCGGGGGCGCCGGGAATGTTTATGGCGGATATTTCGGGTGGCCTGAGCTGGACTCAGGCCATTGCGAAGCATACGGACATCGGGTGCATCCTGAAATGTCTGGACGAGGGTTATATCCCCGACGTGTATGGGGTAGTCACCAACGACGGCGGGGCGAAGGTCTGCGTACAGCTCAAGGGTGTTTCGATCAAGACTGTCGAGGCTGACGGGGAGAGGGAGTATATCATCGAGTCGGGTCCGACGCCTCAGCATGAGAGCTGCGACTTCCTGCGCATTTCTCTCAAGGACACGCCCGCGGAGGGTTACGAGCCTATGGCCGGCGGGAAGTGGTACGTATTGGTCACTGAAATCTCCCAGCGATGGGCGCCAGCAGAGTAAGCCATGCGTAAGATCATACCCCCCCCCACTGCCTTCGCTTCGTTCACCGGCTCGGCCGAGTATGTGGGCAACACTGATGCGGACCTGAGCCGCAACCTTGCGGAGAATGTCGATCTTCCCGCTATCTTCCGGACGCTGGATCAGGGCGCAGTTCCGGGACTGATACTGTCGGGCGCCGATGGCAATATGATGATCTGCTCCGGGGATATGGCGGTTATTTCGGACGACGTCATCACCATTACCTTCGCGCCGATAAGGCTGTTCGGCGTCTACTTGGCGGTGGGTCTTAATAACTTCAATCCCGGCGGGGTGGCGGCCCAGATTCCCGGAACGGACTGGTGGCTGGATGCCACCTCGAAAAATATAGAGTGAGGAAATTTGGAAATCCGGAATTTCTCCCTATCTTTGTGATGTCGGGCGCGCAACCCGATCGGCCGGGGCGGTTTTGTTTTTTCTCAGATTCATTCCCACTTTCCCAAGATTCAGGTGTGTACCCGGCCGCCTTTCGAAACCTCTGGGCCTGACAGTCGGCCTGTTCGCATAATGTTTGGATTTTGCAGCGGCGCCGGAATTTTTCCGGCGCTTTTTCGTCTCTTTTTTGATTTTATCGGAAATTTCGCTAAGTTTGTCCGGACATTAACCCCGAAGCAATGATTATCGCCAACTCCACATCCGCAGTGCGCATAAACTCCCAGAACGTCATCGGCATCGACCTCGACGAGTTCACCGGGACCGTTACTATCCACTCTTCGGTGGACAACGAAGAGCTGGAGATCACTCCCGACCTGCCGGCATCCGGGCCGGGTCTCTACATGGCGCTGGTCCGCGCCGTGGCTCAAGACAAGCCTTTGTGCGACATCCGTAAATTCAAGTAGCGATGGGAACGAATCCGTGGGCGAACAGAGCGGCGGGCGCCGCGCCGGCCGCGGGCGCCGACGCCGAAGAGCGCGCCGCCCTGATGGAAGAGGTCCGCGCCGAGGTCCGCGAGGACGTGCGCAAGCGCTTCGGCGATGACAGGAATCCCGTGACGGAGTTCCTGCTGAAAGTCGGGGTGCTGGAGGACATGGAGGTCATGCGCCGCGTCACCATGCGAACCTCCGACAACAAGCTGATATATCAGTGCGGAAAGAAACTCGACCTGCTGAAAACCTACATCGCGCTGGCCAAGGAGACCATCGTCATGCAGGAAAAACAGCAGAAAATAGACTCGGCGGCCGGCGCCGGCGACGATAAGGACGAGGTGATCGTTTCACTGGAAAGAACCTGATGAAAGTACGGCTGGACATACCCCTGAACCCCAAGCAGGTAGAAATGTATAACCTGCTCAACTCCGGAAAGTTCACGGAAATTCTGTTTTACGGCGCTTCCCGCTCCGGCAAGACTTTCCTGATACTTTTCTGGATGATCGTTCAGGCCATCGTCTACAATGCCAACTCGCTGGTTGTGCGCGAGACCTTCACCTCGCTCAACATGGGTATGATCCGCCAGACGCTGCCCCGCGTGCTGGACGCCATAGCCCGCCTGAACGGCAAGAAAACATACCAGAAACTCATGGTCGGCGGAAAGCCCTTCGCCAAGTACAACGGCAAGGACAACGTGCTGACGCTGTTCAACGGCGCCTACATCCAGTTCGCGTCGATACGCGCCGGGGCGGACGGCGCCGGCGACACCTACGACAAAATCCTCTCCACGGACTGGGGTCATATCTTCGCCGACGAGGTGTCGGAGATCGACTTCGCCGCCATCGAAACCCTCTACTCGCGTCTTGCGCAGCTGTTGCCCGTGCCCAACATCATGCTCTACGCCCTGAATCCCACAACCGAGTTGCACTGGACCTACAAACGCTTCTTCAAGCAGGAGAACATGGACGGATCGCCCCTCTCGGAGTCCATCACGGAGCTGATGTACGCCATGCACTTCTCCAAAGACGACAACGTGCAGTTTGTGTCCAAGCAGTACTTTCAGGGGCTGGACCGACTCTCCACCCTCTCCCGCGCCCGCTTCCGCGACGGCGAGTATTCGAAGATCGGCACCGGAAAGTATTTCCGGCAGTTCACGTGGCTCTACCGGCCGCATATCGACCAGATCGTCGAATGCGTGATCTACACCGACCCATCGGCCAAGTCGAAGGAGACCAACGACTTCAAAGCCACGGTAACGCTGGTGCGGACCGTAGACACCCGCATCTGGCTCTGGGACTGCCGCGCCGTGCAGGGCACGAGCCATCAGATGCTCGAAAACATCTACGAGCTGGCCATGAAAGCGCCCCTGACCCCGCGAATCATCATCGAGAAGAAACAGCTTCCCCTCGACTTCGAGAAGACCTTGCAACGCTTCCAGATCGACAACCGATGGACGGCGCCGATATGCTGGGACACGCTCAACCACGGCGACAAGTTCTCGTGCATCGAATCGACGCTGGAGCCGCTGGTAAATACCGGAAAATTCGTATTTTGCAACGAATTGCAGAAATGCGGCGTCTACGAGCATATCATCGACCAGTTCGTGCGATTCTCCGACACCAAGACCTCGGACCGCAAGGACGACATACCCGACGCCTGCGCGAAGGGCGTCACGTTCCTCAACCACAATATTGTCCAACAGTCGCGCACCGACGGCGCGCAGGTACTCTTCTACCGCCGCGGCACGCTGACCCAAATTCCAAGCTGATGCCAGTAGCAGTCAAAAACCAAAATTGGATTCAGGGCGCATACGACCCATCGACCGGAGCGCATGACCCCGGCGTAGCAATGCAAGTCTGCGCATCATTTCCCGCGTCGGCATTCCCCGACGGGTATCTGCGCTTCGCCGCGGCGCTCACCGATCTGTTCGAGGCGCAGGCCGATCAGGCGTTTGTCTTCGGCCGCACCGCCGCGGGGGAGATGACGGAACCCGTCATGGCCACCGGATCGCCCTTGTCGGTAACGCTCGGCGCCGAGTGGCTCGCCGACGTCGAAACCGTCTTTATCGACATCGCATGCACCGAAGATGTCACGGACCATGCCGCGTGGGCCGCGGCGGTCATTCAGCTCGACATGTCGCCGAATTACTTCCCCGAATCGGCGCTTGGCATCTACATCACGCCCCAACAGCTCCGGCAGTTCAAAAACATGTACCCGGACTGCGTGTCCGACGCCTACCGCGCCGCCGTGGGAGAGCTTACGGCCAACATCGGCAACATCTTCGACATGGCCGCCATGCTCGGTGAAGAGGACGAGAGTCGCAAGGACGACACGATACGCTGGATTTTGCAGGTCCTGACCGCATACAACATCGCATCGCCGAGCCTGAACTACTCGGAACCCCTCGCCGCGGCCTACGAGAAGGTCGCCCAAACCATCATCAAACTCAAGGGCGGCGTGGTGTCGCTCGAAGAGCCGGCGCCCTACCGCACCGATTCCCAGAACGCCAACGCGGAAGTCATCACCTCCCGTTACAAATACCTCGGATAATCATGGCAAAATTTAAATTCCCTCGCATAAATCCAATCTCTGTGCCTCAACAGGTAGGCGCCGGCAATATCGAATCCCGGTATCTGTTCAACAACTACCGCCGGGAGTGGACACCGGCGCTGTGGCGGCGCGCCGTGGACATGGCCATCCAGTACTCGGACATGTCCCTGCTGGACACCCTTTACTCGTGGTGCATGCAGTCGTCGCCGTTCTTGGTCTCGCAGATCAACAAGCGCCTCATACCCATCTATAAGCGCAACTTCGTGTTCGGCCGCAACGGCCGCGAGAACTCCCGGCTGACGGAGAAATACATCCGGAACTCGTGGTGGTTCAAACGGTTTATCCGATATATCCTCCTGTCGCAGTTCTACGGATGCAAGATGGTGGCCATCAACCCCGAAAAGCGCAAGGTGGTGGACTTCCCCCTGCGCAACATCGACATCTTCAACGAAGCCCTGCGTTTCCAGACCTTCGAATACTATCAGGTCATCAACGCCTCGGACTATGACAACCTCTTCTTCTTCCAGCCGGAAAGCGATCAGGATTTCAAGCTCGGCCTTCTGCAATCCATATCCCGCGCCATGATCGGCATCGTGGAAATGTTCAACGACTGGCAGGTGCTGGGCAAAAGGTACTCTTTCCCCCTCACAACCATCGGTTACGACGCCAACAACGCCAAGGCGCAGACGCAGGCCCGGATCGTGGCTCAGAACCTCGACATGCTCACCATTCCCCTGATCCCCTACGTGCAGGACATGGTGAACAACGGCAAGAGTCTTTACTCCATCGAGGTAAACCCCATCAACACGCAGACGGGTTCCGACGCCTTCCGCGTGATGAAGGAGTACATCGTGGAATACCGCTCCGAGATCATGCAGGCGGTAACCGGCGGCACCCTGCTCGGCTCCACGGAGAAAAACACCAACTCCGAGCAGCTGGCGCAGATACATTGGGAAATCTATCAGGACATCCTGAACGCCGACGCCGAAATGGCCCTGATGATTATGAACCGCGAGGACACCAAGCACAAACTTGCCGTGCTGTTCGATGACGCTTCCATCGAATCTGCCCCCATCATCGAACTCCCCGACGACCGTCTGCCGATCAGCACCTTCGTGGACGTGGGCAACATGATGGCCAAACAGGGGTCGAAGTTCAAGCCCGAAGCGTTCCGGCGCGTAGGCATCGACCCCTCGGACGTCGAAGCCGAAAAGAAGGAGGAGGAGAAACAGAGCCTGATCAGCCGCGTGTTCAACCCCCGGAAGAAGGAGGATCAGACCGAAAAGGTGACCGAAAAAACCGAAACGGAATGAAAACCGCGCGCGACTTCGAACTCGACTGCCTCCGCCTCCGGCAATATCTGATCGAGGTGTTGCCAGCAAAGCTGGGGGCGTCCATGCTGGAAGAGACGCGCACCAACTTCCGCAACGAATCCTACGGCAACGACGATGTGAGGAAGCGGTGGCCGGAACGGCGCTACGAGGACAAATTAACCTACCCCAAGCTCCGATACACGGGGCGCCTGTTCCGCTCCATCCAGCCGAAGGTGCACCGTATCTCTTCCCGCGCCGCGGTCGTATCTCTCGGATCGCCCCTCTCCTATGCGCAGGTGCATAACGAGGGATGGCGCCCCGGCATGCCTATCACGGGTTCCACCCTGCGCCAGCCGCCCAGCGCCACCGGGCGGGTGTGGCTTCCCCGGCGCCCCAAACAGCGCCAGTACATGGGCATCGGCCGGCGCTCGGTCCGCAAGTTCATGCAGGTGATCCGAAAAGAGGTGAACACGGCCATGCGAAAATAATTTTTTCGCCGGAATTTGGAATTTATCTGAAAATAACTTACGTTTGCGTGAAATATGTTCGGTGACATCATAGATAGGATCATTCAGGTACTTCGCAATTCTCAGGTCGTGATTGCGAATAAAATGTCCGTCTGCGTCATATCATCCGACGAAACCCAGACCGTCAATACCCCCCTCCCGGCCATCGCCGTGGGGGTAGAGGACAGCAACAACGCCGACGTGTTCATAGGCGGAGCCATCAAGGACCGGCTCAGAATCAAGCTCTGCGTGCTTGTCGATCTCACCAATTATTCGTGGTCCGCTGACAAGCAGTTTCAGGCGAGCCTTATTTCGCTGGGTCACGGCGTCCGCAATGCGGTGGAAAAGGCCAAGACGGCAGGTGATTTTCTGGAACTCCAGCAGAAATACAACCTTTGGCCTATCTATCAGGGCTTCAAGACCTACCAGCGCATTTCCACCAAAGATACCTTCAACACCGAAGTGATGGTGTGCGAGGTAATGTACGAAAGCACGGTGTTCGATCTGGAGCTGGTCCGCGAGAGCCGGCCGACGGAAGAGGTCGAAAAGGTAAAAATCAAAGGGTTCACCGGAACGGATCAGGACCTGACCACGGAGTTGCCCATCGTAACAACTTGATTATGGAATTGAAGATCAAACGGCAGAAGCTCAGTGATGAATCGCTCAACGACAAGGATTATGTCGTTCTGAACGACGGTATCAACTGGGACCGCTACAAGAAAAATCCCATCCTGCTCTGGGACCACAACCCCCGTGAGCCTATCGGCAACGTGGTGAACATACGCCGGGGAGAGGACGGAGACTGGTATGGAGAATTGCGATTTGACGGAGTGACGGAGCAATCCCGGCAGCGGCGCGATCAGTACCTTGCCGGTACGCTCCGGGCCGTCTCTCTCTCCGGCAAAATCTACTACACACTGCGCGACGGCATCAAGTACGCCACGCGCTTCGATGTGTACGAAATATCCCTTCTCTCGCTTCCCTCGAATGCCAACGCCGTGGACGAGGTGGAGGGCGCCGAACCGGCACTGCGCGTAGGATTCTGCGCCGTGGAGGCCGAAGAGCTGGAATCCCTGACCTCCGGCTACACCGAATCATTAACCAAATATCTCAACAAGATGAAAGAAGAGAACCAGACCGCCGAGGTGGAGAAAACTGCCGAAGCGAAGGGTTCGGAAGCCCCGCAGGAGCAGGCTCAGGAGCAGTTCGCGGCCGCGGCCCAGCCTGCGGAAGCGGATGACGCCGGCACGGTTTCCGAAACCGAGAAATTCGAAGGAGCGCGCGAAGGCGCCCTCAGAGCGTTTAGCGAGTTCCTGCGCCTGATCGGCATTCGGGGAGCCGAAGCCGCAAAGGCGGACAGCGACATGGCCGAAGAGGACCGTAAGGCCGCCGAGGAAGTGCGCGACGCCGAAAAGAAAGAAGAGGATGATGACGATGACGACGGCCGCGAAGAGCGCGGCGAGAATTTCGCATCATCGACAACCGAGCAATCCAAACCTGCCGCCCGCATCCTGAATGTGGAGGATGCGGTTGAAAAATCAAGTAAAACCAACGTTCAATTCAGTTCCGCTATGGAAAGAAAAACCATCCACGAGTATCTTCGTGACAACGCCGGCAAAGACCGATTCTCCGAAGCCGTGCGATTCTCGGCGGCAGTAGGGAAAATGAACCCTAACGAAGCCGCTCAGGATTCGCGCATGAACCTCCTGCGCGAGTTCGCCTATTTCGCCGCCAAAGACCGCGGCTTCCGCGCCGCTGTCGGGGGCATGAACTTCGACATCGACGGCCGTCCCACCGGTACGGCTGACGAGGCCCTGAACCGTCTCGAACAGTTCGCATCGGGTCTCAACTCGATGGACTTCATCGAAACGACGCCCGACTTGGCCAAAATCGAGTGGTCCACGATGATCTTCCGCGAACTCTTCCCGGACGATTCGTGGGCAGACCGCATTTCGCGTCTCAGCGCCGAGGATGTGGCCGGCATCATCTGGATCAACTCGGCCATCAAGCCGAAGGTGTACTTCGGCAAGCGCGCCCCGGTCAACGTGTCTCCGTCGCTCTACGACGACGATCCCGTGGGCATCATCATGCACCTCTTCGCCCTCGAAAACATCGTTTGGCAGCAGGCCAACACCGATCTGCTGGCGTACGACGATGTGGCACTCGGCACTTCGGAGTCGCTGCGCTGGCTGTCGTCGAAGGCTCACAACTACATCATCCAGAAGCTGTCGGAGGACGCCAGCGTTACGCGCCTGACCACGGGCGAGAAAACGTACTCGGCAACGAACGCCTTCCCGGCTAACCCGACGGCAACCGGAACACTGAAAGAGATCGCCCCGGCGGACTTCCTCGCCATGCAGACGGCGTTCGTCAACCAGAACTACGTCATGGAGACCTTTGCCGCCGAAATGGTGATGCCGGCCGTCATGCACGAACAGCTCCAGTCGAACGCCACGCTCACGGACCTGCTGACCAAGAACGCCGGAAGCATGCGCCCGATGTTCGGGGAGTACGCAGGCTTCGCCTTCCGTCCTCGTTCGATCACGACGCTGTATGACAGCGCCTCCAGCAAGATCATCGACCCGGAACTGTATCTGGACGGCAAGATCACCGACGAAACGGGCGCCATTCCCGCCTACACGCCGCCTGTCATCCCGGCTACGGCGTACGGATCGGCGCTGGCGTTCATTCCCTCGGAGGCCATCATCGCCATCGGACGGACCAACGTCCATATGGTCACCGACCCGTCGAACTACGGCTGGCGCATGTCGATGGATATGCGTCTGGGTGCCGGCGCCGCACGTAAGGGCGGACTTGGCATCGGCGTGATCGCCCCCGGAACGCAGGCCGCAGGCTAAAATCAACTCCCCACTGCCCCCCCCGGCAGTGGGGATAACCAACAACTTTAAAATCACAAAATTATGTCCAAGAAACCCGTTTATTCCGAGCTGTATTTCATCAACCTTATGGCCGCGGCTATGGCGTACGGCACGATCTACGTGACCAGCGACGCTAACACCTACCGCGACGAACAGTCGGCCGTGACCAGATGCCGGGACTTCATGAAGCTCCGCCGGATCGTGCGCTACGCCACCATCACCAAAGCGACGTGCCCTACCAATGAAGACGAGCTGAACGACCTGATGGTTACGGTAGAGAGCAAGGTGCCCGAACCGGTTCAGACGAAGGAAACGCCCCAGCCTATGGACCTCGCCGCCGCCGCCGCCGCTCTTGCGGCCAAGAAGGCGCGGGGCCGAAAGAAGGGGCAGGCATCCGCCGAACCCGATCCCCAGCCTGCGCCCGACCCGGACCCGGACCCGGAACCGGAAAGCGTTGCCAACGACGTTCCGCAGAAGGAAGAGGAAACCGCTGAATAAGCATAAATTACCATTAACATGGCTCAAACTGGAATTAACATCGAGCTGAAAGATACCACACTCAGCCGGCGCCAGCCCTCCGTGGGCAATGCGGCGCTGGTGTACGGTATCAAAGTCTCGTCCGGATCGGTGAGCGGGAAACCCACACTTATCACGAGTCTGGATTCCTACACCGCTTGGGCCGCATCCGATGCTCCTGACGCCAAACTGCTCAACAACGATCCCCACCTGTTGGGGATGGTAACGCAGTTCTACGCCAAAGCCGGAAGCGGAACCTATCTGTGGCTGATCTTGACGACCGGCGAAAAGGGTGATTTCGTTACGACCAATGCGGCGAACATCAAGCGCCAAATCCGCTTGACGCTGGAGGCCAACTACGACAACCGCCCCCGCATTATCGGCTGGTGCTCGCAGGCCAACGACGATGCCTCAGGGTGGGTCCCCACGACCACTTCGACCGTCGTAAAGGCCATCGAGACCATCCAGAATGCGATGTTCGCCGAGGGCATCCGCTTCGTGAACGTTTATGCGTCCAACGTTGACGGGGCGCAGGCAAATTCGGCCGCCAACATCACCGACATCTCCACCTATGCGGCGCCGTCGGTAGCGTACATGCCTACCACCACGCTCTACAACACTACGGTGGACGATCAGGGCAACATCACGGCCTACACCCCCATCAAGGATGTGGGAGAAGCCATCGGTATTCTGTCGGCTATCTCGGTCGCTGAATCCATAGGCTCGCACGAACGCGCGGCCGTAGCGCAGAAGGCGTTCTTCAACGACCCCGAAACCGTCGTAAGCGTGACGGAGGTAGACCCCTCGATCATCGACGCGCTGGGCAAAGGTCAGTATCTCTTTCACCGGCCCTACCCCACCGGCATCTTCTACAACGACGGCGCCACCTGCAACGACCCGACGAAGGCGTTGTCGCGGCTGGAGTTCGTTCGGCTTGGGAACGCCGTGTGCGACGATGCGCAGGAGTTCTTCTCGCAGATTCTGAACACGCAGGCCCCTGTGGACGCCAAAGGCGATCTGAGCAGGACCTACGCCACGCAGATCGAGAACAACTTCTACAATCTCTACTGCCAGCCCCGCATCAGTCAGCGCCAGTGCTCCGGCATTCGCGTGACGGTGGCCGCTCAGGACAACAATTTCGTGTCCACGCGAACGATTCTGGTGTCCATCGAAATTCTGCCGTCGCCCAACGTAGACTGGGTGAAGGTAGGCGTTCTGTACGTATCAGCACTTTCGTAAAACTCAACGACTATGTACGAACCCTATATCATCTCCAGCGCGGAAGCTAAAATGAACATCACCCATCGCGGCCAGATGTTCGACATCGTAACCGGTGTCCAGCTCTCCATCTCCCGGACGCAGGACGTTCAGGAAATCTTCGCCATCGGCCGGTTGGAACCTATTGCCAAGAAAGTAATCAACAAACGATTCACGGGCAATATGTCCCTCCAGACCGGTGAGTACGAGACCATCCTCGAT
>ULSJ01023438.1_pt1 | contig 10904 bp, 10 predicted proteins | sample 1956291 | NCBI WGS metagenome assembly ULSJ01 (sample SAMEA4835705, study PRJEB28245) | human gut metagenome | biome: gut microbiome; material: fecal sample | place: Denmark | collected 2008 | reverse complement strand
TTTTCAGGTTATGGCTGGGTGAACTGCCGAAAGATGGAAGCCGCAGTCATTGACAACAGTCGTGTGCGTCAAATGATAGAGGACAAGTTCGTAATGATTACATTGATGGTCGACGATAAGAAAGAATTGGATACGCCTATGGAAGTGGATGAGAATGGCGCTAAGGTCAAACTTCGCACATACGGAGACCTTTGGAGCTATTTGCAACGCTACAAATTTGGAGCTAATTCCCAACCGTATTATGTAGTTCTTGACAATGAAGGACAATTGTTGTCGGGTCCGGTGTTCTATGACGAAAACGTTGATAATTTCACGACATTCCTCCAGAACGGGTTGGATAAATATAAAGCTGAATAATTAATATGAGTCATTCAAGAGAATATAAAATGGAGGCGTTCGGCAAATTGCTGGACGTACTCGATGAACTGAGAGAAAAATGTCCATGGGACAGAAAACAGACCAATCAGAGCCTGCGGTGTAACACTATTGAAGAAGTGTACGAACTATCAGGAGCTTTGATTGATGAAGATTCATTGAACATCAAAAAGGAATTGGGAGATGTGTTGCTTCACATCGTGTTCTATTCCAAAATTGCTGACGAAAAGCAGGAATTTGACATAGCAGATGTCTGCGATTCTCTGCGTGAAAAACTGATATTCCGTCATCCTCATGTGTTTGGTGAGGTCCATGTTTCCGGCTCTTCGGAAGTGGAGCACAATTGGGAACAATTGAAGCTTAAAGAAAAAAACGGCAATAAAACCATTTTGGGTGGAGTTCCAAAGGCGTTGCCATCACTTATCAAATCGGAGCGGATACAGGAAAAAGCTTCCAATGCCGGCTTTGACTGGGAAGAACCCTCGCAGGTATGGGATAAGGTGAAGGAAGAATTGGAAGAAGTGGAAAAAGAGTTAAAGTCTGGGACTGTGGAAAACAAGGAGGCAGAATTTGGCGACTTGTTATTCAGTGTCGTAAATGCAGCCCGATTGTATAAGGTAAATGTTGACAATGCATTGGAACGGACGAATCAGAAATTCATCCGTCGGTTCAACTTTATTGAAGGAAAGGCAAAAGAAAAAGGCCGGAAACTGTCGGAAATGACATTGGCCGAAATGGATGCGTTGTGGAATGAAGCCAAAACGCTTGAGGGTAAAATGTAGAATTAAATGATCGTATGCATAACAGAGAAACCAAGTGTGGCGAAAGATATTGCCTCGATTCTTGGTGCGGACATAAGGCGAGACGGTTTTTACGAAGGTGGCGGTTACAAGGTAACGTGGACCTTCGGGCATCTTTGTACCCTGAAGGAGCCTCAAGATTATACGGACAGATGGAAGACGTGGAGTTTAGGGGTTCTGCCGATGATACCTCCCAAATTTGGAATTCGTTTGATTAATGACAAGGGTATTGAAAAGCAATTTCATGTTATTGAGTCACTGATTAAAGAGGCTGATGAAGTGATTAACTGCGGTGATGCCGGTCAGGAAGGAGAATTGATACAGCGATGGGTTATGCAAAAGGCCGAGTGCCGAAAGCCGGTCAAACGGTTGTGGATATCTTCGCTGACGGATGAAAGCATCCGGGAAGGATTCAAGAACTTACGGCCACAATCGGATTTCGACAGCCTGTATTATGCCGGACTTTCCCGTGCTATCGGAGATTGGATTCTTGGTATGAATGCAACCCGGTTATTTACTTTGAAGTATGCACAAAACCGAAATGTATTGTCTATTGGACGGGTGCAAACGCCAACACTTGCGCTGGTTGTGGCACGTCAAAAGGAAATAGACAATTTCGTTCCTGAAGATTTTTGGGAAATCAAGACTTTATACAAAGGAGTCACTTTCAATTCAACAAAAGGACGATATAAAGTAGAGTCGGAAGCTCAAAATGTGGTTGAACAGATAAAAGAGCTTCCGCTTGTCATCAAGTCGTTTACGACGAAACGGGGGAGGGAATTCCCACCAAAACTGTTTGATTTGACTTCCTTGCAGGTGGAATGCAACAAGCGGTATGGATATTCGGCAGAAGAAACCTTGCGCTTGATTCAGTCTCTTTACGAAAAGAAATTTACTACTTACCCGAGAGTTGATACAACGTATTTGAGTGAGGATATTTATCCGAAGGTTCCCGGTATATTGAAGGCTTTGACTCCTTATGCCAATTTCACGGCTCTTGTACTCAAGAAGAAAATACCCAAAACGAAAAAAGTGTTTGACAACTCAAAGGTGACGGACCACCATGCCATTATCCCGACAAATGTGCCGCCGGCATCATACCTTTCTGTAGAAGAAAAACGTGTCTACGATATGGTTGCGCGACGGTTCATAGCAGTTTTCTATCCAGACTGCGAATTTGACCAGACGACAGTGTTGGCAACGGTTGGTGAACATGAGTTTAAGGCAAATGGCAAACAGATTGTTGCAGATGGCTGGCGGGTGCTTTATAAAACGGCTGACAAGTCGGCCTCAGAATTGGAAGACGATGGCAATGACAGTATTATGCCCGTATTCAAGGAAGGCGAATCCGGACCTCACGAGCCGTCATTGGTGAAAAAGACGACCCAACCTCCCAAATTGTATACGGAAGGAACATTGCTGAGAGCTATGGAAACCGCTGGGAAACTGGTGGATGATGACGAATTGCGTGAAGCCATGAAGGAAAACGGGATAGGGCGTCCTTCTACTCGTGCGGCCATTATTGAAACACTGTTTAAAAGAAAATATATCCAGAAGGAAAAGAAAAATTTGCGCGCTACTTCAGCCGGTATAGCTTTGATTGACACGATAAAGGTCGATTTGCTGAAGTCTGCAAAACTGACGGGTATATGGGAAAACAAGTTGCGAAAGATTGAAAGTAAGGAATATGATGCGGCTCAATTTATCGCTGAACTGAAAACACAGATCGGTGAAATTGTCTATAATGTTTTGAGCGATAACAGCGGGAATAAAATTGCTGTACCGGAAGAGACTAAGAAGGAGCCGTCAAAGAAAAAAACTTCCCGCAAACCCGCTATCAAATCGCTGGAACAAATCGTTTGTCCAATATGTGGAAAAGGGCATATTATAAAGGGTAAAACGGCGTATGGTTGCAGCGAGTATAAATCAGGCTGTTCGTTCAGGCTTCCATTCTCGGATGTCCCGGAAAAGGCTACTCCTGCACAGATTAACAAGAAGATTCAATCATTATATAAAAACAAAACAAATGAGTGAGGAATTGTTTCCAGTTGTGGATGAAACAGGAAAAGTAATTGGCAAAGCCACCCGAAAAGAATGCCATTCCGGAAGCATGATTCTGCATCCGGTAGTGCATTTGCATGTATTGGATGCGGACAAGCGTCTGTTCTTGCAACACCGCTCCATGAAAAAGGATGTTCAACCGGGAAAGTGGGACACTTCTGTGGGCGGACATGTTGATTATGGTGAAACTGTAGAAACTGCATTATTGCGTGAGGCCAGAGAGGAATTGGGCCTGACAGGAATTGAGGTGAAAAAATTGTTTACATATAAATTCGTGAGCCCGATTGAATGCGAATTGGTAAATGCCTATTATACGTTCAGTCGTCTTGAAGACATTACCGTCGACGGTGACGAGATAACGGAAGGCAGATTTTTTACTCTCAACGAAATATTGGATAAAATCGGTACTGACTTTTTTACCCCAAATTTTGAACAGGAGTTTTTAAAACTTCGTGAATTTGGCCTTTGGAACAAACAATAGTTGGTCGGTTGTTGTTTCAAATTATATGAGTTTGACTATCCAATATATTATTATCGGGATTATTTTTGTCCTGTTGGGCGTAATTGTAATATGGCGTACTTTTTTTGTGAAAAATAAAAAGTCCTGTAGCTCAGAGTGTTCTTCTTGCCCTTTGCTTGAAAATTGCAATAAACCCAAAAATGAGGATAAAAAAGCACCCTCAAAATTTGCACAATCCAAAAGAGTGTAGTAACTTTGCACACGCAAACGGAAAACAAAACGGTTCCTTGGATGAGTGGTTTAGTCAGCGGTCTGCAAAACCGCGTACGGCGGTTCGAGTCCGCCAGGAACCTCAAAGAGCTTCCCAAATCGGGAGGCTCTTTTTTTGTGCATGTAAAAGAAAATATTCATAATTGAACGTGTAAATCGTTTGACTCAAAAATGAATTATGATTATCTTTGCAAGAGTAAGCATATATCAAACGCTTTGAAAAGAAAACAATTTAAAATTATAATAAATGAAGAATGATTTTAGAGATTTTGCTGTAAAGCATCTTGGAATGAACGGTCTATCGATAGACGATTATACAAGAATTACCAGCAGTTACATTTCTCCGACAATTATTGAAGAACGCCAACTGAATGTGGCGCAAATGGATGTGTTCTCCCGTTTGATGATGGACAGAATTATTTTCTTGGGAACACAGATTGATGACTATACGGCCAATGTGATTCAAGCTCAATTGTTGTTCTTGGACTCTTCTGATCCGGGTAAGGATATATCCATCTATATCAATTCTCCGGGTGGTTCCGTATATGCAGGATTGGGAATTTATGATACTATGCAATATATTTCCAGTGATGTCAAGACTATCTGTACTGGAATAGCAGCTTCAATGGCGGCGGTTTTGCTTGTTGCCGGAGAAAAGGGAAAGCGCTATGCGCTGAATCATTCCCGTGTGATGATTCATCAGCCGATGGGCGGTGCTCAAGGTCAGGCTTCTGATATTGAAATTACAGCCCGTGAAATTCAAAAGTTGAAGAAAGAATTGTATACAATTATTTCCAACCATTCGGGTATGCCGTTTGACAAAGTGGAAAAAGACAGTGACCGAGACTATTGGATGACATCCGCTGAAGCAAAAGAATACGGAATGATTGATGACATTTTAATTAAAGGAAAATAATGCCGAAGAAGGAGAGAAACGGCAACGGGCACTTCTGTAGCTTTTGCGGAAGGGGTGAGCAGGAAGTATCTTTCTTGATCCCAACGATGGACGGTTCCGGGGCTATCTGCAATTTCTGTGTAGAGCAGGCTCATGCAGTGGCCGAGGACTATTTCGGACATATCGAGAATTCGTCAGAAAAAAAGGAACATCAGATAGACTTGAATGCAATACCGAAGCCAAAAGAAATTGCCGCATATTTGGATAGCTATGTAATTGGCCAAGATAACGCCAAAAAGTGCTTGTCGGTAGCTGTTTATAACCATTACAAACGGCTCGCACAACCCATGGAGGATGATGTTGAAATAGAAAAAAGCAATATCATAATGGTGGGTCCGACTGGTACTGGTAAAACATTATTGGCAAAAACTATTGCGCGGCTTTTGAAAGTTCCGTTTGCCATTGTCGATGCTACGGTGCTGACGGAAGCCGGTTATGTGGGAGAAGATATTGAAAGTCTGCTGGTGCGGCTGCTTCAAGCTTGCGACTATGACGTGGCACAGGCTGAGAAAGGCATCGTGTTCATAGATGAGATTGACAAGATTGCCCGAAAAGGTGACAATCCGTCAATCACGCGTGATGTTAGCGGCGAAGGTGTTCAGCAGGGGCTGCTCAAGCTTTTGGAAGGTTCGATTGTGAATGTTCCACCTCAAGGAGGAAGAAAACACCCTGAGCAAAAAATGATACCCGTCAATACCAAAAATATATTATTTATATGTGGCGGGGCATTTGAAGGCATCGAAAGAAAGATTGCACAGCGCCTAAACACCCATGTTGTAGGCTACGGTTCTGATAATACTTACCGTAAATTGCAACGTGAACATCTTATAAATTTTGTCGCACCTCAAGATTTGAGAGCATTTGGCCTTATCCCTGAAATTATTGGCCGTTTGCCGATATTGACTAATTTGGAACCGTTGGACAAGACTGCATTGCGACGGATTCTCGTGGAGCCCAAAAACGCCATAATCAAACAGTATGTGAAATTGTTCGCCATGGACGGTATTGAACTTGTCTTTACTGACGAAACATTGGATTATATTGTAGACAAGGCTGTGGAGTTTAAGCTTGGCGCACGTGGATTGCGTTCATTGACAGAGGCGATAATGATAGACACAATGTTTGAAACTCCAGGTGGAAATCAAAAGAAAGTCGTCATTACCAAGGATTATGCGGTGTCAAAAATAGAAAATGCAAATTTTGATGCTTTTAATTAATAAAAAAGTGAATAAATAATTTGCTTATTCTGGATAGATTTATAACTTTGTATATGTAGGTTATACACTCTATATTCTTGGAAAATATGATTACAAATAATGATTTAACTGCTAAGCTAAAAGAATATTTCGGTTTTGATAAATTTAAAGGCAACCAGGAAAGCATCGTAAGAAATTTGTTGGATGGGAAAGACACGTTTGTTTTGATGCCTACTGGAGGCGGTAAGTCGTTGTGTTATCAGTTGCCGTCGCTATTGATGGACGGTACTGCGATTGTAATATCACCATTGATCGCACTGATGAAAAATCAGGTAGATGCGATGCGGAATTTTAGTGAGGATGACGGAGTGGCGCATTTTTTAAACTCGTCGCTGAACAAGGCCGCAATCGATCAGGTGAAGAGTGACATTGTCAGTGGTAAAACAAAGTTGCTATATGTAGCACCCGAGTCGCTGACAAAGGAAGAGAATATAGAATTTTTGAAAACGGTAAAAATTTCGTTCTATGCTGTCGATGAAGCGCATTGTATTTCTGAATGGGGACATGATTTCCGTCCGGAATACAGACGTATTCGTCCGATTATCAATGAAATTGGAAACCGCCCGGTAATAGCGCTGACTGCCACTGCAACACCAAAGGTGCAGCATGATATTCAAAAAAACCTTGGAATGCAGGATGCTACGGTGTTTAAATCTTCATTCAATCGCCCGAACCTTTATTATGAAGTTCGTCCGAAGACAAAAAATGTAGATAAGGATATAATTAAGTATATCAAGTCGCAAGAAGGAAAATCGGGAATTATTTATTGTTTGAGCCGCAAAAAAGTGGAAGAACTGACGGAAACGTTGGTAGTCAACAATATCAAGGCTCTTCCATACCATGCCGGTATGGACGGGGCGCAGAGAAGTGCGAATCAAGATGCCTTCCTGTTGGAAAAGGTAGATGTGATTGTGGCTACAATAGCATTCGGGATGGGTATTGACAAACCGGATGTCCGTTATGTTATCCATTATGACATACCCAAAAGCCTGGAGGGTTATTATCAGGAAACCGGACGGGCTGGGCGTGACGGTGGCGAAGGGCAGTGTATAGCCTTTTATACAAGTAAGGATTTGCAGAAACTTGAAAAGTTTATGCAGGGTAAACCTATAGCAGAACAGGAAATTGGAAAGCAACTCCTCTTGGAAACCGCAGCATATTGCGAGTCGTCTGTTTGCAGACGAAAGACATTACTTTATTATTTTGGAGAAGAATACAAAGAGGACAATTGCGGAAATTGTGATAATTGTTTAAATCCGAAGAAAAAAGTGGAAGCTAAAGATGAACTTTGTGCAGTGATAGAAACTGTCATTGCGTTGAAGGAGAAATTTAAATCAGATTATGTCATCGATGTAATGATAGGCAGGGAGACTTCTGAGATCAAGTCCTATATGCACGACAAGTTGGAAGTTTTTGGCTGTCAGGATGCTGACAGTGAAAAGTTCCTGGGTGCGGTCATTCATCAAGCTATTATTGCTGGCTATCTGGATAAGGATATAGAAAATTACGGTTTGTTGAAAGTTACTCCTGCGGGGCATAAGTTCCTGAAAAATCCGAAATCATTCAAAGTCGTAGAAGATAATGAATACAATGAGGATAGCGAGGAAGTTGTTATCAAGAGCGGGGGTGCCTGTGCGGTTGATCCTGAACTTTATTCTATATTGAAGGATTTGCGCAAGAAGATTGCAAAAAAACTGGAACTCCCTCCTTATGTCATTTTCCAAGACGTTTCATTGGAAGCTATGGCTACGACATATCCTATTACTTTAGAGGAACTGCAGACCATTCAAGGTGTCGGTGCCGGTAAGGCAAAACGCTATGGAAATGAGTTTATTAAAGTTATAAAAACTCATGTGGAAGAAAATGAAATTGAACGGCCCGAGGATTTGCGGGTTCGTACTGTCCCCAACAAGAGTAAGTTGAAAATATCCATCATTCAAGGCATTGACAGAAAAATTGCATTGGATGAGTTGGCAGAATCGAAGGGGTTGGATTTCAATGAGCTTCTTGACGAGGTGGAAGCGATTGTTTATTCCGGCACGAAAATCAACATTGACTATTTCCTGGATGAAGTGATGGATGAAGATCATCAAGAGGATATCTTTGAATATTTTAAAGAAAGTGAAAGTGATGATTTGGAATCTGCAATTCAGGAACTTGGTGGCGACTATACGGAGGAGGAAATACGACTTGTGCGTATCAAGTTTATTTCAGAAATGGGTAACTAATAGAAGATTTGAATAGTAATATGACAAATGCACAGCATGTAATGCCGTGCATTTGTTTTAAAAAGGAAAGTCTCGAATGGAAGTTTTGTATGAAGACAATCATATCATCATTGTAAATAAAGCTCCCGGAGAAATCGTACAAGGCGACAAGACCGGCGACAAGCCGCTGGTGGAAACGGTCAAAGATTATTTGAAACAGAAATACAATAAACCGGGAAATGTTTTCTGCGGAGTTGTTCATCGCTTGGACAGACCAGTGGGCGGTTTGGTAGTTTTTGCAAAAACGAGTAAGGCTTTGTCGAGAATGAATGCTATGTTTCAAAGGAGAGAGGTGCAGAAGATTTATTGGGCAATAACGAGAAATACTCCTCAAAAGCAACAGGGGACATTAGTTCATTATATCACATCGCAAGAAAAGAACAACAAGTCGTATGCCTCTCTCGAGCCTCGGGTGGGTGCTGTGAAAGCCGTGCTCGATTATAAACTTCTGGCACAGTCTGAATTCTATTCTTTGCTGGAAGTGCAGCTTCATACAGGCAGAAAGCATCAGATACGGGTGCAGTTGTCATCGATGGGTTGTCCCATCAAAGGCGATTTGAAGTATGGTGCACCTCGAAGCAATCCGGACGGTAGTATCAGTTTGCAGTCACATCGTATGAAATTTGTACACCCCGTGTCTGGAAACATCATCGATATAACTGCTCCAGTGCCGAATGACAGGTTGTGGCAAGCACTTGCTGCAAACATCAATTCTCAAACGGATAAATAGGGCAAAGAAGCCAGTTACGATAGTCGCCACCCAATTCAGTGACACGTTCTTCCCACATGTTGTAGTTGGGTTTAAGAATGGATTCTGTCGGTAGTTTCTTGTTAAAAACGGCCCAAACGTGATTTTCTATTTCGCCTTTTAATTGTCCGCGTTCCCATCCGCTATAGCCAAGAAAGAATTTAAAAAGTGGGGGTTCTTTCGGATCTGAATTTAAATAGTCAACTACTGCATCAAAATCACCGTTGAAGAACAGTCCTTCAGAAACTTGATGAGATTTGGGGATTTCCGGAAGGTTGTGCAAGAAAAACAGCCGGTCTAATGACAACGGACCTCCGCAATATAAAGGAATTTTTTTGTTAATCTTCAGCTCGGGAATGACGTCGTTCAAATAAAGGTTAATTCTTTTGTTCAGCACAAGCCCAGTTGTTGGAAAATCTGGTTGATAATCAACCAACAATATGCAAGCACGTTGAAAGTATATTTCATCAAGAAATGGCTCAGAAATCAACAGCCCGCCTTGCTGTGGGTCGGGCTGGGGTTGTTTTATGTTGAATAAATCGGAATTATCGTTCATGTTATTTGTGTAATATTTTGCTTGCACCTAAATTTGTGCGTATAAAATACATGCCGGATGGCAGTGTGCATTCAAAATAATCCGTCACTTTTCGTTTTGACACTACCGTTCCTGTTATGTTGTAAACGACAACAAGACCTATGTTATTGCCTGTGATACGGATTTTTCCGTTATCCGAACATATTCTATATGGCTTTTTCATTACAGTCTTTACTGATGATGTGGGGTCGCTATTCGGCTCAATTGTGAAATTTGATTTGTTCCAATATTCGCTGTCTAAATACAGTTGTAAACTTTCTTTGGGTACATAAACATTGATAGGGTTGTTGTGGATTGCAAAACCACCAACAACAGGAGGCTCTGTGGCAGCAATATGGATATTCTCAATGGGGCATTTTTCATAGAATGCGTCATTTTGTATTTCCTGTACGGATTCTCCTAAATGGACGGTTTTTAATGAAGAACAATAAGTACAAGTATATTCTTCAATAATTTTGAGATTTTGTGGAAACGTTAGTTCTGTCAGAGCTTAACAACCGTCGAATGCATATTCTCCCAGTGTCTCAAGATTTTCAGGGAGCTTGATGTCTTTTAATTTTTTCATCTGTTTAAATGCACTGTTGCCTATTGTTTTAATGGTGTTGGGCAATTCAAGTGTTTCGACATAATCAAGATATTCATCGTAGGAGTTCGTACCTTCTTCATTGGGGCGGAAAGCTTCATCTCCAACGGCCGTGACAGAATAATAATAGTCATCGACTTTGATTTTTTCAGGAATGACAACATTGATGTCATTGTAATCGGCTTTAAATTTTGTCAAGGTTGCAGTTTCCTCATACCAATCGGTAGAATAAGTAGCATGTCCAACTTTTACAATATCAGCGTAGCTTGAAAGGTGGGTTAGGATAAGTAATAAGCTAAAAATAAGGTGAGTTGTTTTCATGATTTGATCGTTTTGAGCAAATTTAAATAAAATTATCGACAAAACCAAAGAATCTTATCAAGGTTTAAATGAATTTTCTTTTGAATCTTTCTGTGATTTTTTTTGAATAAAAAAGTTGCAAAACTATTGCATGTAAAAGATTTTTTGTATCTTTGCAGTCGCAAACGGAATTATGGCTCCGTAGCTCAACTGAATAGAGCATCTGACTACGGA
>ULSJ01058002.1_pt1 | contig 10919 bp, 12 predicted proteins | sample 1956291 | NCBI WGS metagenome assembly ULSJ01 (sample SAMEA4835705, study PRJEB28245) | human gut metagenome | biome: gut microbiome; material: fecal sample | place: Denmark | collected 2008 | reverse complement strand
TATTTCCGATGTACTGGAAGGAGTGCCGACTCCTGCCTGCAATGTAAAGGAAGCAGTGCAGAAAGCCATGCGGGCGCCGATCGGAGCAAAGCCGCTCACGGAAACGGTGCAGAAGGGCGATAAGGTGTGTCTGGTCTGCGCGGATATCACCCGTGCATGGAACCGGGCCTCGGAATTCATCCCCTATGTGCTGGACGAGCTGAATCTGGCAGGCGTGCCCGATGAGGATATTTACATCGTATTTGCTCAGGGAACGCACCGTCCCCATACGGAGGAGGAAAATATCACCTGCGTAGGCGAAGAAGCGGCAAAGCGGGTGCGGATGTACCAGCATATTTCCACGGATGCATCGGCGCATACCTATCTGGGAACGACGACCCGGGGCACGGAGGTCCGTGTGGATACGAAGGTGGTCGAGGCAGACAAGGTCATCCTGATCAATGCGGTTTCCACCCATGATATGGCCGGCTTCGGCGGCGGACGGAAGCTGATTCTTCCGGGCGTTTCCTCCTTTGAAACGATTCAGCAGAATCACTGCCATGCCCTGGGAGATTCTCTCGGAAGCGGCCTGAATCCCGATGCGTGCCTGCTGAAAATCGAGGGCAACCCCGTTTCCGAGGATATGCAGGAGGCGTGCGACATGGTGCATCCGTGCTTCCTCGTCCACTCCGTCATCAATGAGGAAGGGGAAATTTCCTCCATCGTGGCAGGCGATCCCTACCAGGCCTGGCTGGAAGGCACAAAGGAAACGTACCGCATGCAGAAGGTACCCATGAAGCAGCAGGCGGACGTGACCATCGTATCTGCCGGGGGCTATCCGAAGGATACAAACCTGTACCAGGGAACGAAGTGCTACACCACGGCGGAAATCGCAGCCAAAAAGGGCGGAATCATCATCACCATGATGGAAGCAGAGGATGTCATGGAGCCGGAAGCCTATCTGGGCAGCTTCCGCTTCGGCACGGATACGACCGCCATGGAAAAGGAACTGCGGAAATGCTTCACCATTCCCTTCTTTGTGGCCTTTGAAAATCTCATCACGGCTCTGACCCACACGGTATACATCGTGACCCGTCCGGAAAACTTCGACATTCTCCGGGAACGGACCCATCAGATTCCGGTGGCCACCGTGGCGGAAGCCTGGGAGCTGGCGCAGAAGCAGCTCGCTGCGGAAGGAAAGACGGATTATTCCATCAATGTCATTCCCCACGGCAGCGCCATCGTGCCGTACCTGAAATAAGGAATACCATCAAAAACGGTCTTCGGGCCGTTTTTTTGTGCGCCTGTCCGGACCGGAGTGCCGGCCGTTTTCCTGCGGATTCCGGAGGAAAATGTTTCCCGCCTTTCCTCCCGGCCGGGGAAAAAGGTATAATACAGAAAATGACATGGCAGGAGGTGTTTCTGTGAACCGCGAAACACGGATCGGACTGATTGCTTTTCTCGTTCTCCTTATCCTGGCGGTTTCCGCCTTTGTATTTCCCGTACGCAAAATCTTTTTCCGCACGACCTACACGGTCTATGCGGTCCTTTACAATGCAGGCGGCATTGCCCGCGGGGCCGATGTGCTGTACGCCGGTGTCCCCATCGGAAAAGTGGAAAAAATTTCCGTCGACGGCACCAAAGCGATGCTGACGCTGGAAATCCGGAAGGACAATTCCCTCCCGGCAGATGTAAACTGCATGATCAGTTCCGATTTCTTCACGGGAAGGCCCAGCCTGCGGATTTTCCGCGACAGCACCTGCGGCATTGAGCATTACCTTAAAGACGGAGATACCATCACGGAAAGAAGGGATGAACAGGCGGGAAAGATTCTGGAGCATGCAGAAAAGCTGATGAAGTCCGCCGAGGAAACACAGGAGAACTGGATGAAATTCACCGGTGCCGCCGGCAAAAACGGCGCCGGAGGAAAGGACGCAGCCTGACCCCGTCCGCCGCTTTCTGTTTCCTGCCCCTTTTTCGATTTTCCCGTATCGTTTGATTTCTGAAAGGAGATTCCCATGGCCGATTCCGCACCGGGTCCGAAAAGCCCGGACAATCTGTTTCTGTTTCCCATCCGTTACTATTCCTTCACCCCTGTCGCCAGGGAATATCAGAATAAGCCGGCTCTCCCCGACAGCGGCTCCCTCGAGCTGTCTCAGGTTCTCTGCGGTCTGGCCGATGCCAAAGCGGAGATTTCTGCCCTGACCCCCTATCTTTTCGTCCTTTTCGAGACGGAAAACGGGCGGCCCTGCTGGCAGTACATCGATCTCGCCGGAAATCTCTCCCTCCTCCGCTTCACCGACGAAGCCGATACGGTGCTCTGCGAAAAGGTCTCCGTAGGAAGCGGCTTCTGCTACAAGGTCCGGGAGGTCCGCCTCCGCCGGAACGGACAGAAAGCCTGAGCCGGAACGAAAACTGCATACACCCCTGCCGGCCTGCCTATCCGGGGCAGGTCTTTTTGGATGGAAAATCCCCTGCTTTCCCCGGCCGCTCCCATTTCCCTTCTCCCCGGCCCGGAATGCTGAAATTTCTTGACGGACTGCAGGCATGCCCCTACAATGAAAAGATAACCCGGCATTTTGAACAGGAGGAATACCATGAATATCAAAGCGGAAACAAGAGCCATGAAAGAAGTCTCGCCCCTTCTTGCCGCAGCGCCTGCGGAAAAGAGAAACCTTGCCCTGGAATACATCCGGACCGCCCTGCAGGAGCACCGGGAGGAAATTTTCGAAGCCAACCGGAAGGACCTGGCCGCCGCAGAGGAAAACCATATCCCTGCACCGGTGAAGAAACGTCTCCGTTTCGATGAAGGAAAGCTCTCCGACGTCGTCGCAGAGCTCACCTCCCTGATTTCCCTGCCCGATCCCGTCGGAAAAACCACCCTCGCCCGGCAGCTGGACGAAGGGCTCAATCTGTACCGCGTCACCTGCCCCATCGGCGTCATCGGCGTTATCTTCGAGGCCCGCCCCGATGCGATGGTGCAGATTTCCTCCCTCTGCCTGAAAAGCGGCAACTGCGCCGTTCTCAAGGGCGGAAAGGAAACCCTCCATACAAACCGCGTCCTTTTCCGCCTCATCCGGGACGCCGCCGTTTCTGCGGGACTGCCGGAAAAATGCCTTCTCCAGGCAGAACAGCACAATGAAATCGACGAGCTCCTGGAATGCAGGGATTCCGTGGATCTCCTCATTCCCCGCGGCTCCAATGCGTTCGTGCAGTACATCATGAGCCACACCGATATTCCCGTCCTGGGCCATGCCGACGGGGTATGCCACATCTATGCCGACAAGGACTGCGATATCGAAAAGGCCATTCCCATCATTGTCGATGCGAAGACCCAGTACACCGCAGCATGCAATGCCGTGGAAACTCTCCTGGTCCACCGGGACATTGCCCGGAAGCTCCTGCCCCCGCTCAAAACAGCCCTCGAAGCGGCTTCCGTGAAAATCCGGGGCGACCGGGAAACAGCAGCCCTCATCGGCGCAGAGCCTATCGGCGAGGACGAAAGCTGGCACCGGGAATACCTGGACCTCATCCTGGCCGTAAAGCTTGTGGGAGATGAGGATGAAGCCATCGCCCACATCAACCGGTACGGCTCCCACCACACGGACTGCATCCTTACGGAAAATGCAGCAGCAGCGGAAAAATTCATGACCCTTGTGGACTCCGCCGGTGTCTATCAGAACTGCTCCACCCGCTTTGCCGACGGCTTCCGGTACGGCTTCGGAGCGGAAGTGGGCATTTCCACCTCCAAAATTCACGCCCGCGGCCCGGTCGGCCTGGACGGACTCCTTTCCTACAAGTACAGGCTCTTCGGCTCCGGCCAGATCGTAGGCGACTACGCATCGGGCAAAAAGAAATTTCTTTTCAAGGATCTGATGTAAAAAACAGGCGCTCCTTCGGGAGCGCTTTTTGAATTTCCGGGATGCGGAAAAACGATGGGCCGTCCCGCTGTGCGGCGCCTCTTCCCGCCGGTGGTATACTGGAAGCAGACATTCTGTGCAGTGAGGCATTTTCATGACGACTTCTTTTCATAAAAAATACTGGATTCTTGCCGCTGTCCTTCTGGCGGCGGTATTTCTTTTTCTTTTCCGGCAGGAGCTTCCCGCCCCGGAAAAAAGCGGAGCTTCCCGGAGTGCGGCCGTCCCTCTCCGCAAGGGAGATACCATCGGCATTCTGGCGCCGGGGACGCACGGGGGCATGACGGATTACACAAAGGCGCTGGCGCTTATCCAGAGCATGGGATACAATATCAAGCTGGCTCCGTCGGTCACGGACGACAACGGCTATCTCGCCGGGACCGATGCGGAACGGGCCCGGGATATCAATGATTTCTTCCGCGACGATTCGGTGAAGGCCATCCTGTGCCTCCGCGGCGGCTACGGCAGCGCCCGCATCCTGCCTCTGCTGGACTATAAGGAAATCGCAAAGCACCCGAAGCTGTTCATCGGATTTTCCGATGTGACGGCGCTCCATGCGGCGCTGGGAGAGCGTTCCCGGCTGGTGACGGTCCACGGGCCGATGATTTCCACCTTCCGGGGAGACGGCTACAATCCGTTCACGCTGGAATGGTTTGAAAAGGGACTGGCCGGGGAGCTGCCTGTCGGAGAAATCCCCATGCCTCCGGAGGAAACACTCCGCACGGTCATCCCGGGCACCGCAGAGGGCATCCTGGAGGGCGGCAATCTGACCGTCCTGGCTTCTCTGTGCGGCACGCCCTATGAGCTGAAGGGCGACGGGGCCATCCTGCTTCTGGAGGATACCGGCGAGGACCCGTACCGGGTGGACCGGATGCTGAACCAGCTGTACCAGTCGGGGCTTCTCTCCCGGGTGAAGGGTATCGTTCTCGGCGATTTTTACAGTGCGGCGCCGATGGCCGGCGAATTCACCGTGGATCAGGTCCTGGCCCACTACTGTACGCTGGCAGGAAAGCCGGTGATCCGCAACATTCCTGCCGGGCACGGCCCGAACAATCTTTTCCTGCCCCTCGGCGTGCGGGTGCGCATGACCGCCGGAGAGGACTCCGCTTCCCTGGAATACCTGGACCCGTATATGCAGAAGCCGGACGAAAAGAAATAACCCGGACAGACAGATACTCTTATGAAATGAAAAGGAACACCGCTGCAAAGGTGTTCCTTTTTTGCTGTCTTTTTTTGCCAAAAGTTCTACCGATTTTCTGATTATCTTTTCAAATCTCCGCAAATGCTGGAAAGGCTTGTTATATCAAGCATTTCCGGCATTTTGCGTTTCGGAAGATACCCCGCATATCATGGCCTCACTTGGCGTTGAAAAGTAGTAAAACCGTAGTAGAAACGGCGGCTTACTACTACGCCGCCAGCCTGTCCATCGCCGCCTTTGCGGAGGTGTAATCCGCATGAGCGTAATAGTTCAGCGTCATGGTGATATTGGAATGTCCCATGATGTACTGCAGGTCCTTGGGGTTCATCCCAGCGTGGGCGAGGCGGGTGCAGAATGTATGGCGCATGGTATGGGGCGTGATGTTCGGCAGGGCTTCTTCTGGCTTGCGGTGCTTGTTGTACTTCCTGACAAGCCCCTGGAACATACTCTCGTAACAGGACGCCGTTTTGGGAAGGCCGCTCTGGTTGAGGAACAGGAAGTTAGCGTAGCCCCCGATATTGACCGGGGCGGCCTTGCCTCTGTTCTTCACAGCCCGCTTCAACGCCTGGTAGACCTTCTCGCTCATGGGGATCTGCCGCGCACCCTTTTTGGTCTTGGGCTCGTCCACATAGTAGCCGAGCTCACTGTCCCGCAGGAGCTGGTGGTCCACATGGATGCAGCGGTTTTCAAAATCCAGGTCCGTTGTCAATCCGCACAACTCGGAAACGCGGAGGCCGGTCCCCAGCAGAATGATGATCTCATCACAATACTTCCGGTAGACCGGATCGCTGCCGGCGAAGGCCAGGAGGCGGTCCTCCTGATCCTGGGTCAGCGCGACTTTTTCCTCCGTGTCATCCTCCAGGACATCGGCTATGGCGAAGTTGAACGGGTTTTTGCGGATGCAGTCATCCTCAATCGCCGTGTAGAAGGCGGCCTTCAAAGACCGTTTCCAGTTGCTGATGGTCTTGTAGGCGTAGCCCTTCTCGCTCATCCTGATGGCCCATTCCTTGGCGTCCGACAGTTTCACGCTGTCAATGCTCCGGGACCCCAGGGGGTCCTCTTTCAAAACGGACATCAGGTATTCCCGGCCCTTCTCGGTGCTCCGCTTGACATTCTTCCGATGGCTGTTCTGCCGGGCGTAAAGCTGGCAGACCGTCATCTTCTTGCCGATGGTGTCGATCCCATCGTTAATGTCCCGCAGGATCTCCTTCACCTTCTCACGGAGCGAGATGTCATCCCGCTTGCCTGTGGGGGTCTTGTCAGTGGGCACCAGTTTCCAGGCATACACGAATTGAGTTTTACCGCAGGCGTCCGTGTACTTGTAAGCGTATCTTCCGTCTTTTCTCTGGCTCTCTCCAGTCCTTAAAATTCGACCTTTGCTATCGCGTCTTTTCTCTGACATGATGTAAAGCTCCCTTCCATCGCTGGAATGAGCCTCGATACGCTATCATTATTATACCGCGCCCTGGGCTCATTATCAGTCGGCTTCGTCAAATAACCTCCAGCTCATCGATTACTTTCTCAAACTGCTTGCGCTTGATCTGGAGGCGGTTGCCGTTCATAATGAGCCAGTTGGCGTCAGGGTTTTCCTCGGCTAACCTGCGGAGCTTCTTTTCCCCAATGCGGAAATATCTGGACGCCTCCTCAATGGAGAGCGTGTATTTTTGCCAGATAGGAATATCGTTCGTGTTCAAATACAACACCTCCTGTAAATTTGCGCGTCCCCTTTCAGAGGACGGTGTTGCAAAAAATAAGAGGCAGAAAACGGATGGCTGCTGGCACAGCTCCACGGGAATTTCACCCCGGCCCATGCTGATGGGTGCGGCGCACGATGCTTTGCGGGCGTCCAATGCGCGAGTATCTTTGACCTGCCTGTATGTCATCGCCCGCAGAGTGCCGCGTCCGCTTTGCGGCCAGGTGTAGATCGCTCGCTCTCGGAGGGGAAGTCATGGCGCACCGGCCGTATGGCTCGATACAGAACAGAATGTATCCGTCTGCCTTATGCTGCGCCGGAGGCCTCCCGCCGGGCTTTCTTTGTCAAGGAGCTATAACGGGACGCCGCGTGGAAAGGGGAACACGCAGCGCCCGGCCCTGGATCAGCTCAGGTCAAAATCCAGGATGGAAATAATCAGCTTTGCTTCCAGCCGACCGCGCAGATCTTCGTCCACCTGGGGACGGGGATAGCCGTCAGGGCCATAGCTCGTCCGTGTAGACAGCGCGGCGATGTAGCCGGAGTAATGCCGGACTACCCGGCTCACCGCTTCGGGGTTTCCCTCGACAGCGGCGGCGATCACCGGGTAAGGGATCAGCGATGCCCGCGTGCACGCAGATTTAGTCATCCGCTTCACCTCCCATCAGCTCCTTCAGCAGCCGATAGGCTTTATGCCTGCGGGTATTGACCGTCCGGCGGGCCTTGTCCATGTATTTGGCGATCTGTTCATCGGACATCCGCAGGAACCAGTGCATCATAAAGATTTCCCGGTCCTCCTGGGACAGCCGCAGAAGCGCCTCAGCCAGCCGGTCGTCCTCGATCAGGATTACAGCCCCTCCCACAGGGAAGGTCGTGTACTCCCACGAGCAGCGGTCATAAACCGCAAGCTGGGCCATTTCTGCCTCGGACAGTTCCTCTAAAGACGCGAAACGCTTCTGGCGCCGGCTGATCTGACGATAGCCGTTGCACGCCTCGCATTTCAGCACCTTCTTGCAGTAGCTGTCAAAGGCGTACTGCTTGTGCTCGTAGTGGCGGTCAGGTTTCAAGTTCTCACCTCCCTTCGTGCCGGGAGGCAGTTCTTTTCTTCCCCTTTCGTTCACTACTCGTTCACGAGTGGTCCGGTTTGGCCGATTTTCGGGATCTATCTGAAAATATTTTTTGCCGCTCATACTTGGCTCCTTTCGTTTCGTTCGGGTTGACAGGCCGGAACGAAACGGAGGTGGAGAACGGCAGCCGGGTAAATTGCCGGCTCTTTTTAGTCTGTAATGTAGTACAGGTGCATTGGCATACGGGCTTCGTATCAAACATTGAAATTCATGTAAGAAGCAACCGCATTAGTCCAAGTACCCTGCTTCAAGTGCAACTCCTTTCATCGATGGCATGAATCAGAATACACTTTATAGATGGACTGTGGTGAATTAAAAAGAAATGAGGTGCATTGTAGAATATCCTTGAGGTGAATCGGGATATTAAAATACTCACAGCATTTAGCTGAAGCTGTCAAAAAAGCCCGGTTGGAACTCGGCCTCACACAGGAAGAAGTAGCCGACAAGTGCGATACTGATGTGCGCACCATCATCAATATGGAAATGGGCCGTGGAAATCCAAAGCTCAAGACCTTGTTCAAAGTTGTTCGTGCGCTTAAAATAGACGCAAGAGAACTTTTTGACGATGATCCGCAGAGCGACAGCCCTTCCGTTCGCCGCGTATGCCTGCTTATCAATGAATGCAGCGAGGAAGAAGCGGCTACCTTGTTTCCCGTGATCGAGGCTGTTCTGAACGCTTTACGCACCAACAGGGGAATCAAAATTGAATAGTCCCACAAACGCAAACAGAGCCTGCTCCCGGTAAAATATCGGGTAGCAGGCTCTGCGCTTTAAGCGTCCGGCTCTTTGCTGGGGACCATTTTCAGTTTTACCACATCGATCAAAATCTCCCGCTTGCACTTTGGACAGTAGAGCGGGAACTTGACCAGAACGGTATCTTCATACACCTTTGTTCTTGTTTTACCTCCGCAGATCGGGCAGTGTATCCATAGCGATTTTTGCTTTGAATCCATATCTCTTGCCTCACTTCACTATCAAACTCTGTGTCAAGCACCTGATCTTAACGATAAATCCGTTTGGCAAGTGCAGCTTGCTTTCATGCAGACGATGTGCTTAAATGCACTCCATCAGAATCTCATAGACCTCATCATGGGTGAGCTGCCTGGGGCCGTTTGGCAACAGGTTGGTGCTGTTCGCCACCTGCCGCAGCAGTTCCGGGGTAATCTCCACCTTGGAGTGCAGCTGGGACAGTCTGGTGGGCAGGCCGCATTCCAGGATGAAGGCGGCCAGAGCGTCCACCGCCGCTTCAGCGCCGTCCACCCCAAAGACCACCTGGCCCAACCGGGCGAACTTTTCCGGCGCGTCCTTCACAATATGCCGGTAGTAGGCCGGGTGGATCACCGCCAGCCCCTGGCCGTGGTTGCAGTCAGTGTAGGCCCCCAGCTGATGCTCCATCTGGTGGCACTCAAAGTCGGTGATCCGGCCCACCTTCAGGATACCGTTCTCCGCCATGGCGGAGGTCCACATGAGATTGCTCCGGGCGGTGTAGTCATGGATGTCCTTCAGGAGCGTCCGCATATTGGTGACGGTGCTGACCATGACGGCCAGAGCCACCTCATCGGACACATTGTCACGGTCAGACCGGCCGAAGTAGGTCTCCATGGCGTGGCTCAAGGTATCGAAAGCGCCGGAGAGCACCTGCATCCGGGGCAGGCTCATGGTGTACTCCGGGTCCAGAATGGCGAACCGGGGCGCAGCGGCGAACATCCCGCCCTTGATTTTGGCGTCCTCATTGGTGATGACGGCCCCGCCGTTCATCTCCGCCCCGGTGCCGGAGGCCGTGACCACCGCGCCCAAGGGGATGGGCTTGCCAGCGGGCGCGCCATGGCGCACCATCTCTACCTCCCACAGATCCTCATCGGTGACGGCCTGGGCGCAGACGATCTTGCAGCAGTCAATGACGGAGCCGCCGCCTACCGCCAGCACCAGGTCGATCTTGTTGTCCCGGGCCAGCTTGGCGCCCTCTTTCACCTTTTCCCAAGTGGGGTTGGACATGATGCCGGTGAACTCGGTGACTGTCTTGCCGGCCTCCTTCAAAATGCCGGTGATCTCATCGTAGATGCCGTTGCGCTTGATGGAACCGCCGCCATAGGCCAGCAAGACATTGGGGCCATAGGCGGCCAAAATGCCGGCCAGGTGCTGTTTCGCCGCCCCTTTGCCGAAATAGACTTTAGTTGGGTATTCGTAAACAAAGTTTTCCATGGAAATCGCTCCTTTCAGCGGATGAAATTGGTGAATTGGAACGGCTCCTGAGCAGGCAGGCCCAGGCCATGGGCCAGGGCGCTCTCCTTGCATTTCAGGAAGAAGGCCATGTTCCGGCCCAGGATACGCATGGTCTGCATCCCCTCGGCGTCCTGCCGCACCTCCTCCGGCGTGGTGCCATGAACCATGTTCCAGTAGCGGGAGGTGATGATGGGCATCTGCATCAAGCCGAAATACTTGTTGATTTGATCCCAGGCAGCGGTGGTGCCCGCCCGCCGGGCGGAGATCACCGCCGCAGCAGGCTTCAGGTAAAACCGATCACCGCCGCCGTTCAGGTCGGCGTAAAAGGCCCGGTCCAGAAAGGAGGTGAGCGCCCCGGTGGCCCCGGCCCAGTGGACCGGGGAGCCGAACACAAAGCCGTCATAGTCCCCGGCGATTTCCAGAAAGTCGTTGACAGCGTCCTGGAACACGCATCGGTTCAGCTCGGCGCACTTGTGACAGGCGATGCAGCCGGACAGGGGGCGGTTGCCGATCCAGATCACATCCGTATCCACACCGCAGGTATTCAGCGCGTCTCCCACCTCGCACAGGGCCGTGTAGGTACACCCCTCCCGGTGGGGACTGCCGTTGACCAGCAATACTTTCATCAAAACCGCTTCCTTTTACAGATCCAGGCTGTCTACCCATGCCTGGACATCATCATCCGACGCGCTGGAGCGGAACCGCTCGCCCTCCGCCGGGTCCTTGATTTGGAAGGTGCCGAAGCCCAGCTGGGGCATTTTGACACCGTTATTCAAAGTCACATA
>ULSJ01009225.1_pt1 | contig 10947 bp, 8 predicted proteins | sample 1956291 | NCBI WGS metagenome assembly ULSJ01 (sample SAMEA4835705, study PRJEB28245) | human gut metagenome | biome: gut microbiome; material: fecal sample | place: Denmark | collected 2008 | reverse complement strand
CCCTATCCGGGCCAGTTTGTTACCGGCTATGATTTTTCCGCCGGCATACAGCGGCTGCATGATACTGATACCTGCCAGATACATGCCGTGCATCTGCAGTTCCATTCCCATCATGTCCATGTCGGGAAACATATACGTGCCCGAAACCATACCGTCTAGCTTCGGCAGGTAGGCGCTGAAGGCGATGTCTTTATCCAGTTTGGCCTGTTGCAGGGCGTTGCTTGCCTGCTGTAGTTCCTCGTTGCGCTGCAGTGCCAGTTTCCGGCATTCGTCTTGTGTGAGGAACAGTTCTTTTTGTGCGGATGCCTGTATCGCAAAGCTGATAGTCAGTGCACCCAGTAGGATGTATCGTTTCATGAGTGTAGTTGTGTAAGGTTAGACTCCGGTTCCGGTTTGCGGATGCGGAACAGTGCGGTGTAGAATATCGGTAACAGGATCAGTGTAATGAGGGTACCTACCGTAAGGCCACCCATGATGGTGATGGCCATGGAGCCATACATCGGGTCGTTTACCAGCGGTACCATTCCCACAATGGTGGTGAGCGAGGCCATCAGAACAGGACGTACACGTGAAACGGTGGCTTCCACTACCGCATGGTACGGATGAAAGTGTTCTTCCGTTTGCAAACGGTTGATTTCGTCCACCAGCACGATGGCATTTTTCACCATCATGCCGATGAGGCCCATCATGCCGATGATGGCCATGAAAGTGAACGGCTGGCGGAACAGGAGCAGGGCCGGTGTAATGCCGCAGAATACGAAGGGGAAGCAGAGCAGGATGAGGGATACTTTCCTCCAACTGTTGAAAAGCAGCAGCAGGACAGCCAGGATGATGAAGATGGTGACAGGCAGATACTTCAGCAGGTTTCCGATGGCGTCTCCCTGCAGCTCACCTTCGCCTACCCAGCGCATGTTATAACCGGCAGGTAGCGGTATGGCTTCAATTTCCGGACGGATAGAAGCTACCACCTTGGCCGGTGTTGCTTCATAAAGATCTGTATTGGGGTCACACTCCGCTTCGATGGCCCGTTGTCCGTTCAGCCGGTAGATGTAGTTTTCCTCCCAGTCCAGCCGGATGTCGCGGGCTACGTTGCCGAGGGGTACGCTGCGGAACAGGTTGTCCTGCAGTTCATCCGTGCTTTTTGCGCCGGTCATGATACCTTTCAAGTCGTTGTCGCTCATGCGCAGGTTTAATGTGCTCCACACCGGAATGTCGTTCAGGTCGGTGATGCGGCTTCCGTCGGCGTTCCGTACCAGCAGGTTGATGACAACGGTCCGGTCTTGGTCGTTCAGTACTCCTACCGGCATTCCGTCGGTGGCGGCCAGCAGGGCATTCCCTACATCGCTCCGTTCGATTCCTGACCGCAATGCGTCTTCGCGTATATAATCGGCTGTCAGCGCTTTGCCTTTAGGTTTCCAGTTGTTTCCTACCGAGTAGGTATCTACATACAGACAGCGGCGCATGATGTTTTCGGCCTGTCGGCTCAGCTCTCTCAGTACTGCCGGGTCGGGGCCTGAGAATTCCACTTCTACCGTATGTGAGGAAGCTATGGAGAAGTTGTATTTGCGGATACGTATGTAAGCGTCCGGATAGCGTTCACGCAACTGTTTCCGCACACCGGGAATCTGTTCCATTACTGTCTGGTAATCTTTGCAGTCCACCATCAGTTCGCCGTAGCAGTCTCCTCCCGATGTCATGGGTCGCACCAGGCAGTAGTGCGCGGGGGCGCTTCCCATGCTGGCGGCCACCCGTTCGATGGCCGGGTTCTGTCTGAGTAGTTCCGACATTTCCTGCAGGTCGTGGCGTACCCGGTTCGGGTCTGTCTGTACGGGCAGGTAATATTCTACGATGAACTGTTTGTAGTCGAAGTCGGGGAAGAAAAGATTCTTTACCCGGGTCATCCCGAAAATGCAGAGTGCCAGTACGGCGGTAGCGGTGACAAGTGTCGTTTTCTTGTGTCCGATCAGGAAACCGATGCTCCGGCGGATGAACCGGTGGACAGGTGAGTTGTGTACTTCCTGCTTTTGATCCTCTTGCTTTTCATGGATGGGTAACCACGATTTGGCGCAGATAGGAACCTGGGTCAATGCCAGTATCCAGCTGGCCAGCAGGCTGACGCAAAGCACCAGAAACAGGTCGCGTGCGTATTCTCCGGCCGAGTCGGGCGAAAGATAGACCGCCAGGAAGGTTGATACGGCGATGACGGTAGCTCCCAACAGCGGCATGGCGGTGTGTTTCCCGATGCGGTAGAGGTATGTTTCCGGCCCAAGTCCCCGTTTCTTGTCGATTAAGATACCGTCCATGATGACGATGGCGTTGTCTACCAGCATTCCCATGGCCACGATGAATGCTCCCAAGGAAATGCGTTGCAGGGTAGTGCCGCACATCAGCAGGATGGGGAAGGAGACTGCGATAGTCAGTATCAGTCCGAAGCCGATGATGATTCCGCTGCGGAATCCCATGGTGAATACCAGTACCAGGATGACAATCAGGACCGATTCTATCAGGTTGACCATGAACGAACTGATGGCCTCATTCACCTTGTCGGGTTGGAAGAATATCTTTTCCGTTTCCATGCCTACGGGTATTTCCCGCATGATTTCTGCCAGCCTTCTGTCTACGGCTTTTCCCACATCGGGCACGATGGCGTTTTCCTCCAGGGTCAGGCAGATGGCCAGTGCCGGTTTCCCGTCTACAAAGAAACCGTTCCGTTGCGGTTCGGAGTAGGTGCGTTCTATCTGTGCCACATCTTCCAGCCGGATCTGTTTTCCTTGCGGAGTACTGACGAGCAGGTTGCGGATGTCGGCTTCATCGGTTACGGCACTGCCCACATGGAGCTGTATCCGGTCGTTCCCGTTCAGGTAGCTGCCGGCATTCACTGTCTTTCCGGCACTTTGCAGGCTCATCATGATCTGGGCAGGGATGATGCCGTTGCGTGCAATCTTTTCTTTCGACAGGGTGATGTTGATGACTTCGTCCCGGTTGCCGCTGATGAGGATACGTTTCACACCTTTCACTCCCAGCAGCTCCCGTCGGATCAGTTTGGCATATTTGTACAGTTCAGGATAAGAATATCCGTCGCCTCTGAAGGCGTAGAAAATGCCGTATACATCCATCATGTCGTCCACTACAATCGGGTCGTAACATCCTTGGGGAAGTTTGGAGCGGCTGTCGTTTACTTTCCGTCGCAACAGGTCGAAATGCTGCTCCAGGTCTTTTTTCAGGACAGTCATCTGAAATTCCACGGTAAAGGTAGCCATTCCGTTCTGACACTCCGACTTGATTTTCTTGACGTTGGGGAGGGCACGGAGTTCTTCCTCCATCATTTGCGCTACTTTCAGCTCCACCTCGTGGGCATTGGCACCCGGATAAGGAACGATGACCATGGCCTGTTTCACTGATACGGCGGGGTCTTCCAGTTTAGGCATCTGCAGGAATGACAGTATTCCGGCTATCAGGATACCTGTCATGAGCGACCAGAACAGCGTGGGCCGTTTCACAAAGAATTCGGTAAGTTTCATCAGATAAGTCCTCCTACATTGGTTTTACTTTCCGTGTCTGTTACACGTACCTTCTCTTTTTCCTGCAAGGCATTCACGCCTGCTTTCACCACCTGTTCGTTTCCGTTGAGACCGGCAGAGATAATGGCAGCTCCGGTACCGTCTATTCCGCTGCATTCCACTTTCCGTCTGCTTACGGTAGAATCTGTTTCCACAACCCAGACGTAGGTTTCCTCCTGTTGGCGGACAATGGCGTACAAGGGTAGGGTAAACGTTTTCCCGATACTGTCGGTACCGTTTATACGGATGGCAATGCCGATGTTCATTCCGGCGCTGAGCCGTGTATCGGGCTTTCCGTCGAAAGCCAGTTTCATCTGATACAGCTGGTTACCGTCTGCTTTCGGGGTAATGCTTATGATTTGCATCGGCATTTCTCCGGCATTCCTGAAAGAGGCCCGGCTGGTGATTTGTCCGAAGCGGGAGCGTAGCAGATAAACATCGGCCGGCAGTTCGGCTTCCACTTCTATCCGGTGTACATCCAGCAGGTTGATGACCGGTGTACCGGCATCCACCATTTCGGCCGGAGCGAAGTTTACGCTTTGTACATATCCGTCCGTGGGTGCATACAGACGGGTATAGTCCAGCTTGTTCCGGTTGACCTGTAATTGCACCTTCAGTTGCTGCAATCCGGATGCCGCTTTTTCATAGTCGTTTACCGATACGCTTTTGCTGCGGTACAGGGCTTCCAGACGCTTCACTTCATCTTCCAGTTGCCTGTATTGTATTTCCAGCGCTTCTACTCCCAGTTTGTAGTCGGCGTCGTCCAGACGGGCGATAAGTTGTCCTTTTCTGACATAATCGCCTTCCTTTACCACTATCTGTTCGATTTGTCCGGGTGTCTTGAATCCCAGACTGATGTCGTGACTTTCCCGTACTACCCCGGAAAAATGTTTTATACGTTCAGCTCCGAAACGGACAGGAGTAGTGACCATGACGCTACGGGTGAATGTCTCCGCGGGTTTCTCGGTACACCCGTTTGCCAGGCAAAGGAGGACCGGAAGTAAAAGTAATTTTTTCATGTCGATGGATTTTAGGTTCTTTATGGGCAAAGGTCAGGCTTTTTGTCTTCTCCTTCACGACCTTATCAACCTGAAAAATGTTCTAAAGTGCGGAATTATCTGTTGTCTTGTGGAATGTACTTCTGGGTTTCTGTTCCAAAAGCCCGTCTTTGATTTATTAAATGTTGTCCAACCCGCTGGTTGGACCGCGGTTTGAGGAAAGAATGGAGTTATGATTCTCTGTTTTGATGGTAGCAGGATGATGACAGGAACTAAACCGACCTTTGGGATGAAATCAAGTGAACGGGTATCCGCCGGAATTTGTACGGGATCCACGGAATACGCCAAATGGCACTGTCCTGTAATTCACCCACAACTTGTGGGTAAATTGTAAGTCTCTTATTATAAAGTAGATAAAATCTTTTGGCGTATCCGATAACTGTTTTCTGAAAGTCCTTTTATCCCGGAAGTTGGTTACGCAGGTCTGAGCCTAAATTTACAAGGAATTTTTCTCCCCATGGCTTTCCGCATGAAGCGTAACATATCTTATCGGTATAAAAGAGAGCCTGAAAAGGGTTTCCAACTTTGTGATATGTGATGTTCTTTTCTCAAAGAACTATAGCCAAAGCTGTTTTGGTTTGGCTAATTTTTAACAAACTATTATTATTCATATACACCTTCGAAATGATATGTTATTGTAGGCAAACCTTCATACTTCTCGTCGTCAATCCATAACTCCGTAGGGGAAATATTGAACATTATATAGTTACCATCGCTTTCAGCATTACCGCCATGGTTTTTAGAGAATACGATCCTGACTGTAGGAGGTGCGCCATATCCACCTTATATAGTAACATCTTTTGGATATAACACGAAATTGATAGAGCCATTATCAATCTGTAAAAATTCATATCCGAACATGACTGAGGCTTCGCCTATTTCACGCAAATGTTCTACAAGAGTTTCGTCCGGGATCAACTCCGATAACGGCTGTAATGACAGATTAAACTTTAGAGAGTCTCGCGAAACAGCTATTGCGTTTTGTAATGTTTTGTCGTAACCATTTGGACTGCTAACATGTACAGTGCCATGATAAGTACCTTTCATGTCAAATAAAGCTTGTTGTACATCTTCTCTGGAAAACCCCTCTTCTTCTTTATTGCAACTAATAAAGGTTAATGTAAACAGGAATAGCATCAGTATTCCAGATAAATTCTTTGTCTTCATATTATTTTGATTTATAGCTTATTATTATTGGTTTCTGACTGGAGCTCTACAGGCCTTAACCTGAAAAATGCATTAACCATTCTAATAAGCTGTATAGATACTTAAAGATATGCAGCTTTTATTTCAGTGCATCATCAAATCTCTCATTTTCCTTTTGGGCATATTCTTTGAAAAAGTCTATTATATCAGGATAGAAATCCTCAAAGTTTCCATATTTTGCGTGTTTCTTTTCGTATTTTCTCAATAGGCTCACCAGTTCCGGCATCCATCTGAAATTTCGTTGTATCTGTTCCAGTAATACGTCTTTTATTTCTTCTGGTTTGTATTCCTTATCCAACATATAACAAATAACTGCTGCACGGACAAGTGATTCATTGATCATAGTCTGCCAATTGCCATAAGCTTGTTGTGACATACTCATTTGTGAGTTCATATACAAATCATTTGCTGCGGAATCAAGTTGTTTTACATGTTCAGGATATTTATTTTCATCCAGATAATGATTGATGAAGGAATGGTTGAATTCATGGATCAGCGTAGGTAGATATCTCTTGTTGTACATGGGTACATCTTCTTCATTTACGAAATAGCCCACTATTGCAAAGACATCTTTATTTTGTCCTTTTAGTTGTCGGGTTACACCATAGTTGCCTCCTCCATTACAGAATCCGATTATAATGGAATAGTTTTCCTGAGGTTCACTGCCATAGAAATTTGAGAACCAGTTAAAATCGACGTGATTGGTCACATTATATTGGAAAGATTTAATGCCCTTTTCATAAATGTCTTTTTGAGATTTAAAAAACTCATTGAATTTTGTATCCTTATAAAAGCTGTTGAGACAAGACAAAAATTCATCTTTGTCCACATCCGTCCATCTGTCATCCAAGTTGGGGGTTACTTCCTCTATCAAAGATAAAGTTCCGTTCCGGTTGTCCAAATGTACAGCCATTGACATGACTGCATCATAAGATATGCCATATTTGTTTCTTAATTCTTTCATATAATGGACTGCCGGATGTTCTGTATTATCCTTAAAATAGTTGTCCATGTCCTTTATGTATCGGCCTGCCATATCCATATTGTATTCAGGAAATCCGGCCATACGGGACAAGATACTCATAAGTTCCACATTTTCATTTACCTGAGGAACTACAGACTGTGCCTTTGCCCAAAGACATGCAACGAACAAGGCGAAAAGAATCAAACATTTTTTCATAGCAGGGGGAATGGATATTTATAAAAATTGAATTACTTAAGGTAATTTAAATGCCTTAAATAATCTGACTTTGCATACTGGTATCTTACATTTCTGCAATCAGTAATTCATAACAATGTTAATCGACAAACTGACCGTTCTTGAAGCAGGATCTCCTGAAAATACCGTACTTATGGAAGCCGTTTTCTTGAGAACCTTTATCGATGTCGGGGTGTTGGCGTAAACATTGCTAACTTTTGTTCTAAAGTCCAAAAATACTGAATAAGATATAGATAATAAAATTAGTGGATGGAAATTTTATGCCTGTTTTTGTATTATTAATAAGTTTATGGGTTCGTTATTGAGGCATCGCGATGGAAGTGTAATGGAATAAGAAGGTCAGGCCTTTCATTTTCTTCTTCACGGCCTTATCAACCTGAAAAATGTCCTATAGTGCGGAATTATCTGTTGTTTTGTAGGATATACTTCTGGATTTCTGTTCCAAATGCCTATCTTTACAGGACTTGTAAGGAAACGGTTTATGAAAAAAGAAGATTCTCTCTTTAAGGCATTGCATTTGTTGATGCTTCCTGATACGGAGCATACATTGACGTACGGTGACAAACTGGTATTGATGGACAATATAGGTGTCAGTTCCGAAATGAATTCTGTGTCCGATTTCGTATCGGCTACTTATCCGTTCAAGCTTACCTTTGCTTTGGCGATGTTCTGCCGGCGTGGTTTCATGCGTGTGCGGTTGAATCTGAAGGAATATACACTGGCCGAGAATGATGTACTGGTAGTATTGCCCGGTTCCATCGGTGAGTGTCTGGAAATCAGTGCCGATATGGAACTGGCTCTTATCGGATTGTCCGATTATTGGCCGATGAGGGAGCAACAGACTTCTTTGAATATGGATTTTCTGAAATTCTTTACTTCCACCGCACTGATGCACATTTCGCAGGCGGATATGGAGGAGAGCATGCATCTGTATTACCTGATGCGTGCCAAACTGGAACAGCCCGACTATGTCTACAGGCTGGAAGCGGTGACAGGCTATCTGCAGGTATTGTTTTATAATTCCTATCAGTGGATATCCGAGTATAACCGGCGGCAGTCACAACAGGTAGAGAACCGGCAGCAACAGCTGTTCGACGCCTTTCTGAAACTGGTACAGACCCATTATGCGGAGCATCGCAGCATGAATTTCTATGCCGGAAAGCTTTGTTTGACTCCCAAGTACCTGTCGCAAGTCATTTGGGAAGTGAGCGACCGTCATGCTACCGACTGGATTCGTGATTATGTGATTCTGGGTGCCAAGGCTTTGCTGAAGAGCGGACGATATACCGTGCAGCAGGTAGGGGATTTGCTGAATTTCTCGAATGCCTCTTTCTTCGGCAAATACTTCAAGGCAGCTGTGGGGTGTACGCCCCGGAAGTATATGTTGGGCTGACTGTAACCGTCCGAAAACAAACGTTTGTTTCAATTAAAATGTCCGTTCGTCCGAATCAAAAGGTGAGTTCGTTTTGATTCGGACAAACGGACGTTTTCGGAGAGAGATTTTTACTTTCCTGTCTGCATGATGCCGGAACCGGAATCCTGGTTGCTGACTTTCTTGCTGCCCGTCTTGTAATGGCGGCCGAACGAGAAGTTGTAGCTTAAGGTGAGGAAGGCCATCTGGGCGCTTTCCTGAATGTAGTTTGTTTTCCGGCTCGAGGCATAACGGTTCCAGTTTTCCTGCTGGGTCTTGTAGTCGTTGGTGAACGGGTTGAACATACCGGCTCCTATCTGCAGGTCTTTCCACTTGTAGTTCAGCATGATGATCTGAGCGTTTTCACCACCTTTCAACGTTTCGCCGCTGAACCAGTTCTGGTTGGTCATGATCTGGTACATGAAGTTGAAGTTCTTCCAGCTGGCAGACACACTGGCGTCGAGCCACCAGTTGGAGTACTTGTGGTGGTAAGTGTTGCCACGGCTGATGAAATGGTTCAGTCCGCCGCTCACCGAGAACTGGAGAATATCGGCTACCGGACCTACACGCATCTGTACCATCGGAGCAATGCGTTGCCAGCTTTTCTGATTGTCCCAGGTCTGGATAATCTTGTTTCCCTCCACGTATTTCTCGTCCATGATGGCGCGGGGTTTGTAGTTGTAGGCTACGCTGAAATAGGTGTAGAAGATTCCTGATGACCATTCACCGTCGAGGGTATTGCTGTAATGCAGATAAGCTTCCAGATTCGGGTTTCCGCGCTGAATCTGGAGGGAGTCGACAACCTGGTCGATGGCGCTCAGGTTACCGAGTGAGGGCATTTCGTTGCTGATGGAGGAACGCAGGCGCAGGTAGCTCCGGTCGTTGAAAGTATACTTCAGGGTCAGACGCGGATTGAACGTATAATACTGGTAGAGATCTACGCTGCCTTCCTGCCGGTAGAACGAACGTGTTCCGCCGATACCCAGCATATAGTCCAGCTTCTGCGCTTTTCCACGGAGTTCGCCGTAAAGGTAAGTAGATCCCTGCTGCATCTGAGTGTGGTAATTATGGCCGTTGATGTAGTCATTGTTCGAGAAAGAATGGGTATGACGTATGCCGGCTCCCCAGCGCATGCCGTTTGACAGTTTCTTTTCGTAGATACCTTCGCCGATGAGGGAGTATTTCTTGCCGTACACCTTGTTCTGTACATCCGTCAGCATCACGTTGTCACGGCTTTCCTGGTAGGTCCGGTCAGAAAACTCCTTGTTGTAAGTGCCTACCACATCGAAAATCAGGACCTGGTCTTTTTTCAGGTTACGCTGGTAGTAGATGTCTATGGACGGGGTATGACGATGAGAGTCCGTTTCGTCTGTCATGTCTACATAATCTGTTTCGTCCGTGCGGTTAATCAGCTGGCCGTGGTATTGCTGGATGGGATTGTTGTATCCGGAATAGTTGACCGAGATGTTCAGTTGGTATTTGTCGTTGTCCTGCAGGTTGTAGGCCACATTCAGCCATTGCTGCATCAGTTTCCAGTGTGAAGGGACGCCTTTCTCATAGCGGTGCAGTTCGGTACCGTTTCCCAGGTTGAAGTCTTCCAGATTGTCCCGATAGACTCCATAGAAATTACGCGGACCTCCCCAGTAATTGGCCGAGAACTCCGATTTCTTGTGGTTGATTTTTACGTTTGCCTGGTAATTGCCCCAGCCTACGTGGGGCGACTGCATGATGTCTATACCGAAACTTCCTCCTGTTTCCGGGCGGCGTACGATATAATCGATGACGATTTCCGCATTGCCGTAGCGGAGTCCCGGATTGTCGTGGTATTCCACCCGGATGATTTCATCCGGACGCAGGGCACGGATTTCCTGGGCAGTGACCTTCACTCCGTTGATGCGCATCTGTACTTCACCGTCGCCCGGTACCTTGATGGTATTGTTTACCGGATCTACCTGGATACGGGGAAGCATCAGCTGCTGGAGCAGGTCTACGCCGTTGGCAGAAGCTTTCTGCTGACGGGCAGACGGATAGATGATTTTCCGGTCTACCTCACTCCGTTGGGCCGACGCCGTCACCGTAACATTGTCGATGGCGAAGGATTCTTCGTCCAACCGGATGTTGCCCAGGTTGCGTGACTGGCTTAAATCGTTCAGCCAGATTTCCTGGGTGCGGTAACCCATGCTGGAAACCGACAGCCGGTACGTTCCTGTTTCGATTCCGGTCAGTTCGAAATATCCTTTCAGGTTGGAAGTCGTGCCGGTAACCATGACAGAGTCTGCTGTCCATGCTTAACGATGTTGGCAAATTCTACCGGTTGTCTGTCTCCGTTCCGGACGGTTCCTTTCAGCCGGATGGTTTGTGCAAAGCTGCCCAGGCAGGCACACATCAGTACGAATAAGGTGCATAGTGTTTTCATGTTTTTTGTCTTTTTTATTTGGTTCGTGTTTTTTCTTTCAATAGTTCGTTAAAAATTAGCCCAGCCTAAGCGGCTCT
>ULSJ01008728.1_pt1 | contig 10950 bp, 10 predicted proteins | sample 1956291 | NCBI WGS metagenome assembly ULSJ01 (sample SAMEA4835705, study PRJEB28245) | human gut metagenome | biome: gut microbiome; material: fecal sample | place: Denmark | collected 2008 | reverse complement strand
AGCGGCCGCTAAGCCTCCTATCATCGCTACCAGTCTTCGCAAGGATATATGGGATGCAAAAACGCTCACTTCAAATATTAATCTCAATATTGCCTGCCTTGCAAATGAGATACACGAAACTCATAAGAAGTCATTCGGCGAGTTCAGAAATATCAATACCGGCAGAGATGTTGTTGTAATGGCATCAGGACCTTCAATGAAATACTACAAGCCCATTCCCGGTGCCGTACATATAGGTATGAACGCTTCATTCTTAAATCCTGATGTTGATATTGATTACTATTTTACCACCGATTACGAAAGCCGTGCTCCGTGGTTTGAAAAGCTGAAGGAATACGATTTTGTCAAGTTCTTCGGTCAGTATTCTACCGGTGAATACAGAGATAAATTCCAGGTATCAGAGAAGATCATCAGAGAGAATAACGGTAGAAGATTCTTCCAGGCGGCTCCCAGCGAGGATATACATATCAATATAGAATTCTATCCCCTTATGGCATTCTATTCAATTGCATTCCAGGCTATCCACTTTGCGCTCTTTACCAATGCGAAAAGAATTTATCTTGTTGGTTGCGACTGCACCAATGCAGGATATTTTGACGGTAGCAAGCAGAGATTGTCCGATCTTGTAGCAAAGACAAGTGTTCCACACTGGTTAGACGGCTACCGGAAGGTCAAGGCGTTTGTTGAACGCTTCTATCCGGATACAGAGATTATATCCGTTAATCCTATGGGTCTCAGAGGACTTTATTCAGACGTTTATACGGATGACTTCATAGCAGATCATCCTGAAATAGATAGCAGTAAAGTAACACGTCTTAACAGCACACAGGAGGAAAAATGAAAGTTGTAATACTCGCCGGAGGTTTCGGCACAAGAATAAGCGAAGAAAGCCAGTTCAAGCCCAAGCCCATGGTAGAACTCGGCGGTATGCCTATAATATGGCACATAATGAAGCTCTATTCAGCTTACGGCTTCAATGAATTCGTTATATGTGCAGGTTACAAACAGCACGTTATAAAGGAGTATTTTGCAGACTACTTCCTGCATACATCCGATATTACATTTGACTTCACAAGCGGCAAAAACGAGATGATTGTTCACCGCAACAGCTCGGAACACTGGAAGGTTACCGTAGTGGACACAGGTCTTAACACAATGACCGGTGGACGTGTAAAGCGTATAAAGGAGTATATCGGCAACGAGCCGTTTATGCTGACATACGGCGACGGCGTTTCCGATGTCAATATAGCCGAACTTGTCGAGTTCCATAAAAGTCACGGAAAGCTGGTAACAATGTCGGCTTACAACCCCGGACAGAGATTCGGTGTTCTTGACATTGATGAAAGCGGAAGAATAAATGAATTCCGTGAGAAGACATCCGGCGACGGAAGCCTTATCAATATCGGCTATATGGTATGTCAGCCCGAATTCATCGATTACATAGACGGCGACGAAACCGTTCTTGAAAAGAAGCCCCTTGAAACAGTAGCAAAGCTCGGTGAGCTTATGGCATATAAGCATACAGGCTTCTGGCAGTGCATGGATACTGTAAGAGAAAAAGAACAGCTTGAGAAAATGTGGAACAACAACAATGCTCCCTGGAAGATTTGGAAATAATGGGTAAATTATCCGATAAACTTGCGGGATTTTTCGGAAGATTATTTCCGATGTCACGCAACAAGACAATAAAGCTCAACAACGAGATAAGGCAGACAGAAAGCGAGCATTTTGCACAGCTTTGTGAAATGCTCGGTTTTCTTGAAAACAGCCTGAATACTTGCACGGATATATGCCGTGATAATGCGGAGCAGATAAAACTGTGCCGTCAATCGTTGCGTACATTGGAAGATAATCAGGTTAAATTCGGTGAGTCTACCGCATCAAAACTCAAAGAAATAAAACTTGATATTGAAAATCTGAAAAATCAAAATGAGTGTATCGGCGAAAAACTGAGTAACGAAATATCAGAGAAATCTGCCGGAATATCCGGTGAACTTATCGGCTGTATTTCACATCACACAGAGAAGATACTCGGTTGTATAACCGACTGCGACAAGCGTTCTTCCGATAGTGATAAGCACATTGTCGAACTTATTGAAAACGGCATATCTGAAAACAATAAGCACGCAGGAGAAATAAAAGCGTTCAACAACTCGCTTTCCGGTGATATTAAGTCGCTTTCCGACAGCGTTACCGCAGGCTTCGACAAGACCTCAAAGACGGGCGAATATGCAGATGTGTTTGACAACTTATCGGCAGATAACGAAAGCATTTCGGCTGATATTAAGTCGCTTTCGGATAGCGTAACCGCAGGCTTTGACAAGACCTCAAAGACGGGCGAATATGCGGATACACTTAACGGCTTATCGGCAGATAACGAAAGCATTTCGGCTGATATTAAATCACTTTCGGACAGCGTAACCGCAGGCTTTGACAAGGCCTCAAAGACAGGCGAATATGTGGCTGTGCTTGACGGCTTATCGGCAGATAACGAAAGCATTTCGGCTGATATTAAGTCACTTTCGGACAGCGTAACCGCAGGCTTTGATAAAACCTCAAAGACGGGCGAATATGTGTCTGTGCTTGACGGCTTATCGGCAGATAACGAAAGCATTTCGGCTGATATTAAGTCGCTTTCCGACAGCGTAACCGCAGGCTTCGACAAGACCTCAAAGACAGGCGAATATGTGTCTGTGCTTGACGGTTTATCGGCAGATAATGAAAGCATTTCGGCTGATATTAAGTCGCTTTCCGACAGCGTAACTGCAGGCTTCGACAAGACTTCAAAGACGGGCGAATACGCACAGTCTTTGCTTGATGCAGAGAATACGGCAAATACGATCCGCCGTGAGATGAATCTGTTCAAAAGGCAGTCATATCTCAGAAAACTGTATTTTCATCCCGGTGAACGTGAAGCTCTGGCAAAATTGTTCAGTGACGCTATGAACAGAGAGGACAGCGCACAACGATTCAGCGCACTTATAAGCGGACTTGACAACGAGAGCAGAAACACCGTTTCCGATATAATTCATCGTATGGGAATGATAGCGGACGGCAACAAGTCCTTGCAGGATGTCTATACACAGCGTGAGCAGGAAGAATTTGTTCGTATGAATGATGAATTCAGTTCAAAGATAGTAAAGCTGAACGATAATCTTTATTATTACAACGGTTATTATCTCCCCGTTAACCAGTTTGACAGCAGCGTATTCTTCACAAGATACGGAATAGATAAGCTGACCACACTGGACAGTGTGAGAAATAAGCATATAATCGACGCAGGCGGATATGTCGGTGACACGGCGCTTCTGTTCTCGTCATATACAGATAAGAACATTCATGTATTTGAGGCCTCTCCCTCAAATATGGATATTATCCGTGAAACGATAAGGCTGAATCATCTTGACAATATAGTGCCTGTAAGCAAAGCACTGGGCGAGAAAAGCGGCACGGCAACATTCAGCCTGGGTGAGCGCAATTCCTGCAATTCCCTTGTTGAACGTCCCGGTTATAATTATCCGGATCATATCGAAGTTCCCGTTGTTACTCTTGATGATTATGTACGGGAAAACAATATCGAGGTCGGTCTTATAAAGGGGACATTGAAGGAGGCGAGCAGCTGCTGCTCAGGGGCGCTGTCGAAACTATCCGCACACAGCACCCGATACTTCTTATCAGCATCTATCATTCGGCGAACGATTTCTTTGAAATCAAGCCTATGATAGAGAAAATGTGCGATAAATACACTTTCAGAATAGTTAAACCCGCTAATCCGGCTATTGCGCTTGAAACAATACTGTTAGCCGAGGTCAGAGATGAAAGCGGCGAAAATATTATTAATTCGTAAAGGAAAAATCAATATGGATATGTCATTTTACAAGGGTAAAACTGTACTGATAACAGGTCACACAGGCTTCAAGGGAAGCTGGATGTGCAAACTGCTTTCTATGGCAGGAGCAAAAGTTATCGGTTATTCCCTCACTCCCCCCACAACACCCTCTCTTTTTGAGCTTTCCGGAGTTGAGAAGGAAATAGTTTCGGTTATAGGCGATATAAGAGATCTTGCAAAGCTGAACGAAACAATGCAGAAGTATCGCCCCGAAATAGTAATTCACATGGCGGCACAGCCCATAGTAAGAGAAAGCTACGCAGAGCCTGTCTACACATACGAAACAAATGTTATGGGTACTGTAAATATATGCGAGGCTGTAAGGCTGTGCGACAGCGTAAAATCATTCGTAAACGTAACCACCGATAAGGTTTACAAGAACAACGAATGGGAGTGGGGATACCGTGAAAATGACGCACTTGACGGCTATGATCCTTATTCCAACTCAAAGAGCTGCTCGGAGCTTGTAACAAGCTCTTATATAAAGTCGTTCTTCTATAACCGTGACATTGCGGTTTCGACCTGCCGTGCAGGTAACGTTATCGGAGGCGGCGACTTTGCAAAGGACAGAATCATCCCCGATTGCGTAAGAGCAATGGAGGCTAAGCAGGAGATAACAGTAAGAAATCCTTATTCGACACGTCCCTATCAGCACGTTCTCGAGCCGGTCGTTACATATCTTGTACTTGCAATGAAGCAGTATGAGGACAAGAGCCTTGCCGGTAATTATAATATCGGTCCGGATGATTGCGACTGCGCCGCTACAGGCGAGCTTGTCGATCTGTTCTGTTCACACTGGGGCGACGGTGCTTCGTGGAAAAACGTTGCGGATAAGAACGCTCCCCACGAGGCAAATTTCCTCAAGCTTGATTGCTCAAGAATAAAGCATGTACTCGGATGGAGTCCCCGCTGGCATATTTCCGACGCTATCGAAAAGGTGACCGAGTGGAGCAAGGTATATCTTTCAGGCGGCGACATTAGCACCGTTATGGAAAAGCAGATAAACGAATATCTGGAGGTAAAGTAATGAAAAAAGCTCTTGTTACAGGTGCAAACGGCTTTGTCGGAAGTGCGCTTGTGCGTGAATTGGTAAAGAATAATGTTGAGGTAATCGCACTTGATCGTGACGGTTGCAATAACAACATACCCGAAAATGTAAGATTTGTGGCTCACGAGCTTTCCGAATCGTCAAAGCTCGCCGATATTATCCCTGACCGTGATATCGATGTATTCTATCACTTTGCGTGGGTAGGCTCGGCAGGCCCTGCGAGAGCAGACACCGCTTTACAGCTTAATAACGCTCAGTGGACGGTAGATTGTCTGCGTGTGGCAAAGGATATGGACTGCAAGAAGTTTGTATGTGCCGGCTCTATAATGGAGCATGAAACAATATCAGCCGCATTCAGACAGGGTAATAAGCCCGGTGCCGGCTACATATACGGAAGCGGTAAACTTGTTGCTCATACAATGTGCATGAGCGTTGCCGCACAGATAGGTATAGATCTTTGCTGGGCAAAGATAACCAACGCATACGGTGCAGGTGAGCTTTCACCACGTTTTGTAAATACGACCATCAGAAAGATTATAAACGATGAGCCTTTACAGTTCACAAGCGGTACACAGAATTATGACTTTGTATATATAGACGATGTTGCAAGAGCGTTCTATCTCATCGGAGAGAACGGCAAGCCTTTCTGCCACTATCTTATAGGCAGCTCGGATGCAAAGCCTCTCAGAGAATTTGTTCTTGAGATGAAGGCTGCACTGGCTCCCGACAAGGAGTTCGTGTTCGGAGATGTTCCGTTCACAGGTGTAAATATGCCGCTGTCGGATTTTGACTGTTCAATTACAGAAAAGGATACAGGCTTCAGAGCTACAATACCCTTCGGAGAAGGCGTTAAAAAAACAATGGATTGGATTAAGGAGCAGAAATGATACAGAAGTTTGAATTCAAGGAAACAGAGATTAAGGGACTTATAGAAGTAACTCCCTTCAATGCCGATGATATAAGAGGCTGTTTCACAAAGGATTACTCGAAGGAAGTGTTCGAGGCAAACGGCATAAAGCACGATCTTGCCGAGGTTTTCTATACGACAAGCTATAAGGGTGTTATCCGTGCACTTCATTTTCAGCGTGAGAAACAGCAGCCCAAGCTGGTACGTTGCATACACGGACACGTTTACGATGTAGTAGTCGATTTACGCAAGGACAGCCCCACGTTCAAGAAGTGGCTTGCATTTGAGCTTATCGGTGAAAAGCACAACGAAATACTCGTTCCCGCAGGTTGCGCTCACGGTTATCTTGTACTTGAGGACAGCATAGTATCCTACAAGTGCGGAGAAAAATTCTACGGCGAATATGATGACGGCATTATGTGGAACGATCCCGACATTGCAGTAGACTGGAAGCTTGACAGAGTAGGCGGAATTGATAAGGTTATACTTGCCGATAAGGACAAGAATCTGCAGACCTTTAAAGAATTCATGAGCAAGTACGGTGGCTTTTGATGAGCAGTTTTGATTTTGACACCCTTATAGTCGGCTGTGGACTTTCCGGAGCGGTAATCGCCCGTCATTTAGCGGAAAAAGGCGAGAAGGTCGAGATATGGGAACGAAGGGATCATATCGGCGGCAATATGTACGACCACGTTGACGATCACGGAATACTCGTACAGGATTACGGTCCGCACACATTCCACACGAAAGAGAAATATCTTTTTGATTATATGTGCCGCTATGAGCAGTGGTCTGATTACAAGCTGACCTGCGGTGCGGTATGGAACGATACATATACCCCCACCCCCTTCAACTTTACCACGATTGATAAGTTCTTTGATAAGCAAAAGGCAGAAACGCTCAAGGCCAAGCTGACTAAGGTTTACGACGGCAGACCGACCGCCACCGTGGTCGAAGTTCTCGAAAACGAGGACGATGATATAAGAGCATACGCTCAGTATCTTTTCGATAACGATTATGCACCATATACCGCTAAGCAGTGGGGCGTATCTCCCTCTGAGATTGACCCGTCTGTGCTTAAAAGAGTACCTCTGCGTTTTTCATATGACGAGGGATATTTCGATGACGCTTATCAGGTAATGCCGGTGCATTCATTCACGGAGTTCTTCAGAAATCTGCTGAACCACGAGAATATCACGGTCAGAACCGGTGTCGAGGCGCTTGAGCGGATTACCGTAAAGGATAATAAGCTGTATGTTGACGGTGAGCCTTATAATAACATTCTTGTATATACAGGTGCGCTGGATGAGCTTTTCAGCGAAAAATACGGCAGACTTCCTTACCGTTCACTGCGTTTTGAGTATAAGTATACCGACAAGGACAGCTTTCAGGACGCTCCTGTTGTCGCATATCCTCAGGAAAAGGGCTTTACCAGAATCACAGAGTACAAGAAAATTCCCGTCCAGAATGTAAAGGGCAGTACCTATGCGGTAGAATATCCTCTCCCGTATAAGTCGGGCGAAAAGCTTGAGCCGTATTATCCCGTTCTCACAAAGGAGAGCATGGAACAATATGAAAAGTACGAGGCTCTGGCATCGCAGATTGATAATCTTATCTGTTGCGGAAGACTTGCCGATTTCAGATATTACAATATGGATCAGGCGTTAAAACGTGCGCTTGAGCAATGTGATAAAATAGATAATATATAACGAACCGTCTGAGCTGTGGGCATTGACCCACAGCTTTATTTTTTACACTTATTGCAAAACACTTTCAGCCATGTTATACTGGAATAAAAGAGGTGAGCAGATGAAAAAAAGAATAGCAAGGTCGTCCGTTTTACATATAATATTGATAATAACCGCCATAGCCGCCGCAATGCTTTGCAGACAGCTTGACAGGATCGGTACTATGCAAATATTCGGCATTATCAGAAGTCTGATATATATTTTTATGTTTCTGATATGGGGAATCACCCTGAGAAACAGGATAGTGCAGATACAGGCAAAACGCTTTATGACATCTATAGCATGGCTTATTGTGTTCTGGGTAGCTATCCGTTCGGTGAAGTTCATCATAGCCCAGAGTCCGCTCGCTGTCAGAACGCTGTGGTATATGTATTATATCCCGATGATATTTATCCCTATGTTTGCACTGTTAGTCGCTCTTTCACTCGGAAAGCCCGAAAACTACCGCCTGCCCGGAGTTACATCCTTACTGTATGTCGCTTCTGTTCTGATGGTAATATTCGTGCTTACAAACGATCTGCATTGCCTTGTGTTCAGATTTCCGGGAGAAAGGGAAATGTGGAACGACAGAGATTACAGCTATGCAGGCGGATATTACATAGTGGCAGGATATATGCTTTTATGCACAATCGGCGCATTTGTGGCTTTAATATCCAAGTGCCGTATACCAAAGGCAAGAAAAACGTTTATTATGCCGTTACTGCCTGTTGTTGCAATGGTTATCTACACGTTGCTCTATGTGTCTGGAGAAATCACGGGCGGTACGTTCATTCACAGACTGGCAGGCGATATGACTATTACCGTAAGCCTTCTTACTGCGCTTTCTTTTGAATGCTGCATACAATGCGGACTTATCCGCTCAAACACTTATTATATACAGCTTTTGCGGCCGTGTACAGTTCCTGCTTTGATTACCGACAATGATTACAATATACTCCTCTCGTCCGATTGTGCCGAAAAGATAGACCGTGAAATAATGCAGATGGCAAAGTCCTCTCCCGTAATGCTCAGCAACGGAAAACGTCTTTCCTCCGCAAAGATAAAAGGAGGCTATGTCTTGTGGCTGGACGATCTTTCCGAGCTTATTGAGGTAAACGACAAGCTGGCGGAGGCTAAGGACGATCTTAAGGATGATTATGATCTGATTTGCGAGGAATACGATCTCAGAAACAGAGAGGCTCACATACTTGAGCGTGACAGGATATATGACAGGATCAGCCGTGAAACGTCAGGTCAGATAGCTGTATTGAACAGCCTTACAGACCGCTTTGAGATGTCGGAGGATGAAGATGAGCGCAGAAAGCTATTGGGTAAGATGGTGGTAATCGGCGCTTATCTAAAGCGCAGGAACAATCTCATATTCATATCGGAAAGAAGCAGTATGATAAGTGAAAAAGAGTTGTATCTTGCATTCCTTGAGCTTACGGATAATCTTGAGCTGTACGGCGTGACCTGCGGACTAAATATCAGATTAAATAAGTCTGTGCCGGCTGTGGCGGTAATGGAAATGTTCGATACATTCGAAAAAATGATTGAGCTGTCACTGGATAATTTATCGGCTGTGAATATATCCGTGACGTTAAATGACGGTATATTCACAATGACGGTCACTGCTGAAAGCAGTACGGATTTTAATGTAATGAACGGTGATTTTGTAACGGCGGTATGTGATGATGACGGCGAATGGCAGATTGTATACAGAAGGGAGGCTGGAAGATGCAAGGCTTAGGCAGACGTTATCTGTTACGCAGGACGGTAAAAGACGCATTTGATAATCTCCCATCGGGTATATGTTTTTTCGACAGCAACGGAATAGCGGTCCTGTGCAACAGGCAAATGGACAGGCTGATATATGAATTGAAAGGCTTTGATGTACAGTGCCTCAGCGAACTGCAGGATATATTTTCGGAGCATAACAGCGGCTCGGTCGTACTTGTAAAGGGAAAAGCGTGGCGCTTCAGGCTTGATGTGATTTCGCTGAACGGCATCGGTTACTATACGCAGGTAACAGCAACAGATGTTGACGAGTTGTACAGACGTCAGCTTCAGCTTGAAGAAAGTAGCAGAAAGCTTGAGCGTGCCGGCAGACGAATGCGAAAGCTGACAGAGAATATAAGAACGGTTATCCGTGAAGAAGAAATACTCAGTATGAAGATTCGTGTACACGACGATATAGGCAGGAGCGTAATTGCGACCCGTAATCTGCTGTCAAATAACAGACCGACAAGCGAGCTTGACCTTACAGCGTGGAAGAATGCTGTAAGACTTCTTATGAGGGACAACGAAAAAAGCTACGGAGCAAACAGCTATGATATATCCGGTCAGCTAAAGGAAACATCGTCTGTTCTCGGAATTGAAATAAACGTTGAAGGAGATATTCCCGACCCGTTTTATTACAAAATATTCATAACGGCTGTCAGAGAGTGCGCAACGAATGCTGTACGTCACGCAGGGGCGACAAAATTGAACGTTAAATGCAGTAAAAGCGGCGGCAGACAATGGGTAGCCCTGTCCAATGACGGAAAAGCACCGGTCAGCACCGTCACTGAAGGCGGCGGCCTTTCGTCACTGCACGACAGAGTAGAAAAAAGCGGCGGAACTATGAGCATTAATTCATATCCGTATTTCGAGCTTGTAATTTCATTTCCGCTCAACAAGGAGGTAACACTATGACACAGGTACTGATTGTAGAAGACCAGAAAATGATAAGGGAAAGCCTTGAAAATCTTGTAGCACAGGCAGATGATCTTTCTCCGGCAGGCTCGCTTTCTTGTGCGGCGCTTGCCGAGCAATACTGTATGCGTGGTAATATCGACCTGATATTAATGGATGTATGTACGGAAAATGATGAGAGCGGATTTGTCGCTGCGGAAAAAATAAAAAAACGCTTCCCCTCGATAAAAATTATCATCATAACCTCAATGCTTGATTACAGCTATCTTGATAAGGCGAGAAAAGCAGGTGCAGAGAGCATCTGGTTCAAGGATGTAAGCGCAGAGGAGTTACTCAGCGTTATAAAGAGGACGATAGACGGAGAAAGCGTATATCCCGATAAAATGCCCGAAATACCTGTAGGAAACGCTACCAGCTATGAGTTTTCCGATGCGGAAATCAGAGTTCTGCGACTGCTGGTCGAAGGTATGACGTATAAGGAGATGGCACAGGAGCTTTGTGTTACTCCCGATTGTGTAAAGGCACACGTCAGCAGTATGCTTTCTAAAACCGGTTATTCATCAAAAACAAAGCTCGCCGCAGTTGTTACATCAAAAAAACTGATTGTTAACGGATTTTGACAGAAATTTCTTGCATTTACTTTTATTTTACCCATTTGGGTAATGGCTTAAATGGAATGGTATGG
>ULSJ01071425.1_pt1 | contig 10956 bp, 12 predicted proteins | sample 1956291 | NCBI WGS metagenome assembly ULSJ01 (sample SAMEA4835705, study PRJEB28245) | human gut metagenome | biome: gut microbiome; material: fecal sample | place: Denmark | collected 2008 | reverse complement strand
CCGCCAGTACAGCGATAATACATGTGGATATTATAAACTCCGCCCTTTTGACTTCTTAGGCGGTGCAACTTGTACATTTTTCTTTTCCTGTATAGGACGTTGCTTGATAAGATACTCGTTCAAGTCCTTGCAATCCTTATAGGTGTGTGAAGCGTCACGGACACGATAGGAGTACTCGTTTGTCAGTTTTCGGCAGGCTTCCATTCCGGTACGATCATTGTCGAAAAAACAATGAATGCGCTCATAGACGGCTAACTCGTCAATCGCCTTGGAAAGATTGGAAACCGAGTTCAGTATGATATAGTCTTGCCAGTCCAAACACGGCATATTGGGACATTTCTCTATTCTTATGGTCAGGAACGAGAGATAGTCCATGAATCCCTCGAATACGAAACAGGTATCATTTCTTCTGCTTTCATGCCTAATATGGGTGATATCCTTCGGCGCGATACAGCCTTTAAAGTATCGGTTGCGTATCTCGTAACCGTCAGCCATATTTTGAAAGCCGATGGCAAAATAACGCTTGCCGTTGTTCTCGAAGTGTACCTCACAACATTCTCTTTTCGCAAGTTCCAAATTTATTCTCCGCTCTTGCAAATAGAAGAGCAGAGCAGGAGAAGTGAGCTCCTTTATTTCCATACGTTGAAAGTTAGGTGCAGTAGAGGATTGCTCCCGAAAAGAGAAAGACACGGGTCTGATGTGCGGTGTCTGCTCTGCAATCCGTTGCAGGCAGGTACGGCACATGGACGGAACAGTAAAGTTCCGAAGCCAGTGCGATGATATTGCCTCCCTTACCCAGTCCAAAGTCATACCACTTATTGATTTCGGCATTCACTTTGAATGATGCTTCGTTTTCTTCCCGAAACGGTGATTTGTACCAAAGGTTTGCCCCCTGCTGTTTGACAGGAGCATAACCCAAACTGTGCAGATAGTCTGTCAGCCTTATATTCTTTGCTTCTTCAATTGTCATTTTCTGTACGGATTTAATTGTTAGTAAAAACTGTTGAATTGTTGAACGCATCTTGTATTAAGTTGAAACACAAAGATGTACCTTTCAACAGCAACTCAACAAATGCCAACGAAAAGAGAAACAATTATTTTTTCTTTTCAACAGCATATTTTGAATGTTGAGCCTTTGTTGAAATAATTGTAAGCTAAGCATCAATAAGTTACTTGCTTATTTCAACAATTCAACAAAATAATCAAAGTTTGTCCAGCAATGTTCTACTGACGGTGTAAAAGCGTCCCACCCTCCTGACTGGAGCAAACCTGCATTCCTTATTATAATCAAACTGATAGGTGGTATAAGTCAGTCCATTGGGGGCAGGTGTCAATTTCCAACTTTCTGCAATGATTCTGCGCAAGTGATGCTTTTCGATTTTCACTCCCGAAAGATTCAACAGGTTAAGCAGGTCATTCAAACAAAAAGAAAATCTGTCAGTTCCCACGTTGTCCATTATTTCCCTTATCAGTTCCATGACCTCCACTTCGTGTTTGCCACGGTTGCACCGGATGATTCTCAACAAAGCCGCAGTCTCGGTTAACTTCGGAGAAAACCACATACGGCTTTCCTGTCGGGTTGTCAGTTCCCTATGCTGAAGGAAGTAAAGAAAAGCAGGAATTTCCGAAGTCAATTTTTGCAGGAAATTCGTATCGTCACTTTCAAGGCGATGAATCTTCCGTACCCAATAACGTGTTTCGCCCGGGTCAATGATAACAGGTAGATTTTCATTATTGGAACAAAGTACGAACTTGGCAAAGAAAGCTATCTCGTCACGGTCTTTACCCTTAGCTTCTACTTTGTAAGACAATGTGGTGCTGAGATTCTTTAAACGCTCCGAATCTTCCCTGCGGTTCAGCAATACTTCATCTACCACAATGATGAGCTTTCCAGCCCAGTCTGCATTGAACTGGCTACGGAAATCTTCATTCGTGTTAAAGGTTACGTTGTTGCGGAACATAGCCTTCAGGAAGTTCAAAAACGTACTTTTTCCCGTATTACGTTCTTCCGATACCAATAGCAAAATCGGCAGTTTCTGTACAGGCTGTAAGTAAAGAAGTTGCAGATAATCCATTCCTAACTCATATTGTTCACCGAAGATGTGGCGCATCAAAGCCTGAATGTGGGAGAAATCTCCTTCTTTTGGCTCGTGTCCTATTGGTTCATACTGATTCAGAAAATTGTCTATTACATGGCAATAGTTCACATGGTCAGGGACGGTACAGAAGCCGTCGTATTTGGGAACACTCGCTAAATAATCCTTGCCATAATCTTGGCGAAGCGTTTCGTTGTTCCATACGATACGTTTCTTGATATGCCCTCCGTTTAGTCGGGGCTGACTTACTATCTTGTAAAGTGTTGTTCCTACCCGCACAAACGGACTTTCATTTTTGAATGCTTCTTTTGTATTCATAGTTTTAGCGTTTACGTTTGAAACATTTCTGAATGCGGATTGCTGAATCACAATTTTCATTACTGCTTGAAACCAGTTGCTGGTGTGCCCACTCAATAAGAGCTTTACGGGAAAAGACAAGTTTGTTTCCATACTTCATAAAAGGTATTTGTTCTTGCGAAGTCATTTTGTACAATTTTGCCTTTGAAGTCGGGAATCCGTTATCTTCCAATACTTTCAGCGCATTGGGCATACTTAGTGTATCAGGCAAATCAGAACTGAATATAGTCTGTTGATTTCCTGAAAAGAATTTTGAAACCGCATTGAATACAGCTTCTTGAATTTGCTCCTCTGTTGCGACAATAATATTTGCCATAATCAAACATTTTAGGGGTTAGACAATAAGCTGTCGTCACAGCTATCTCAACGTTGATGATGCAAAGGAAAAACAAAAAGAAGAGCTTATAAAACGAGTAAATATCTGCATTAACAAAGACAAAAGAAGACATTAGCTGCCACAAGAGGACATGCAAATAATGCCATTCAGAGGTTTGGCAGCGTCTGTCCTCTGAATGGCATCAAATGGCACTTTTGATATAGATGATAAATTGAAATGCGATTTTATTGTTTTTGCTTGCGTAATTGCTTCGTTACTTCATCCACATTAAAATAGTTAAAGCATACATGTGGGTCTTGACAGGGTTTTATCAACCCGTCTTTTATCCATTTGTTTACAGATGCAGGAGTGGTTCTCATCCATTTGGCTAAATGAGTATTTGTCACTAGATATCTTCCGTTCAGTTGGGTAAGAGTATGTTTGTTTGCGGAGAATCCACGTTGCAAGCGGTCTATCAGTACATCAATGTCCTTCTTTATGATTTTAGGGGCAGGTCTGTTTTTCTTGATACTTATTTCGATAGAAGTCATATCAAAGTTTGCCAGCTGAGGGAGTTGGGACAGCTCCGCAATCAGATACTGGGCACATTTTAGGTCTCTGATTTTGAATGTCAGTTGCTTGCGTCTTGGCATAGTAGTAGTGATTTTCCTTTTTCGGTGGTATAATATTTCTGTAAACGGCTATTTGGTTTGTCAGGAACAGTCATTGCCAGTAGTTCTTCCGAAATCAAAGGGTTTATATATTTTCTCTTAAATTTCGTTCTATCGCTAAAATTGAGCGAAGCAATAATTTGTGTTAAAGTGTTTTCGTACAAACACATTTCCAAAATAGTTCTTATTTCCTTTTGACTTAGTGCCAACTTAGTGCCGACTTGATGCCAACTTAGTGCTGACTTAGTGCCGACTTGCTCCCGACTTGTCGGCGTATTTTCTGCAAGCTCAAACTCTTTAGGGTCACGATAGGTAATTGAAAAGATAAACTCTTCCCCACTATGTATCTCTATTTCAGAGTTTTCAAAATACAACGGAGCATATTTCCGAATATTTTTCTGTCCCGATCCAAGTTCTTCAGCCCATTTCATCTCACGGAACACCTTTGTTATTAGCGGATTCTTTGTACGGGTACGCCAATCATTTATATCTATATCCCCTGTTTGGAAAGGTTTCGTCCAATTCTCCGTTATAACCCGGTCGCGGAATATGAGAAACTTATTGGTATATGAACTGATATACTCACGGTGTAGAAGTGTATTTGAGATTACCTCTCTGAATATCATTACCCGTAAGTCCAAACGGTCTATTCCATTATCCGCTAAACGGAACTTATCAGGCATGTTGCGTTGCACGAAATTCAGCAAACGGATATATGACTGAATCAGATTTGCGCATATCATATCCCGGTCATTGTAACGAATATCAGGGTCGGTAGGAAGCGGATGCAAGAAACGCTCGTAAGACATGCTGCGGTAAATGGCATCCGTACGATGCCACGGACAACAGTTCAGAATAGTCTGTTCCTTGCCAAATAAGAGAATAGCAGCCAACTTATATCCTTCCTTGTTTGTTCCTCGTTGCCTACCCCAAAACAGACTTTTCAGGAATTCTTCATTTGTCATACTCAACCACGGATGATTGGAGTTATGAATAGAAATGTGGCTACGCATAATCTTGAACGATTCTTCATCCATATCTTCCAAAGTCACATCGGGAAATACCTCGTTCTCGGAAGATTCCTTCTCTTTTCGCATGAACATATTCTTAACCAGATAGGTATGTTTTGACACATCATTGTCCGCATCCCCCCAACGGTCAAAGAAACGATTCTTGTATCTATGTACCTGTTCACTCTCCGGCACGTTCAAATAAAGAACAACTTTACCGTCTATCTCTGTGCGCTCCGGGGTGATCGGCATAGGTGGAAGAAATTGTTCAGGATTATTCAACGTATTGATAATGCTTTTGGTCATATCTGTTACACATTTAGGGTTAATTCCCAATATTGTGCCATCATCATCTACCCCTAAAAAGATATATCCTCCTTCTGCATTCAAGAAAGAGCATACGGTTTCATACACAGATGCCGAAACCTTATCCGTACATTTTTTGAATTCTACTCGCTTATTCTCGCCATGCGAAAGCAAGTCCTTTATTTTATCTGTTGGTAACATACTGTTTCGTTTATAATACTTTTACCGCTTCGTCTATTACACTACTGGCAAAACTATCCAAATAAGTATTGGTCGTTGCCAAATCACTATGCCCTAATATTTGTGAGATAACCTCTCTCGGTACTTGATTGTCCTGTAAGGTCATTGCCATTGTATGCCTGCTAACGTAGCTTGTCAGCTTCATGTCTGTAATCTCCAAAACTTTCGCTAAGTTAGTCAAATTCTTGTTATTACGTCCAAAACGGCTACGAATATGATTATAAAGTTGCTCTCCTTTATATCCTGCAATAGAAACTATTGGCAGCAAGTAATCTTCTACTAACAATGTATTGGCTGAAAACCAATCCATTAACTCTTGGATTTCAGGGGTTATCTTAATCTGAATAGGTTTGACTTTCTTAGCTTCTTTTGTTTTATTCCGTTTATAGACAATATAATTCCCACCGTTATAACGGATAATATTCTTTTTAGTTAGCAATGCTGCATCTATAAACGATATGCCATAGCAGTAATACGAAAAAAGGAACAATTTTCTTGTTCTTTCAAGTACGTTATTGTCCATGACTGTAGTTTTTAGTTTCAACATAGAGTCATGTGGTAAATAGCGTTTGGTCGTTTCTTCTTCCAATGATGAAATGCTAAAACCGCCTTTGCCAAATGGGTAAGTTGTTTCTGACGCTTCACCATCTTGGATAGCTTTATTCAATACTGCACGCAAAGTCTTAAAATAGAACTTCCGAGTATTCCCTTTACATTCACGTTTTTGTAAAAACACATCAAAAGATTTTACATATTTAATATCTATTTCAGGGAAAACACGTTCAGGCAGTTTCTCATCAAAGAGTTCTAATACGTGAAGTGTTCTGCTATAGCAATTGGCATTGCCAATATGATTGGTATCTTTATAAGTTTGAATTAGATTTTCAAAGAATTCCTTTACATTTCCTTTGTTTGAGTAGTGAAAAAATTCTTGTTCGAATTGATTTAGTGTCCAATCAATTTTATTAGCATCAAAATCTGCTATAATGCGAAGTATCTCCGATTTCTTTTGCGTTAACCATTCATTGAGGTATATTCGGTCTGGATGTAATTTGGGGACACGCTTATCTGTGACAAACATTTCAAGTTTGTCATTCCATTGATGTGGTTCTGCATAAATGCCTAACGCCATCACCTTTCGTTTGTTATTCTTGCGAACAACCAACCAAATAGCATATCCTTCTTTATAGTGATATTTATCGGCTATCCACATTTTAAATGAAGCATACTTCATAAGCGACACAAATTACTGACATTTTATTCTGCTAAAAAGATATTGGACTATAGTATTCAGATTACCAATAAATTATCTACTCTATTTTACTGACGGATTACTGACGTTTGTACGATAAATATAGATAATCAGATGTAAATAATACCAATACTTCCGTTTCTTATTCGTTGGCAAATATACTGAAAAACAATTAGATATAAAAATATAGGAAATAAATGGATAGCTCTGGGGGGCGTGTGGTCGCTGGTTCGAATCCAGTCACCCCGACTGATGAAAGAGGCAAGATGTTGATTATCAAGCCTCTTTTTTATTTCTCAACACTTTTTTCAATACCTATTTATAGAAAGAGGCGATTACGTCAAATGTTGTGTTATATATGCAAAAATAACGCAAAACGAATAAAAGTGAATATCCATTTTGCGTTATCTGTTTGTGCTAAAAAGACAAGTTGTAATTTCTGTTCAATTTAGTCTAAAGGGTTGTTTGAGTTATGTGTGTGTAATGTAATTCGATATTTTCCTTGAATTGAACGTCTATCATTGTTCTTGTCACATTTGTAAACACCATCAAATACTCCTTCAATTTGAACATTGTCCCCAATCTCCTTTATAGAGTTAACTTGATGCGTTCCGCTCGTTAATTCATAATAAGTCCCAGATTCGAAAATCTCCAGATCAGTGGCTAATGTGAAATTTTCACAAGTGGAAACTCCTCCTGTTTTCCATATGTTATTAGTATGTAAATATTTCCCAGGTTTGGCTGCCATTAAATCTGTCTTTTTTGAATAGTATGCGATCATGGGAAAAAATGAGAAGCCATATTTTTCATATAAGTTGACTATTACGTTGTTGACAGAAATGGGTTTGCCAGAAGAATCTTTATCGGTGGCATCAAAGTAGGAGTATCCCCAATTGGGGATGTTTTCTCTATAAGTTTTTCCATTAAGTGTTACTTCTAAATAGTCGGAAGTTTCATCAATGGGATTGTCTTCTTCATCACATGAAGGGAGAACAAAGAAGCAAAATATTGTAATTAATAGATAATAAAGTCGGTTTTTCATAATAAAGTTAATTTGAATATTGGTTAATGCTGTGCTTTAAAATTTATATCCGATTGAAATCGTGAAGTTTTTGTTCTTACAGCTTGAGGTCAAATCTAAACCATCATCTTCGGCGTCTTCGCTATGACCTTTCCATGTATTGACTAAACCAAAATCATATCCAAGAGAAATTGTATATTTTTGTTTGAATTCAGCCCCGATTCTAAAGCCCAAACCAGCATCAAACCTCTTCATTGAATCGAATGTGTTGTAGGAATACTCGTTATATATTTCATTACCCTCATAATCAAAATCAAGTTCAGTTACTTTATGTTTTCCTCCTAAACCAAAAGCAAAATAAGGTCCAAACTCACCGAATAAGCTAAAATCTTCATTCAAATTATACTTGTATCCGATATGAATCGGCAATTCCAAATAGTATGCATTCAATTTTACTTTTCCCAAATCGCCCAAATCCAATTTAGCTCCCTTTTGAGATACTAAAAGGCCGGCATTGGTGTATAAGCCATTAACAAGTGACGGTAATGCAAGTTCTCCTCTTACACCGATATGAAAACCTGGCTTAGAATCATAAACGTCCATTTTGGCTATATTCATACCAACTATACCTTCAAATTTTACATTGTTTTGGGCCATTCCATTAAGGCCGAGAATTGCAGCACATGCTATTAATAATACTTTTTTCATTTGTTTTTGTTTTTAATTAGTTCGTAAAAAATATTGAATGGTCCAGAAGCGTAAAATAGACAATAAAAAAAGCGTGGACCATAACTTCGTATACGCATTCAAAGGTATCGCCAAACACCGCACAGTCATACACGAAGATAGCCCACGCCTGTATACAGACGTGAGCATTAGCCTCGATTCCTGACTGTTTCATTTAATTTGGCGATTTTATGAATGCGGAATTGTAGCTAACGCTCTAATTATTATATGTCTTTAATTCGTTATTTACATAGGCAATCGTTTTTGTTGGTTTTTGCAAATTTAAGAAATTATATTAATATAAAAAGAGATTGATATATAGAATTTTAATAAGTTATGGCAAGGAGAAAACTGTAGCCGTGGGATTGGCTGCCTTTTTTGTTTTAGGGGTGCTGAATGAGGTGTTTCGGGTGTCAAAAAAATTTACGAAGGTGTATGATTTTTTGACAGTTGGAAAGATGCCTGTTTTTGTATTTCGTTGAAATGTAACGTGTTGCCTTTTTGGTATGGTTATGGCAGGGTAATAGGCAAAACGAAATGCAATGAAGGTACATTTGATGACAATAGGGGTGATGCTGGCGGCTGTATTTGCTGCGGGAGGTCAGGAAAGCTGGACGCTTGACGACTGCATGCTGTATGCCGTTGAACACAACTATGAAGTGAAGAGCTCGCAACTGGCTTACGACGACACTCGGAGCGACTATCGCAGTGCGGTGGCTTCGTTTTTCCCGACGGTCGGCGCATCGCTGGGGGCGGATTTCAATTTCGGCCGTTCGATTGACCCGGAAACGAATACCTACAACAATCTGAAAACTTTCAACAACGGCTATTCGCTCAGCGTTTCGTGGAATATTTTTGCCGGTGGGCAGATTGTCAACCAGTTCCGTAAGGCAAAAGCACAGAAAAGTCAGGCGCAGAATGCCTGGCAGGACAGCCGCGACGATATTGTCATAAAGGTGATGGATGCCTATGTGAACCTGCAATACTACAACCGTCTGTGTGCCATTATGGAGGCAAAGCGCGACGACAGTTTTGCCACTCTCGAGAAAACAAGAAAAATGAAGGAGCTGGGCATGAACAGCGCCGTTGAACTGAGTCAGGCGCAGGCGCAGTTTGCCGGTGACGATTATGCGTCGGTCAATGCGCAGGGACTTCGTGAAACGGCTCTGCTTACCTTGAAGCAAACGATGAATTACCCGGTTGCCGACACGCTTGTGCTGGCTGAAGTTTGTGATGGAACCTCGTTGGCCGCCGACAGTTGTACTGCCGACGAGGTGTTTGTCTTTGCCTGCCATAACAATCCGAAAATCCTTCAGGCTGCCTATGAGCGTGATATGGCCGCGTATGATGTCCGTTCGGCGCGGGGAGCATTTGTGCCGTCGCTTCGGCTGAGTGCCGGTATTTCCGATTATTATTACCGTCATTTCGGCTCTACAAACCTGCCTTACTCGGAACAGATGGATTTGAATTTCGGGCAATATGTCGGTGTCACGCTGAGCATTCCTCTGTTTAGCGGACTGAGTCAGATTACAACGCTGAAAAAGGCAAAAAACCGCAGACTTGACACGCAACTGGCCTACGACGATCGGCTGCAGGAGCTTCGCATCAGCATCGAGCAGGCGGTGATTGACTGCCGCAACCTTTCGAAAGAGGTTGTGAAAATGGAAGAAAAGGCAGTTTCCGATTCCATTGCCTACACGTTTGCCAAGCGGAAATACGAAGAAGGGCTGATGAGTTTCCTCGATATGCAGCAGACGGCCAACACGTGGTACGAATCGCAGGCGGAACTGTTGAAAACCCGGCTGTTGCTGGGCGTAAAGCGCCGATTGCTTGACTATTACCGGACAAATATACTGATTGGAAAATAAAAAAACACGTTGAAACATGGATATACAGTTGAAAAAAAGAAAATACGGAACGCCACGGCAATGGACGGTTGCCGGAATCGTATTGGCTGTCGTAGTGCTGGCTGGAATGTTTTTCTATGCCAACCGGGGTACGGTGGTGCGTATTGACATGCGGATGGTGGCCGTCGACAGCGTGCGCGAGGGCGAATTCAAGGACTATGTGCGTGTCGTCGGTCAGGTGCAGCCTATTTCTTCCCAGCAGTTGAGCCCGGAAGAAGGCGGTATCGTCGAAACGAAATTTGTGGAGGAAGGAGCGTCGGTTACGGCAGGACAGCCCATCCTGCGGCTGCGCAACTCCAACCTTGACCTCGAAATTCTGAATGCGGAAGCCAATCTTGCCGAGAAACAGAATTTTCTGCGCAATACGCAAGTGACCATGGAGCAGGACCGGTTGAACAACCAGACGGAGAAAATACAGCTCGACATGGATGTGCGCCAGAAGAAACGTACCTACGAACAGTACAAGCGTCTGTATGCCGACGACCTCGTGTCGCGCGAAGATTATTTGAAGGCCGAGGAGGACTATGGTCTGGCGGTGGAAAAACGCCGTCTTGTTGCCGAGCGTCTGCGTCAGGATTCCATTTACAGAAGCATACAGATTTCCCAGCTGGAAGACGATTTGGAAAATATGCGCCGCAGTTTGGCCATGATACGCGACCGCCGCGCGAAACTGACGGTCTGTGCTCCTGTCGACGGCGAACTGGGACTGCTTGACGTGGAACTCGGTCAGAGCATTTCCGCCGGGCAGATGGTGGGGCGCATCAATGTGCTGTCGGGCCATAAGATAGAGGCGAAAATCGACGAGCATTATATCGACCGCGTGGTGCCGGGACTGAGCGGAAATTTCGAACGTCAGGATTCCACTTTCCGGCTTCTGGTGAAAAAGGTGTATCCTGATGTGCGCGAAAACAAGTTCCAGACGGATTTCGTGTTTGCCGGCAAGCGTCCCGACAATATCCGTACAGGACAGTCGTATTACATCAATCTTGAATTGGGTGCGCCGTCGGAAGGCATTCTGCTGCCTCGCGGAGCGTTTTTCTCCGAAACGGGAGGC
>ULSJ01036237.1_pt1 | contig 11041 bp, 9 predicted proteins | sample 1956291 | NCBI WGS metagenome assembly ULSJ01 (sample SAMEA4835705, study PRJEB28245) | human gut metagenome | biome: gut microbiome; material: fecal sample | place: Denmark | collected 2008 | reverse complement strand
GGTTGAGTGGCCCAGCCAGTGCCCCGAAGCCATTCCGGAAACGCACCTTGCCATCCGCCTGACCCCGGTGGACGAAACGACACGCGATGTGACCATTACTCCGATGGGCGGATTCCGTGAAATATCCTTGGAGGAAGAACAATGAAGCTGCTTGCTGTGGATACATCCGGGCCGGTGTGCGGCGTGGCGATTTTGACGGAGGACGGCATTCGCCATGAGTGTGCCGTCATGAACCACAAGACGCATTCGGTCAACCTGCTGCCCATGATTGACAACGCCTTTCAGTCCACGGGGCTGACGATTCAGGACATGGATCGCTTGGCTGTCGTGGTCGGGCCGGGGTCGTTCACGGGCGTCCGGCTCGGCGTCAGCACGGTGAAGGGGCTGGCGCACGGCGCGGGGAAGCCCTGCGTCGCGGTCAACGCGCTGGAAGCAATGGCGGCGGGCATCAGCGGATTCAGCGGTGTCGTCTGCCCGATTCAGGATGCGCGCGCTGGGCAGGTGTACGGCGCAGCGTTCTCCGCGGGAGAAAATCGCCCGAATCGGCTGATGGCTGACACGCCGATGAAGGTTGAGGACTATGTGGCGGAAATCAGCCGCTTCGGCGACCGCTTCCTATTCCTCGGCGACGGTATGCCTGTGCATCGGCAGAAGCTGCAAACCCTGCTGGGGGATGCTGCCGAGTTCGCGCAGCCGCATCAGGCGTTCCTGCGCCCGGCAGCAGTGGCGTACCTTGCGTCGCTGGAGACGGAAACGGTTGATTACCTGACGCTCATGCCGCTCTACCTGCGCGCCCCGAACGCCGCGCTCAACAAGAAGCTGACGGAGGGTCTCCATGCCTGAAATCACGATTCGTCGGATGACGATGGACGACGTGGACGGCGTGTATGCTGTGGAAATCAGCACGTTTGTCGATGCGTGGAGCCGCGACGCGTTCGTCAGCGACATGAAGAATCCTGTTGCACGCTACCTCGTGGCGGAGCAGGACGGGAAAATCATCGGCTATGCGGGTGCGTGGGTCATCCTCGATGAGAGCCACATCACCAACATCGCTGTGCTAAAGGAACACCGCGGGCAAGGGACGGGAAAACGCCTGACGCACGGGCTTCTGCAATACATCTCTAACCTCGGTGCGGCGTACGCGACGCTGGAAGTCCGCCGCAGCAATGAAATCGCGCAGAACCTCTATAAGTCGCTCGGCTTCGTGCAGCTTGGCGTTCGCAAGCGCTACTATGCCGACAATGGCGAAGACGCGCTCATCATGGTCTGCGACCACATGCCGGCGGCTGACCCGGATTTCACGGAAGCCGAAACGGTATTTGAAGAATAAGCAATGGCGCTCGTCACATGACGGGCGCTTTTTTTGAAAGGAGCAGCTTATGGCGACGATTCTGGTGACGCACGGCATCCCGGCAGAGGGATTTTCGCTGCTTTCGGGAGAGAAAATCGTGATTCCGAAGCCGCTCATGCAGTTTTCACAGGACGAACTCGCGGCGCTGATTCCGGCGGCGGATGCGGTCGTTGCGTGCGGCGCGCTGCCGGGTGAAATCATCCGCAGGGGAACGAAGCTGCGCATTATCGCGGGCTATGGCGCGGGCTATGACGGCGTGGACGTGCGCGCAGCGGCGGAATGCGGCATACCGGTCACGAATCTGCCCGACACCGTGACGGACAGCACGGCGGAGCTCGCCATCGGGCTGATGCTCGCGGTTTCACGCAGAATTGGGGAAAACAGCCTCCGTGCGCGGGAGGAAGCGCCGGAAAACCTGTTCGGCATGGGCAAAAACATGGGGCGCAGTCTGCGCGGGCAGACGCTGGGTCTCCTCGGCTGTGGGCGCATCGGCAAGCGGACGGCGGAAATCGCGGCGGCGCTCGGAATGCGCTGCATCGGGTACAGCCGGCACGGGGTGAATCATCCGCAGGTGGAAAGCGTGACCCTGCCGGAACTACTGGCGCAGTCTGACGTGCTGTCTCTGCACTGCCCGCTGACGCAGGAGACGCGCCGACTGCTTGACCGTTCTGCGCTGGCGCGGATGAAGCAGGGGAGCATCCTCATCAACACGGCGCGCGGGGCGATTGTGGACTGTGACGCACTGGCGGATGCGCTGGAATCGGAACATCTGCGCGGCGCGGGGCTGGACGTGTACCCGGATGAGCCGCACATTCCGCCGCGGCTGATCGCGCTGCCGCAGGTTGTGCTGACCCCGCACATCGGCACGAACACGCAGGAGACAAGGCAGCGGATGGCGGAGGAGTGCGCACGGCAAATTGCGGATGCACTGGCGGGAAAACGACCGGCGCATGTGGTGAATGGGGTAGAATAATGCCAAAATTAAAACAGCAGCAGGGGCGACAAGCGTCTCTGCTGCTGTTTTTGTAAAGTCAAAATGGCGTGTTCAGGCGATAGCACGTTATTTCGTCCACGCGTTAAACTCTTCAGCCGTCGCAAGCACGGTGTGTGTGCCGCCGATGGAATGTTCCGTTCCTTTGGCGTAATCAATGCCACTGGTGGCGTAGTTGTAGGTCAGCGCGACGCGATGCTTTTCCACCACGGGATTGGGGTGGGGAATGGCGGACAGCAGGCTCTTGGTGTACGGATGAACCGGATGGGAGAAAATCTCCTCCTTCGTACCGGATTCCACCATGTAGCCCAAATGCAGCACGCCGATGCGGTCGGATATGTACTTCACCATGCTCAAATCATGTGCGATAAACAAGTAGGCGCACTGCGTTTCCTCCTGAATGTCCTTCATCAGGTTGACCACCTGCGCCTGAATCGACACATCCAATGCGGAAATGCACTCGTCAGCGATAATCAGCTTGGGGTTCATAATCAGGGCGCGGGCAATGCCGACGCGCTGACGCTGACCGCCGGAAAACTGGTGCGGATAGCGGGCAGCGTGCTCCGGCGAAAGTCCGACTTTCTTAAGCATTTCGCTGATTTTCTCCTCGCGCTCCTGCCGATTGGCGAAGCGGTGGTGGATGTCCATGCCTTCGCTGATGATGTCGCCGACCTTCTTGCGCGGATTCAGACTCGCCATCGGGTCTTGGAAAATCATCTGCATATCCGAGCGGAGCATACTGCGCGTGTTGCGGTCAAGCGCGCCGGAAATCACCTTGCCGTTGAAGGTGATGCGACCGTCCGTCGGGTTATACAGGCGGATGATGCTGCGCCCGATGGTCGTCTTGCCGGAGCCGGATTCGCCGACCAGCCCGTAGGTTTCGCCCGGATAGATGTTGAAGGACACGCCGTTGACGGCCTTGACCGTGTAGGTGCGGGAGACAGGGAAGTGCTGAACAAGATTTTCTACTTTCAATAGCGGCTCGCTCATAGATACTTGGCAGCCTCCTTCTTCGCCCGTTCAAGGCGCTCCTTCAATTCCTTCGGCATCTCAAAGGCGGGTGCGTCCGGGTGGAGCAGCCATGTGGCGGCGTAATGGGTTTCGGAAACTTTGAACAGCGGCGGTTCTGCCTTCTTGTCGATGACCATGGCGAAGCGGTTGCGCGCGGCAAAGGCATCGCCGACCGGTTCATGCAGGAGGTTGGGCGGACTGCCCGGAATGGAGTACAAGCGGTCATCAGCCGTCTCCAAATCCGGCATGGCGGACAAAAGACCCCATGTGTAGGGATGGCATGGCTCGTAGAAGATTTCCTCCACATTGCCCACTTCGACGATTTTCCCAGCGTACATCACATTCACATAATCCGCCACCTTCGCGACGACGCCAAGGTCATGCGTGATGTAAATGACGGACAGGTGCATTTTCTGCTGAATCTGTTTGATGAGGTCGAGAATTTTGCTTTGGATTGTCACGTCCAGTGCGGTGGTGGGTTCGTCGCAGATAAGAATGTCCGGTTCGGCGGAGAGCGCAATGGCGATAACGACGCGCTGCCGCATACCGCCGGAAAGCTGGTGCGGATAGTTGCGGAAGCGCTTTTCGGCATCGGTGATGCCCACCAGTTCCAGCAGCTGCAGGGCTTTCGTGCGCGCCTCGTCCTTCGGCATGTGCTTGTGCAGCAGCATGCCCTCCATAATCTGCTTGCCGATGGTCATCGTGGGGTCAAGGCTCGTCATGGGGTCTTGGAATACCATCGCGAGGCGCTGACCGTTGTATTCCGTGCGCAGCTGCTTTTTGCTCAATTTCAGCAAATCAACGGTTTTGTCCTGTCCGTGCCCGTCATCGTATGTATACAGGATTTCGCCGCTGTTGATGGTGGCGTTGCTGTCCAGCAAGCCGACGGCGGCTTTCATCGTTACGGATTTTCCCGAACCGGATTCGCCCACGATGGCGACGGTTTCGCCCTTTTGCAAATCCAGATTGATGCCGCGGATGGCATGTACCACGCCGGCGTTCGTGCGGAAGGAAATATCCAGATTCTTGATTTGCAGAATGGTCTTTGCTGACATCTTGAATCCTCTCTTTTCACATGTCTTCCAGCTTGGGCGCGAGCGCCTCGCGCAGTCCGTCGCCGATGAAGTTGAAGCCCAGCATCAGCAGCGCCAGCACCAGAATCGGCGGAATAATCTGATACGGCAGGGTAGTGATGTTGTTGAAACCGTCCTCAATCAGCGTGCCGATGGAGCACTGCGGCAGCACAATGCCGACGCCCACGAAGCTCAGAAACGCCTCGGTAAAGATGGCAGTCGGGATGGAGAACATCACCTGCGTGATAATCGGGCCGATGGTGTTGGGCAGAATCTCCTTGAAGATAATGTGCCCGCTGCCTGCACCCAGTGTGCGGCTGGCGAGAACATACTCCTGCTCCTTCATCTTCAGCATTTCTGCGCGGGCGATTTTGCTCATGCCAATCCACTCGGTCAGCAGCAGCGTTACAATCACCAGACCGATGCCTTTGGGCATAAAAATCGCCAGCACGGACACAATCACAAGCCGCGGGATACTGTTGGCGATTTCGACGAAGCGCTGCATGATGCTGTCCACACGTCCACCGAAGTAACCGGATAGCAGCCCGTAGCTCATGCCAATGAGCATATCAATGATGATGGTGACGAAGGCAATCATCAGTGATACGCGCGCGCCGTACCACGTCCGTGTCCAGAGGTCGCGGCCGAGGTCGTCCGTGCCGAAGAGAAATGTTTTATCGGCATAAATGTCGTCGTAAGGTTCGCCCGTCACCATCTCGTGGATGGCAGGTACACGCGGACTGATGCCGACGGCGGCCTTCTTGCGTCCCTTGGCATTGAGCGCCGTGACGATTTCGTCATACGCATATCCGCTGAAAAGCGGCGCGACGAACGCCAGAAAAATCATCAGCAGTACCAGAATCAGCCCAATCATGGCGCGCTTGTTGCGGACAAAGTGCGTTGCGACACCCTTCCAGTAGCCTTGGGAAGCATAGTTGGTGTCGGTCGCAATGTCTGCCTGCTCCAACTGCGCAAAGTCCCCGGCGACCGGGACGTATTCCGCTGCCTGCACCGGCGGGCAGGTTTCTAACTGTTTCATTCGTTTGCACCTCCCTTGGCCGATACGCGAATCCGGGGATCCAGCGCGCCGTAGAGAATGTCTACCACCAGCATGATGCCAATGTAGAGCGACGAATACAGAATCCCCAGCGCAAGCACATAGTTGTAGTCAACGCCCTCGCCGGCAATGGCATCCACCATCAGCTTGCCGATGCCGTTGATGCCGTAGATTTTCTCTACGACCAGCGCGCCGGTCAGCAAATCAACCACCAGCGGCGCCAGCACGGTGACGATGGGAATCAGCGCATTGCGCAGCACATGCCGCCGCACCAGCCGTCCGCCGTACAGCCCCTTGGATTCTGCCAGGCGAACGTAGTCACTGTCAATCACTTCCACCATTTCGTTGCGCGTGAAGCGCGCAATGGTGGACATGGTAAACAAACTCATTGACACCACGGGAATGACGGAAGAACGCAGAAAATTCGTGCTGTCAAAGAAATAGGGGAGCAGGGGAATCTGATAGGCGAAGTTGTATTGCAGGAAGATTAGAAACACATAGGAGGGAACGCAGACGCCCAGAATCGAAAAGACAGTGCAGAAGTGATCCAGAAAGCGTCCACGATGCAGCGCCGCGCAGATGCCCAGCAGCAGCCCGACCAGCGTGCCCAGCAGCACCGACAATCCACCGATGCGGAAAGAGTTGGAGACGCACGTCGCCAGCACCGTCTTAATCGGCGCGCCGTTGTACAGCGAAGTGCCTTTGCCGAAATCACCTTGCAGCAGCTTCGTCAAATAATTCCAGAACTGCGTTAGAATGGGGTCATCCAACCCTAATTCCGCGCGCTTGTTGGCAATCTGCTGTGCGTTCATGCGCTCTGAAGGAAATGGATTGCCGGGCATGATGCGGACGAGCAGGAAAAGCAGAAAGACGATAATCAGCAGCGTCAGCAGCGCCATGCCGATTCGCTTGAGCACGTATTTTGTCATAACAATCCGTCATCCCTTTTCAAATGTTCCAGATGCAAGAGGCAGAGCGGCCTGCCTGAGGAGAACCGCTCTGCCTGAAGATTTCGATACGATTTTAGATTGGCTCAGCCTTTTCTAAAATCGCACACGACTGATTACTTGATGACGGCACTCTTATACACGCGGTTCAGCGCGACAGGATGGAAATCAATCCCTTCAACGCCATCAGTAATCAGGTTTGCATTCGCCTTGGTGAACAGCGGCGCAATGACAGCTTCCTGCATGACGAGGGTTTCCGCCTTGAACAGCGCCTCCCAGCGCGCGTCGTAATCGGAGATGTACGCGCCCGTGGTGCAGTCGGTAATCAGCTGATCGTATTCCGTATTGCTCCAGAAACCGTAGTTGTTGGAGTTGTTGGTAATCCACATGCCCAAATAGGTCAGCGGGTCGGCATAGTCCGGGCCCCAGCGGGTCAGCGCAATATCGTAGTTGTCATTCTGCATCTTATCCAGACGCTCGGCCTTGGTCATCGGCTGCAGGTTGATGGTCACGCCAGGCAGATTTTCCTCTACCTCGCTCTTGATCGCTTGCGCAACCTTCGACACCGAGTCACCTTCATTGTTGCCGTAAATCATGGTGAAGGTGAACGTATCCGTTCCCAGCTCCTCCACGGCCGCGTTGAAGTATTCAACAGCTTTTTCGGGATTATAGCCGCAAACGTCCGCAAAGGCATCCTGATCGGCGGCAAAGTCCGCACCAGTGGTTGCACTGGCAGCAAACTGCGGCGGAACAGCGGTGTAGGTGGCAAGAGAACCATCCATGACGTAGTCCTCTACCAGCGCTTCACGGTCAATCGAGTTGGAAATAGCAAGACGCAGGTTCACATTGGCGAGCATACCGCCCTGCGCGTTGTTTTCCGTCTGGCTGAAGGAAAGATACCACAGGTAGCCTGCACCAGTAACGGTAAGGCTCTTGGCAAGCGAAGCATCCTTACTGGCACTGGCAACCTGATTGCCGCTGATGGTAACAACATCCAGCGCACCCGTCTTGAAGCCGGTCAGCGCGTTGTCGGACGAGCCGACGACCTGATACTTGATGCCTGGCAGCTGCACGCGGTTAGCATCCCAGTAATCAGGATTCTTCTTCAGCGTCAGGTTCGCCGTGCCGGGCGTGTAGCTTTCCAGCACGAAAGCGCCGTTGGAAAGGAAGGTTTCCGGGCTGGTGCCGTAAGTGCCATCCTCCAGGCTGGTGTAGAACGCTTCATTGATGGGATAGAAGGTGGGGAAGTACATCAGCGAGGGGAAGAAGGAAACAGGGACTTCCAACTCCACCACAAGCGTCTTATCGTCGGGGGCGGAAACACCCAGCGTTGCAGGATCAGCGCCGTCGTAGATAATCGCATCAGCACCCTTTACGCAGCCGACGGAGGTATCGAACATGTAGGCATATTCGCCGGCTTCCTTGCAGATACGGCGCCATGCGAACACGAAGTCCGCCGCGGTTACAGGCGTTCCGTTCGACCACTTGGCATCACGCAGGTGGAAGGTATACGTCTTGCCGTCTTCCGAAAGATCGTAGCTTTCTGCGAGGGCGGGAATGGCAGCACCGTCCGCATCCATCTGCATCAAGCCGTCGACGCAGTCGGCAATTACTTCAAACGACTCGCCGTCGGTTGCCAAATTCGTGTCCAGAGACATGATATTCGTACTGAGCATAACGCCCAAGTAGCGCTCCTCGGCGCTGGCAGCCATGCCGCAGCAGGACAGCACCATCACCAGGGACAAGCACAACGCAATCCACTTTTTCATCCGGGTTTCACCCTTTCTATATTTTGAAATGCAGGAACGATGCACGAAACTTGCATTTCATGGCCGAATCATATCATCGTTTCAAGAAAAAGTAAAGGGGCGATGAACGAAAAAACATGAAATGTGCAAAGCAGAGGACACAGAGGAAAAATAAGAACAAGGGAAAAACAATGAACTGTCCAGCATAGTGTGGACAGCAAAAAGAGGCCTCCTGCCGTAAAATAGAAACTGCGACAGGAGGCAATTCGTATGGCAAGAAAGTACGAGAAGGTTGAGCAACTAACGGCGATGGCGCGTGTAGTAGAACCATCTGGAATGACATAGTTCCAAAACCATCGCGTCGGACGGCTGTTGCTGCATTAAAGCAGGGTTCAGAAAACCGGCCTAACTCAGACCAATTTGCGTATCAGATAAGGGAGAGGGGCGGAGAGGGAGACTTGGAGAAAGCATCAGAAAATCTGCTACAAAAAGTGATATACCGATAAAAGTAGGAAGCGATTTTAAGAGTAGCAGAGTAACATTTATTTTCAGATGCATGTGATTTGTATGTGCAATGCGTGTGCGTGTGTACATGCGCGTGTGCTGAATGCAGGGGGGTGTATAAAAAGTGCTACTTTGATATTTTGATACACAAAAGGCAGCAACCTGTTGAAATAATCGAGTTTCTTATTGAAACAGGCAGCTGTGTCTTTCGAGAAAAGTGGTACATGGCAAGAGCAAAAGTGATACGCTCAAAAACAGATGCGGAATTGTCTGGGTGGAAACAGTAAAGATGCGCTGACTGGCAATGAAACTCAAAGTGGCACACATGGACGCAGGAGGCCGGAAATGGTGCGCTCAGCGCCAGTAAAGTCGAACTATACGGATATTGGGAAGCAAATTGTCCATAAAACACAAAAAAGAAGCGATTTTTCAATCGCTTCGATGTCTGGGTGAGAAGATTCGAACTTCCGCCCTCCTGAACCCCATGAAAAGCATTCGACGACCCGCAAACCCTTGCGCCACAAGCCTTTGCGGCACTTTCACAAGGGGCTAATAACCCCGAAATAACCCCGTCATCATGAATGGAACGATTTTAGCCCCTGTGCTGTGTATGCGGTTCAATGTCAAGGCGACAAAAAGCATAGGAGGTTTTTCTTTGATGAAAGCGACGATGACGAACAAACTGCCTGCCGAAATCATGGAGAACGGCATTCATTACACCCTTGTGGGCGACTACTACTTTCCTACCTGTATGCTCGCGGACAGGTCGCCCAATGGCAAGTGGGCATCCCTGTATGAGCGCTATTTGCAGGAGAAGCATCCACACGAGTATGTCAGGCTGATTTGGGCGGATGAACTGGCGGCGCTGCTGGAATCCGTGCAGAAGGAGTGCGAGGAGCGGGTAGCAGTGCTTGTTCGGGAGATGGCGGAGGTAGAAGGCGTGGATGAGGAGATGAAGGAAAATGAGCAGATGGAGTGGGTGCGGAGGATGGAGATGATTCGCGGCAGGGTAGAGGAGGTTGTGCGCGAGGAAATCATAGGATAAGTGAAGAGAGGAACGGCAGCAGGAATAGGGGAGTTCCTGCTGCTTTATTCGTATAATAATTGCTGTCATGGAAAGACGGACAACCGATACAGATAGACTGTTGAAAAATCAAGCAGTAAATGATATAATCATCATGGAAAACAGGGCAAGGAGGCTGGTGTTGTGCTTGCAAGAAAGAGCGAAAAGGAGCTTGCTCTGCGCAGCTCTGCCGCGGAATATCTGACCTTTGTCGCCGCCACCGGCGAGAGCGACGTCAGCTTCGAGATGCGCTACGAGGATGAAAATATCTGGTTGACGCAGAAGATGATGGCGACATTGTATGACGTATCCGTAGCAGCAATCAATCAGCACTTGAAGAAAGTCTTCGAGGATGGTGAGCTGCGCGAGGAATCAGTTATTAAGAAATACTTAATAACTGCCGCGGATGGAAAAAGCTACAACACCAAGCACTATAACCTACAAGCCATTATTGCCGTCGGCTTCAAGGTCAATAATCAGCGTGCCGTGCAGTTTCGCAAATGGGCGGGTCAAATCGTGAAAGACCATACCATTCAGGGCTGGACAATGGACGTAGAGCGCCTGAAAAAGGGGCATATGTTTACGGACGAATACTTCGAGCGGCAGCTTGAACAGATTCGGGAAATACGGCTGAGTGAGCGAAAATTCTATCAGAAAGTCACAGACTTGTACGCAACGGCGTTTGATTACGATAAGGACGCCAAGACGACACGCCTGTTCTTTCAGACAGTGCAGAACAAGATGCACTTTGCCGTCCACAGGCATACGGCTGCGGAGCTCATCGTGGAGCGCGCGGATGCCAGCAAGGAGCATATGGGGCTGACTACATGGGAGAATGCGCCGAATGGCAAGATTTTGAAAACGGACGTGACGGTAGCCAAAAACTATTTGAGCGAACAGGAAATGCACTATCTGGAGCGCATCGTCTCTCTTTATCTGGATTATGCGGAATTGCAGGCGGAGCGCAAGATTCCCATGAGCATGGAAGACTGGGCGAAGCGTCTGGATGGCTTTTTGGAGTTTAACGGAAACGAACTGCTGACAGGCCCTGGCAAGATTAGCGCGGAGCAGGCCAAGCTCCATGCGGAAACGGAATATGAAAAGTATCGGATTATCCAGGATCGCCTGTACGAAAGCGATTTTGACCGTTTCCTTATGTTGGAGCAGGAAGTGAATCACAAACCATGAAAATTTTTTACTGAAACTTGATTGTGCAAACATATTAAGGCAATCCCGCACAAAGAAAGAACAGCCAAAATGTCGGGAAAGAGGTATAATAAAGAGGTGAAGAAGCAA
>ULSJ01014791.1_pt1 | contig 11058 bp, 10 predicted proteins | sample 1956291 | NCBI WGS metagenome assembly ULSJ01 (sample SAMEA4835705, study PRJEB28245) | human gut metagenome | biome: gut microbiome; material: fecal sample | place: Denmark | collected 2008 | reverse complement strand
TTCATCCCCGTGGTGTCGAGAGTTCAAATCTCCCTTCCGCTACTGAAAAAGAATCTTGCAGATGCAGGATTCTTTTTTTGCGAGTAGCAAGAAAAAATCTGGCATCAGGAAAGAACTGCAGGTGAGAATTTCTTGTAAATTTCTTACCGACCTGTTTTCCTATTAAAAAGTAGCTTATGGCTCCTGAAAAAGTCCAATCTCAGGCGGATAGTAACTAAAGATAAAAAACAGAATTGCAAGAATTACAAGGCAGGTAAGTAGCAGTCCATTGTGGTTGGCAAGTTTGCGGTTATCTTTCAGAAACCATCCGGTAAGAAAGACACCCAGAACACTGATGTAGAAAATTGCAATATCAATCGCCATGACAGAGAAGCCCAGCACACCGGTGTATGTGTAGAAGAGAATTGGAATCAATGCCAACCCAACCAGCGTCCCAATGGAGAGTGCTACTGGAATCGGACTTTGTTCCGGCAGTTTGAAAAAGAGAAAAAGCACAAGAACCAGCATTGGAAAGAACAGAAGCTTCATGTGTTCCCAGGTGGATTCATTCCATGGTGCAAAAAGCCGTACGATGGAATTGTTACCGGACCATTCATAGACGAAATGTAATAGGGATCCAATCACAGACACAAAGAGAAAACCCCAGATAAAAAGTTTTTTAGAATTCATAAAAATACCTCCTGAAACTATAGTATGATGCAAAACAGGAAATAATATGAAAAAAGAAATCTATAAACAGCTATCAGAAAATACCTCCAGTGTGGTATAATGTCCGTAAGCATTGAGCAGTGCCAAAAACAAGAAAAATCCAGATTGGCTGCTTGCAGACAAAACTGGATTTTCCTTGTTTTTGATAGGGCGAAAGCCCGAGAGCGGGAAGGTGCTTTGCAGCTTCCCGCGTGCACTGCGGAGCTGGACCAAGATAGGGCGAAAGCCCGAGAGCGGGAAGGTGCATGGCAGCTTCCCGCATGCACTGCGGAGCTGGACCGAGATAGGGCGAAAGCAGAGAGCCGGAAAGTTGAAAAGAAAAAAAGAAAGCAGGTAATCACATGCGAGTAGGAATGGGATATGATGTTCATAAATTAGTAGAAGGAAGAAAATTAATCATAGGCGGAGTGGAGATACCGCACAGTCTTGGCTTGCTGGGACATTCGGATGCAGATGTATTGTTACATGCCATCATGGATGCGTTGCTGGGGGCAGCGGCTTTAGGAGATATCGGAAAGCATTTTCCGGATACAGACCCGGCATATGAGGGGATTTCCAGTATAAAATTATTGGAAGAAGTGGGACAGCTTTTAGAGAAAGAGAATTATGTCATTGATAATATCGATGCTACGATTATTGCCCAGAAGCCAAAGATGCGTCCACACATTGAGAAGATGGAAGAAAATATTGCACAGGCATTGAAGATAGACGTCAGTCAGGTAAATGTAAAGGCAACCACAGAGGAAGGGCTTGGCTTTACCGGAAGCGAAGATGGAATCAGCTCCCAGGCAATCTGTGCTATCTCAAGTATCTATGAAAACAGCATAGCAGTGGGAGGCAGTGAACGAAATTGTGCAGGCTGCCCGGGATGCGGAAAATAACTTTTCTATTGACAAAATGGCAATTCGTGCATAAACTAGTAGCGTAAAAAGAATTTAAAAATGATTCAGAAATGAATTGATAAATGCAGTGAACGGAAAGAGTAGTATACATGCGTGAATAAAAGAGAGAGACGGTCATCGGCTGAAAGCAGTCTTGATTCCAAAGTATATGAAGTGCATCCGGAAGCAGTCCCGGTGAAAGCAAGTAGCCAGGAACGAATAGCACACGTTACGTGTATTGAGGGAAAGCAGCAATGCTTTACTTAGAGTGGAACCGCGGAATAACTTCGTCTCTATATTTATATAGAGACGATTTTTTACTTTATAGGAAATTGCTTTTCTGTAAAGTAAAAAATCGCTCCGCGAGAAAAATTGCAGGCTTGCATGCATAAAGGAAAGAATCTATACAGTGAACAGGAGGCTGTAATCATGGGTTTTATAAAAGAATTAAAAGAGGAATTTGAGATTATCAAGGAGCGTGATCCGGCATTAAAATCTCCAATGGAGGTTTTGCTTTATCCGTCATTTCGTGTTATGCTTAGTTATAGGCGTGCACATAAGCATTACCTGAAGGGACATTTCTTCCGGGCAAGATATATTTCACAGAAAGCAGCAAGAAAAACCGGAATTGAGATACATCCGGGCGCAGTAATTGGAAAAGGATTCTTTATCGACCATGGTACCGGCGTTATCATCGGAGAGACATCAATTATCGGAGATAATGTAACCTTATATCAGGGTGTAACTTTGGGCGGAACCGGTAAGGAGACCGGAAAGCGTCATCCGACCTTAGAGGATAATGTAATGGTAAGTGCCGGAGCGAAAATCATCGGCTCCTTTACGGTAGGAGAGAATTCGAAAATCGGTGCCGGAAGTGTGGTAATTGAAGAGGTGCCGCCAAATTGTACCGTAGTAGGAGTTCCGGGACGAATCGTAAAACGTAACAATGTAAAAATTCCACGCAGCGATATGGATCAGTGCAATCTGCCGGACCCGGTACAGGAAGACATCAATGTATTGCAGCGGGAAAATTCAGAATTATGCAACCGTATCATTGATATGGAAAAAGAGATAAAAGCATTAAAGCAGGAAGTAGAAAAGAATTAAATAAGTAATTCCAGGAACGATGGAGGATAACATGGAGAACAACGTAAAGATTTTTAATACCCTTACAAGAAAAGTAGAGACCTTTGTGCCAAACGAAGATGGCAAAGTGAAAATGTATACCTGCGGACCAACCGTATATCATTTTGCACATATCGGAAATCTGCGCAGCTATATTATGGAAGATGTATTAGAGAAAACACTTCGCTATGCAGGTTATGATGTAAAGCGTGTCATGAACATAACAGACGTAGGACATCTTTCCAGTGATGCAGATACCGGTGAGGATAAAATGTTAAAGGGCGCAAAGCGTGAGCACAAGACCGTTATGGAGATTGCAAAGTATTATACCGATGCATTCTTTTCCGATTGCTCCAAATTAAATATCAAACGTCCGGATGTGGTAGAGCCGGCAACCAATTGTATCCCGGAATTTATTCATATGATAGAGGTACTTTTAGAGAAAGGCTATGCATATATTGCCGGAGAAAATGTATATTTTGATACATCAAAATTAGATGATTATTATGTATTCTCCAGCCAGAGCGAAAAAGAGCTGATGGTAGGTGTCCGTGATGACGTATCTGAGGATGAAAATAAGCGCAACAAGAGTGATTTTGTATTGTGGTTTACCAAGTCCAAATTCGATAACCAGGAACTGAAATGGGATAGTCCATGGGGCGTTGGTTATCCGGGCTGGCATATCGAGTGCTCCTGCATCAGCATGAAGCATTTAGGCGAATATATGGATATTCACTGTGGTGGTGTGGATAATATTTTCCCACATCATACCAATGAGATTGCACAGAGTGAAGCATATCTTGGACACAAATGGTGTAATTACTGGTTCCATGTGCATCATCTGAATGATAAATCAGGAAAAATGAGTAAATCCAAGGGAGATTTCCTGACCGTTTCCTTGTTGGAAGATAAAGGTTATCTGCCGCTGGTATATCGTATGTTCTGTCTGCAGTCCCATTACAGAAAGCCATTGGAATTCTCTTATGAAGTAATGGATAATATGGAAAATTCCTATGTAAAGCTTCGTAAGACCATTGCAAAACTGGATGCGTCTACAGAAGTAGAGCAGGATAAATTTGATGCATACAAAGAGAAATTCCTGCAGGCATTAGAGGATGATTTAAATACTTCCATGGCACTGACTGTAGTATATGAAGTATTGAAAGCCGATATGACCGATGCAACCAAGCTTGCACTGGTAAAAGATTTTGATTATGTATTATCTCTTGATTTAGCAGCGGGAGAAGTAGCAAATCCTGCCGATGAGATCGATGCAGATTTAGAAGCATATGTATTAGAAAAAATCGAAGAGCGTAAGGCTGCAAAGAAGGAAAAAGATTTTGCCAAAGCAGATGCAATTCGTAATGAACTTTTGGAAAAAGGAATTGTCTTAGAGGATACCAGAGAGGGTGTAAAATGGAAAAAGGCATAGATTCCCATATCAAAGAATATTTTGACCTGCCAAAGGTGGATGTAGCAACCTACTCCCCTTTGGCACTTGCCTACATAGGAGATGGCATTTATGACCTTGTCATAAGAAGCATTGTAGTTGGAAAAGGCAATACCAAGGCATCCCGTCTGCATCAGACCACCAGCCATCTGGTGAAAGCACATGCGCAGGCAACGATGATGGAGACACTGACTCCGATGCTTACGGAAGACGAAACGGAAATTTACCGTAGAGGCAGAAATGCCAAGTCTCCGACCATGGCAAAAAACGCAACTATGTCAGATTATCGCCGTGCCACCGGCTTTGAAGCATTGATGGGCTATTTATATCTGACGGATCAGTTTGAGCGGATTTTGGAACTGGCGAAAGAAGCAATCAGACACTATAATGTGAAGACCGGAAAGAATGATCTGGCAGGAGGAAAGTAGAATGGAAGAAATGCAGATGGAAAACACACAGGCAGAAAGCACGAAGATAGAAGGAAGAAATGCAGTTTTAGAAGCATTTCGTTCCGGAAAAACCATAGACAAGCTGTTTGTATTAGATGGCTGTAAAGACGGTCCCATTCAGACCATTTTAAGAGAAGCAAAAAAACATGATACGCTGGTACAGTTTGTGGCAAAAGAGCGTTTAGAGCAGTTGTCAGAGACGAAGAAGCATCAGGGTGTCATTGCCATGGCAGCAGCATTTTCTTATGCAACGGTAGAAGATATTTTAGAAAATGCCAGAAAGAAAAATGAAGCACCATTTGTCATTTTGCTGGATAATATTGAAGACCCGCACAATTTGGGCGCAATTATCCGTACTGCCAATCTGGCAGGTGCCCATGGCGTCATTATTCCAAAGCGCCGTGCAGTGGGACTGACCGCTACCGTAGCAAAGGCTTCTGCAGGAGCCATTTATTATACACCGGTAGCAAAGGTAACCAATCTTACCAATACAATCCGGGAATTAAAGGAGCAGGGCATGTGGTTTGTCTGTGCAGATATGGGTGGCACAACCATGTATGATCTGGATTTAAAAGGTTCTATCGGACTGGTTATCGGAAATGAAGGAGAAGGTGTCAGCAAATTAGTAAAAGAAAACTGTGACTTTGTGGCATCGATTCCAATGAAAGGAGATATTGACTCCTTAAATGCATCGGTAGCAACAGGTGTTTTAGCTTATGAAATTGTAAGACAGAGATTAAGTTAACAGGAGAGAGAGATGCAATCTTATCAGAACATGAGTGATGAGGAATTAATTGCAGCACTTCGTAGTGGTGAAAAAGAAATTACAGATTATCTGATGGACAAATACAAGAGTCTGGTTAAGAAAAAAGCAAAAGCACTTTATCTCATTGGTGGTGAGACGGACGATTTGATTCAGGAGGGAATGATTGGTCTGTTTAAAGCTGTCCGGGATTATCAGCCGGATAAAGACAGCAGCTTTTTTCATTTCGCAGACCTTTGTATTGCAAGGCAGATGTATACAGCGGTGGAGGCTTCCAATCGGAAAAAGCATGCACCGCTCAATTCGTATGTACCACTTTATGCAGATAGTGAGGATTCGGAAGGCAGGAATCTGGCGGATGTGTTAGAGACTATAGATGAGGCGAATCCGGAGAATTTATTTATCAGTCAGGAAGACCGGGAAGATTTCAAGCGGAAAGTAAATGAAACTTTAAGCAAAATGGAACAGGAAGTGTTGTCGTATTATCTGCAGGGCTTTCGCTATGAGCAGATTGCAGAAGCTATGGGAAAAGAGCCGAAGGCTGTGGATAATGCGTTGCAGCGTTTAAAGAAGAAGTTGAAAGGGAAGTAACAGCATGAAAAATATTATTCACATTTTTCGTAAGGACGTAAGAGGACTTTGCAGGAATTTTTTCGCACTGGTCATTGCAATCGGATTGTGTTTTATTCCATCTTTGTATGCATGGTTTAATATTTATTCCAACGAGGATCCTTATGCCAACACCGGAAATATCTATATTGCAGTGGCATCTGAAGATGAAGGAATGAAATTAGAGGATGGCACAACCGTCAACATGGGTGCTCAGGTGATTGAGCAGTTGAAGGAGAATAAGTCCATAGGCTGGCAGTTTGTAGACAGCTCTGATGAAGCAATCAACGGAGTAGAAAGTGGAAAATATTATGCGGCAGTAGTTATTGGTGACCGCTTTTCCGAGAGCATGTTCAGCATCTTTTCTAAAGGACTGGAGAATCCGACCATTACATATTATGAGAATGAGAAGAAAAATGCCATTGCAACGAAAATTACCGATACTGCGGTGAGCACATTAAAGTCCAGTATCAATGAGACATTTCTTGAGACAGCGGCAAGTGCCATGTTTGCCCAGATGGATAATCTTTCTGAGAAAATAAGTGAAGATGGCGGTGTGGATGGATTCCGCCAGAAATTAGAGCAGCTCAGCCAGAATTTAAAGGACTATGATGCCATGATAGACAGCTTCCTGTCCGGAAATGAAGAACTGAGCGCAGGGATTGATGAAGCCAATTCCAGTGTGTCAAAGGTGGAAGATAAAATTGATTCAGCTGTAAATTCCCTGAATGGAACAAAGACACAATTAGACAGTACGGATACTACACTTTCAGATTTTTCCAAGAATGTGGAGACAACCTTAACGGATATTGAGAATTCTTTGAATAAGATTTCAACGGATATTACCAATGCCGGACTGGGAGATTCTGCCAAGAAGACAACTGAAAGTATTGAGACAACAACGAATGATATCAAGACTTTAAATGACCAGTTGCAGTCGCTTTATGGAGCAATCAGTGGACTCAAGACAGATGAGAGCTTTACGGACGAGCAGAAAACGGATATGGATGATGTGATGTCACAGATTGATGCGTTGAAGCAGGATGCAGAAGAAATGCAGAAGCTTTTAGAGACACTGATGCCGGACAATGCATCAGATGCAGTAAAAGATGCGGTAGATACTGTGACAGGCGGAATGAATACAGCATTGTCTACCTGCAGCAAGACCATTGAAAATATGAAGAATGTATACACCAATAATCTGGTGCCTGGAGTATCCGGAATATTGGATACGGCATCCCAGATACTGGTCAATGTAACCAATCTTTTGAATAATCTGAATAATACATTAGGTGACATGGAAACCATTTTCGATGGAACCTTAGATATGGTAGATGCTACAGATGAAAGCTTTACACAGATTCAGACATTGCTGCAGACCTGTGATACAAAGATAGAAGAGGCAATCAGCAAGCTGGATGAAGCATCGGAAGATGAACAGATGCAGATTATCATGGAACTTTTGGGCGGCGATCCGGAATCCTATGGTAAATTCTTTGCACAGCCGGTAAAAGTGGAGACAAAGCAGGTTTATGAGATTAAAAATTATGGCTCTGCGGTTGCACCATTTTATACAACACTGGCACTCTGGGTAGGCGGTATTGTACTGGTGGCACTGATTAAGGTAAAGGCATCCGAAAAGGATTTGACGAATCCGAAGCGTTATCAGCTTTTTCTTGGAAGATATCTCATTTTCTTTGTGATGGGACAGATACAGGCATTGATTATTGTGCTGGGTAATATTTATCTGCTGCATTGTCAGGTGAAGAATCCGGTATTGTTCTGGTTTGCGGCGTCGCTGACGAGCTTTACCTTTACCTTATTAATCTATGCGCTGACACTTTCCTTTGGCGATATCGGAAAAGCACTGGTGGTTGTAATGGTCGTTATTCAGATTGCAGGTTCCGGTGGAACATATCCGATTGAGATATTGCCGGAATTTTACCGGCGGGTATATATTTTCTTCCCATTTCCATATGCTATTAATGCCATGCGTGAAACCATTGGCGGCATGTATGGTGGAGCCTATGAGAAGAATCTGGCAGAGCTTCTGATTTTCGCAGCAGCGGCATTGTTAATCGGACTGCTGATTCGCGTACCATTTATGGGTATCAATCATTTCGTAGAAAAGCGAATGAAAGATACGAAGATGATGTAAGAGAGCAGGTGAAGAGCAGATGGAAAAGAAAGAAGATTATGAAAAGCTTTATGACATGCTTTTAGGCTATGAGCAGGAGATTCATAAGAAGAACCAGAAACGTATCCGCATCGGATTGCGGTGTCTTATCATTATTCCACTGATTTTCCTGGTATTGTTATTCTGGACAGAAAGCTCAAAAATTGTATTTTTGATTCTGTGGATTGTATCGCTGTTTATTCTGGCAGGATATTTAATCTTTGTAGAATATTCAGATTATAAATTACAGGAAAAATTAAATGAGATTTCCAACCGGGAGCAGCAGGAGAGAGATGCACTGATTGGCGATGGAATTGCCCAGGTAGAAGAACGGATTCGTACCGTACTTCAGACGGCAGAGCAGGAACTTTTAACGGATAGCACAAAGGAGTAGCAGAGGGATAACACATGAAAAATATTTTTAGAATCTTTTACCGGGATTTTAAGAGAGTCAGCACAAATGTGGTAGCAGTGGTTATTGTAATAGGTCTTTCCATTATTCCATCGTTGTACGCATGGTTTAATATATTGTCCAACTGGGACCCGTATGGACCGGAATCTACATCAAATCTTAAGATAGCAGTATATTCCGCAGATGAGGGAATTGACATGGGAGGTCTGTCTTTAAATATCGGAGACAGCGTCATTGATGCCCTGAAAGCCAACCAGACTATGGGCTGGCAGTTTACTGATACCATGGATGAAGCAACCGACGGTGTATACAGCAGTGAATATTATGCGGCACTGATTATTCCGGAGGATTTCTCCAAGAAAATGATAAGCTTCCTTAACGGAGAAGTACAGAATCCGCAGATTATTTATTATGAAAATGAGAAGAAAAATGCTATTGCACCAAAGATTACATCCAAGGCAAAAACGGCAGTGCAGGAACAGGTAAATGCAACCTTTGTCAGCACTCTGGCAGAAGTCATGTTAAAGGTAAATGATGTCATGGTAGAAAATGGAATGGATTCCGGCTCTATGATAAATCTTTTTCTGACACAGCTTAATGATTTAAGCGGAGATTTGGACGGCTATATTGCATTGCTGAATTCTTTTGTCAGCATTACCAATTCGGCATCCAGCCTGATTGATACGACACAGGTTATGCTGCCGAATCTGAATACGATGGTAGATGATGGTTCGAATACGGTAAATACCATGCAGGGAGCATTGAATTCCGGCAGCCTTAATGCCAGTGCTTTGGCTGAGGTTATTTCAGCAAATCTTAATACAGCAGCCGACAGCCTTGACAACATCAATACGCTGATACAGAATGCCTTAGATCAGTTGGATAACTATGGTGATTTATCTTCCGGCGGACTGCAGAGCGCAATTAATATGATGCCGCTGATCCGTCAGTTATTTGAAAACAGTGTGGCAGACTGGAAGGATGATGAAAGTGTTTCCGGTCAGATTGCAGAAATCGAAGCACAGTTAGATAAAATTGAAGCAGATTTAAACAGTGTCCAGAATAATGTCACAGATTTAACTACTGCAAAGGATACTTTAAACACTGAAATATCTACCGAAATAACTTCCTGTAAGACCAAAATAAAAGCTTTAAAAGATACGTTTGACTATTCGGTAAAAGGTCAGCTGGAGACAACCATTCAGTCCATGCAGGGGTCACTGAATCAGACACAGGCAATTTTAAATGGTGTCAATGGAGATTTTGATGAAGTATCGGAAGTATTGGATGCTTATAGTGAAACCCTCGATAAGGGAAATGAAAGCTTAAGTGATTCACTGGCAGCAGCACAGGAAATGAAGACCGGACTTGACAGTGTGATTACAAGTCTCAGTGCTCTGGAAATCAGTGACCAGTATCAGGCTTTGATGAAAATCTTAGAGACCGACCCGACTTTGTTAGGAGATTTCTTATCTTCTCCGGTCAATATGGAGACGAAAGAGATTTATCCGATTTCCAATTATGGTTCGGCAATGTCACCGTTCTATACGGTACTGGCATTGTGGGTAGGTGCGTTGATTCTGGTGGCAATCATTCATGTAAAGGTACTTCCGGATGAGAAAATACCGGATGCAAAACCTTACCAGAAATTCTTTGGAAGATATATTACATTCTTCCTGATTGGACAGGTGCAGGCATTGATTACTGCACTGGGAGATTTATTTTATATTAAGATACAATGCCATAACCCGTTCTTATTCTGGCTTGCCTGCGCATGCTGCAGCTTTGTATTTACCTTATTTATGTACGCATTAACGGTAGCCTTTGAAAATGTCGGAGAGGCTTTGGCGGTAGTCATCATGGTTATCCAGGTAGCAGGAGCAGGCGGTTCCTTCCCAATTGAAGTACTGCCGGCAATCTATCAGCGGATTTACCGTTTCTTCCCATTCCCTTATGGAATGGATGCACTCCGGGAGACCATCGGTGGTATGTATGGAATGACTTATTGGAAATGCCTCGGCATCTTGGGCATCTATATTATAATCTCACTTCTGATTGGACTTGTAATTGCAATTCCGTTCCGGAAGTTAAATATGAAGATTGAGCATAGCAAAGAAAAATCTGACATTATGCTGTAGAAAAGTATTGACAATCATAGCTCTCTATAGTATAGTATTACAAGTCGGGATTAGTTCCGACAGAATTGCTGGCATGGCTCAGTCGGTAGAGCGTCGCATTGGTAGTGCGGAGGTCACGGGTCCGATTCCCGTTGCCAGCTTAGCTAGAAAAAAGGCTGTAATCCTTGATCATAAATCAAGGATTACAGCCTTTTTGGTTGCAGGCATCCGTAAGAAGCTGCCAGTGGCAGGTTCAAAGGAAATTACAAAAGTAGAGAAAGATTTAATAATTTGGTTAGACGCATGTGGGATAGCTTCGACTACAATATGGGGAATATGCAATATGCTGAAAACGGACGAGGAAATGA
>ULSJ01019294.1_pt1 | contig 11209 bp, 9 predicted proteins | sample 1956291 | NCBI WGS metagenome assembly ULSJ01 (sample SAMEA4835705, study PRJEB28245) | human gut metagenome | biome: gut microbiome; material: fecal sample | place: Denmark | collected 2008 | reverse complement strand
CTGGGGCTCAAAATCGGAAATACAGCCGATGCCCAGATGTCCGTGCATCTCATTGACATCCTTGTCGAACTTCGTACGGAACGGTGCATTCTCTATGTTGTGAATGGCTCTGTTGTAACCTTCTTCTTTGCTGTAGACTGCCATGCCGGCACGTCTGGTTCCCAGATGGGAATGATAATCCGTTCCAAAGAACAGATCAAACACACAGTCTTCTTTTGCTGCGACTCCAAAAAATCCACCCATTTTCGTCTCCTGCTTTCTTATCATTCTGTAACGATTCAGAGCCATGTAAACATCAAAAGATCACCGATGAATGAGGTTCTGAATAGTTTTCGTTTCCACAAATTACTTCAGCAGAAAACGTTTATACGTTGATCTCGGCCTTTACACCCAGTAAGTCCTTGTTGGCCTCTAAGATCGGGCTGATCACATTTTTCAGGAAAGCTTCCACCTGCTCTTTGGAACGTCCGATATACTTGGACGGATCCATGGATGCTTTCAGTTCCTCCAGTCCCATGGGGAATGCGGGATCTGCGGCGATCAGCTCCAGGAGGTTATTCTCTTTTCCTTCTACCTTCACATTGCGTCCGGCCTCCATGGAAAGCTCACGGATACGCTCATGCAGTTCCTGACGGTTGCCGCCTAACTTTACGGCATCCATCATAATATTCTCGGTAGCCATGAAAGGAAGCTCGCTCATCATGTGCTTTTCAATTACCTTCGGATATACTACCAGTCCGTCTACCACATTCAGGCACAGATCCAGAATACCATCGATGGCAAGAAAGCCTTCGGGAATAGACAGTCTCTTGTTGGCAGAATCGTCCAGCGTTCTCTCGAACCACTGGGTTGCGGAAGTAATGGCGGGATTCAGCGCATCCACCATCACATAACGGGACAGGGAAGCAATACGCTCACTTCTCATGGGATTACGCTTGTAAGCCATGGCGGAGGAGCCGATCTGGTTCTTCTCGAAGGGCTCTTCCACTTCCTTCAGATGCTGTAACAGGCGGATGTCATTGCTCATCTTATGAGCAGATGCCGCAATACCGGCCAGCACGTTTGCTACTCTGGTATCCACCTTGCGGGAATAAGTCTGGCCGGATACAGGATAGCACTCCTTGAATCCCATCTTGGCTGCAATCATAGGATCGATCTTGTCGATGGTCTCCTGATCTCCGTTGAACAGTTCCAGGAAAGAAGCCTGGGTTCCGGTGGTTCCCTTAGAGCCTAACAGCTTCATGGTACCCAGAACGTGATCCAGATCCTCCAGATCCAGTGAGAACTCCTGTAACCACAGCGTTGCTCTCTTGCCTACGGTTGTAGGCTGTGCAGGCTGAAAATGAGTAAATGCCAGGGTAGGCTGTGCCTTATACTTATCAGCGAAATCCGCCAGTTCCTTCATAACATTGATCAGCTTTTTTCTGACAAGCTTCAGTGCCTCGGTCATCACAATAATGTCGGTGTTGTCACCCACATAGCAGGAGGTTGCGCCCAGATGGATGATTCCGGCTGCCTTGGGGCACTGCTGTCCGTATGCATACACATGGCTCATAACGTCATGACGTACCAGTTTTTCACGCTCTTTTGCCACATCGTAATTAATGTCCTCAGCATGGGCCTTCAGTTCCTCGATCTGCTCATCTGTGATAACGGGCTTACCGTCCTGGGACAGTCCCAGCTCTTTCTCCGTCTCTGCCAGTGCAATCCACAGCTTTCTCCATGTACGGAATTTCATATCCGGGGAGAAAATATACTGCATCTCCTTGCTTGCATAGCGTTCGGATAACGGGCTCTGATATCTGTCTGTACCTGTACTCATTTGTCTGCTCCTCTTATTTTCTAATTTATTGCAACCATTCAAAACCCATCCCTCACATTCACAAAACCGTATGCTTCTCATACTTTCCCGCTGCTTCGCAGCTAATTTTGTTCATGTGTGGGATGGTGACTCTACTCGAGTCACCTTACAAATAAGAAAACTGCTACTTACATGCAGGCATGACGTATCAGTTTTTCTTATTCTGCGGTTTTCTGAATAGTTATTGTTTATTTGTCAAATTCTCCGCGGATATCTTCCGCAGGCGGTTCCATCGGGTATTTTCCGGTAAAGCAGCCCTTGCAGATGCCAAGATTACCGCCCACCAGTTCTTCCAGTCTCTCAATCTTCAGATAATCCAGGCTGTCCGTGCCGATCAGATCACTGATCTCCTTGATGGAACGGTTATATGCGATCAGCTGGTCTCTCGCCGGAACGTCTGTGCCGAAATAGCAGGGCCACAGAAACGGCGGTGAACTGACTCTCATATGTACCTCTTTGGCTCCGGCTTCCCGTAACATCTTTACGATACGGTCGGAGGTGGTGCCGCGGACAATGGAATCATCGATCATGATGACACGCTTGCCCTCCACGGCTTCCCGGATAGGGTTCAGTTTGACCTGAACGCTGCTTTCTCTGCTCTTCTGCTTCGGTTTGATGAAGGTTCTGCCCACATAGGCATTTTTCACGAAGCCCATGCCGTAAGGGATTCCCGACTGCATGGAATATCCCATGGCTGCGCAGTTGCCGGATTCCGGTACGCCGATGACCAGATCCGCATCCACCGGGGAATCCATAGCCAGGAACTTTCCGGCCAGAATACGGGAATCGTATACGCTGACGCCGTCGATAAAGCTGTCGGGTCTGGCGAAATAAATATACTCAAAAATACATCTGGCGGTCTCCGCAGGCTTTAATACATGGGTGGTATCGGACTCAATTCCTTTCTCCGGGGAAATGGTCACGATCTCACCGGGAAGCACATCCCGGACGAACTCGGCACCTACCGTATCCAGAGCGCAGGTCTCGCTGGACAGAAAATACGCATTGTCTCTCTTGCCGATGCATAACGGCTTAAATCCATAAGGATCTCTGGCGCCGATCAGCTTTCTGGGAGACATCACCACCAGGGAATAGGCTCCCTTGATCTTCGTCATGGCTCTGCCCACAGCTTCCTCTACCGATTTGGAATTCAAACGCTCTCTGGCAATATGATAAGCAATCACCTCGGAATCAATGGTGGTCTGGAAAATAGCACCGGTATACTCCAGTTCTCTTCGAAGCTCCGGCGCATTGATCAGGTTACCGTTATGGGCCAGTCCCAGAGTACCCTTTACATAATTCAGTACCAGAGGCTGTGCATTCTCTCTGGTGGATCCTCCCGCTGTAGAATAGCGGACATGTCCCACACCGATGTCACCTTTTAACTTCTCCAGCTGTTCTGGTGTAAATGCCTCATTGACCAGTCCCATGTCTTTGCTGCTTAAGACTTTGCCCTTGGGCCCATTCGTGTCACTGACGGCAATACCGCAGCTTTCCTGGCCTCTGTGCTGCAATGCCAGAAGGCCGTAATAAATCGTGGATGCCACGTCGTGTCCGTCGAAATCATACACGCCGAAAACGCCACATTCTTCCTTTAATTTGTCATTATTTTCTGTCTGAATATAAATGTTGTCCGTCACTTGTAAGCCTTACCTTTCCTGCCTGCCCCGTGAAAAAAAAAACTAAAAAACCGTACCCTACAGATCCTTGCCTGTCAGCATCTTGTAAGCCTGAAGGTATTTGTCAATGGTCTTCTCCACGATGTCCTCCGGCAGCTTCCAGCCTTTTTCAGGGTTGGCTTTCAGCCAGTCACGGGCGAACTGTTTGTCAAAGGAAGGCTGGCCATGTCCGGGCTCGTAGCCGTCTACCGGCCAGAAACGGGAGCTGTCGGGAGTCAATACTTCATCCCCCAGTACCATGTTGCCGTTCTCATCCAGTCCGAACTCGAACTTGGTATCTGCGATAATGATTCCTTTGGTCAGTGCATAATCCGCACATTTTTTATAAATAGCGATGGTATAGTCACGAAGCTTGGCCGCATATTCTGCGCCCTTGCCGGGGAAACGCTTCTCCAGATATTCCACACTCTGCTCATAGGAGATATTCTCATCATGATCTCCGATCTCTGCCTTGGTGGAAGGGGTATAGATGGGCTCGGGAAGCTTATCTGCCTCCTTCAGACCTTCCGGAAGCTTGATACCGCATACGGTACCGTTCTTCTTGTAGCTTTCCCAGCCGCTTCCGGTAATGTATCCACGAACGATGCACTCGATGGGGAGCATGTTCAGCTTCTTGCACATCATGCTGTTGCCGTCGAATTTCGGCTGTCTGAAAAATTCTGGCATATCCTTAACATCAGCAGATACCATATGATTGGGAATCACATCCTCAGTCATATCAAACCAGAATTTCGACATCTGGGTCAATACAGTTCCTTTCTTTGTTACTGTGTTGTCCAAGATCACATCAAAGCAGCTGATACGGTCAGTTGCCACCATGATCAGGGTGTCTCCGTTGTCATAGATCTCACGAACTTTGCCTTCCTTGATCGGTTTCATTTCCTGTACGCTCATACCATCAGTCCTCGCATTCTTATGTTTTTCAGTCTTTTATTGAAACAGGTGTGGGCAAGATACACCCACACCTAATAGATAAACAGATTTGCGAAAAAAAATCAATATATTTTTACTGCAACTTTCCGATAAATTCCCGAACCCGGGCATTTTCCGTTGTAAAAAGTGCTTCGGGAGAACCTTCCTCCACGATCACACCCTGTTCCATGAAAATAATGCGGTCGGATACTTCTCTGGCAAACTGCATCTCATGGGTTACGATGATCATGGTCATATGTTCACTTGCCAGCTGTCTGATCACCTTTAATACTTCTGCCGTCAATTCCGGATCCAGTGCCGAGGTCGGCTCATCGAAGAACAGGATCCTGGGCTGCAGTGCCAGTGCCCTGGCTATGGATACTCTCTGCTGCTGTCCGCCGGATAACTGGTAAGGGTAGGCATCTGCCTTATCCGACAGTCCCAACTGTGCTAAAAGCTTCTCCGCCCTCGCCACGGCTTCTGTGCGGCTTACCTTATCCACATGGATCGGCGCATCGATGATATTTTTCATCACCGTATAATGGGGAAAAAGGTTAAAATTCTGGAACACCAGTCCGAAACATTTCCGGATCTTATGCAATTCTGCCTTGGACGCATATTCGCACTGTATTCTGCCGTTTTTATCCGTTTTCTCCGAAGCTGCCTTCTGCCCTAAATAGATCAGCTCACCACCGTCCATTTTCTCCAGAAGCGTTGCACAGCGAAGCAATGTGGATTTGCCGGAACCGGAGGGGCCGATGATGGAGACAACTTCTCCTTCGTTAACCTTCAGGGATATATCCTTCAGCACCCCGTTGCCGTCAAAACTTTTTTTCACATGATTCATTTCCAAAAGGACCATATTTCCGCACTGCTCCTATCTGTAATAAGATGTCTTCTTCTCCAGATACTCCATGAAAGAAGCCACCACGAGATTGAAGATATAATAGAACACACCTGCTGCCAACAGGGGAAGCACACTGGTCTGTGCCGCTCCGATCTGCTTTGCCACCGTGAACATTTCCGCAATGGAAATGGTAAATGCCATGGATGTATCTTTGACCAGCGTAATGGTCTCATTGGTCACTGGCGGGAGAACCCGCTTCACCACCTGCGGCAGAATGATCTTCACGAAAGTCTGTGCCTTGCTGTAGCCCAGCACCTCCGCAGCCTCATACTGCCCCACCGGTATGGACTCAATGCCCGCACGGTAGATCTCTGCAAAATATGCCGCATAATTGATCACGAATGCCAGTATCACCGCCGGGAAACGATACCCCGTTCCCACCTGCATGCGGAATACATAAAAGGGGGCAAAATACACCACGATGATCTGTAACATCAGAGGGGTTCCTCTCATGATGGATATGTATATTTTGGAGATAATGCGGATCACCTTACATCCTGACATTCTTCCGAAGGCTACGGTCAGCCCCAGAGGAAGGGAAAACAAAAGGGTCAGTACAAATATTTCCACCGTTATCAGAAAGCCCTCTGCCAGTTGGGCACTCATGGTCAGCAAACTCATGAATTCTACTCCTTAACTATCCTTAGTTGATTATTTACCGAGACATACGCTGTCGGTCAGTCCCCATTTTTCAGCGATCTGTGCGAAGGTACCATCCGCCGCCATTTCGTCCAGTGTCTTCTGTACGGTATCTCTCAGTTCATCATTACCCTTCAGGAAACCTACTGCATACTGCTCTACAGCCAGCTTATTGTCCTCGCCCTGCAGCATAACGAATTTTCCTTCTTCTCTCTGCGCAATCTGATACTGTGCCACACCGATATCAATGGCTACGGCATCTACCGCACCCTGCTCCAGATCCATGAAAGCGGTATTGTAGTCCGCATATTCGATCAGCTGGGAGAAGGAATCACGCAGTGCAATGTTGTCTGCATTTTCTTCATCGTTCAGAGCAGCCAGCGCAGAGGAATCCTTCTGTACTGCTACCCCCTTGCCTGCCAGTTCTTCCTTGTTCTGTACACCGGAAGCAGACGCTACGACGAACACCTGACTGTTGTCGATATAGGGCTCTGTCCAGGTGTAGGCATCTTCTCTGCCGTTCATGGTGAAACCGTTCCAGATACAGTCAATGGCTCCGGAAGAAAGCTCCATATCCTTGGCATCCCAGTCGATAGGCTGCTTTACCAGCTCCCAGCCCTGTCTCTTGCATACTTCTGCTGCCAGATCCAGGTCAAAGCCTACATATTCTCCACTGTCATCACGATATCCGTAAGGGGGAAATTCCGCATCGAAACCTACGGTAAATGTTTTCTCAGATCCTTTAGAACCACAGCCGGTAAGAACACCTGCTGCCATGCTGATTGCAAGTAATGCCACTAATACTCTTTTCATAATACATCCTCCCGTTCTGCCACTCACTGTTGGCCGCGTCGTATGCTTTAGTAAGGTAAATTGCTAACACGGTGTCATAGTAACACAACGAGAGGTGTCTTGTCAATTCTTTATCGGTCGTACCGCTCCACCATGGCCAGGATCTCCTGGGCATATTTCGGATAGGTGGCTGCGATGTCTTTTACTTCGTTTCTTGCACTCTCCGCTACTTCCTGATTGTAGTCCATCTGTTTACGGAGCACCTGTCTTCTCTGGATCAGTTCGTGACGGATCTCCACCATTTCCCGCTTGTCCAAAAGCGCAGCTGTCTGACTGATCCAGCGCTCCGGCATCTGCACACGGTAACCGGCCAGCTGCTGTACCAGCTGCTTCTGGTAGTACTCGATCTTAGCTTCCGCCTCTGCGAACTGCTTCCGCTCTTCCTTTTCGTCCTGATACATTTTCCACTGTTTTTCCAGCTTTGCTGCACTGTCCGTATTGTACTTCAGATACAGATATTCCATCAGCTGACAGTTGTTCACATAGCGGATCTTGACTTTATTCTGCAGCTGGATGATCTTGTTGATGGTCTTCTCCACCCGCTGCAGTTCCCGTCCTGCATCCATGTACCGGATGCAGACATAGGAGATGGCTACAGCTCCTGCACCTACTGCCAGAAAAAGTCCCACATAGACATCCATTTCAAAAGCATACTGCAGGATCACCAGCATGATCACACAGACGATCAATGCCGTAAGGAAAATGACAGCCATGCCCCGTTGGTTGTTCATCAGATTCTCCAGCTCATTTCTCCGGTATTCGTAGGCATGTCGTTCTCCGTCCAGTCTGTGCAGATCCTGCCTTATCAGATTGCCGTATTTCTCGCCGTCCCGAATCTTCTGAATGCCTTCTTCAATCTCGTTCTCTCTTTTGCGGATCGCATAGAAGTCCGCATCCCGCATACGGTTCTTCTTTTCCCGGTATCTGCTGCGTTCCTGTTCCAGCCCGGCCAGCTTGCCGGCCACCCGGTTGACCTCTTCTCTCTGCTCTGCTGGCAGGGCCTCAATCTCATCCGTATCCGTCAGATAAGAAGTCACCAGCGTATACTCTCCCGTCAGGAGGTCGATCTCCTTGGAAGCCTCTGCGATCTGCTCCAGGCAATTTACAATGTAACGTTTTCTCTGGTCTTCCTCATCAAAATTCACACCGTTGCGGGTATAGACCAGCTGTTCCCAGTCCTCTTCCTGCTGTATCGGTTCTTTTTTCTTAAATAAACGGTTCCACCACGCCATAATTCTCTCCTGCTGTCTTCTCTATACGCTGACACTTGTCCGGTAACTGTTTTTCAGTGCCTGAGTCAGTCTCTCATTTTCCGCATCGTATTTCACCCTGTCGTTCACCCGCCAGTCACCACGCAGCCGTAGCTGTCGGTACTCCGGCTGCTGTTCCCATTCCCGTTCAAATTGCTCGATCCGCTTTTCCAGTTCCAGGGACTCCGTATAATTTTCCGGATTCTGCGCTGCAAATGCCACATAGGCATCCTCCGTCAGTTCCATTCTCTTTGCCGCCAGATAGGCATCCAGGTGTTCTCTGTCCGGATCGGTCTTCCAAGCTTCGTTAAAGTAATATGCCGCCTTGTCATAAAACATCAGCCCTGTCAGCGCCACACCCTTATTGTGCAGGATCGCCGCCCGGACTTTTCCCGCCGGAAGTTCCTTTCCTTCCTGTTCCAGATGGTTCCAGGTCTCCAGTAGCATATCATATCCACGGATGGCTGCCGCATATTTTCTTTTTTCCACCATATAGTCGATCTGGCTCTTGCGTTTCTCCAGATTGCTGAGTCCGGCTCCCTGCTTCAGTACCTGCTCCACCTGCAGGATTTCTTCCGGATCGTACATCCCCACATATTGCAGGATCGTCACCACGAACACACTTAAGGATCCCTGCTTATGTACCATGGGGTAGAGCTGTTTTGCCAGTTCCCACACTTTACATTCTTCTCCGATCCAGTCCACCAGCTTATCGTTCATGATGGACAGGTCTAACAGGAATGCATTCTCCTTTAGGCAATAGCACAACTCTTCCATACTATAGACCCGGATATCCAGGCCTTCCACATTATAGGCATTCTCGCAATATTCTCCTACACACAGACTTGCCTTCATTTTTCATCCTCATTTTCTCTGCCCCGGGCAGATCTACAACTCTATTTCTTCCTTCCAGATATGATGCGTAGCTGTTCGGAAGCTGCCAAAACCAAGATCCTCCAGTTCCACCTGCAGATGTGTTTCATCCTTCATCTCCACCTGAATCCGCAGTCTGGTGATTCCTTCCTGCAATTCTTCCGGCACGATTCTGGCGATCCGGCTGCCCTTTCCCGTCAGGGACGTGATCAGGATCTCCACCGCTCTTCCTTCCAGCAGGTAAAACTCCATGGTATTCTGCGCCTCGTACCAGTTGATTCCGGCGTCTAACAGTGCCTGATAGGATTCCTCTCCCTGTCTGCGCACTTTCATACCGATATTGGATTTCAATTTATCCTGTCCCAGATAGACATGATTTTGTCCGTTTTCACTGGGATGCAGTCGCTCCATCATGCTGTAGCAGGCACCCTTGCTGAACAGGTTGTTCCCCTGAAAGACTCTCCGTCCACGGCACAGATAGCGTAGCGATTCTTTCATCCATTCTTGAGAAAACTCTTCCCCAATCAGATATACCGAGGACACCATCCGGTTCTCGCATAGCTGTGTGGCGATCTCCAGGAATTTTTCATCCGATTTTTCCACCGGAAAAGGGAATTCCCGCTCTTCGATGTACGTTACCACCGGCGTCGTATGGCGGTTGCATTCCATATAATAAGTCTGGATGGAACTGTCCCTATACTCGCACAGCACGCTCCCCTGCTTCCACAGATTTTCCGGCTGATACAGATTGTAATAATAAAAGCTCTCCCGATGGCTCTGAAAACAGACAGCATCCGTCTTCAGGTGTAATGCCTCCACTGCCTGCGTCAGCACCTCCAGCATTCCTGCATCCAGTTCCTCGCAGGTGATCATCAGGGCCCCGATCCGCTCTGTGGAAGTCATCTGGGACAGCATTCCCAGACTACGCTTGAGAAAAAGAGTCAGTAGTGCCACCGGATCCAGAGTCGTTCCATCGATCTGCACCGGTTCCCCATCTTTTGCCAGCTTCAGAAGATGCTCCACCAGGATTCCCTCTTCTTCCTCCGCATGCCGGAGGGCTTCACTTCCATAGAACCACTGGTTGACTCCCTGTCTCTTGCTCAGGACCAGGGGAATCGTATAGACCTGTGAGCCTGCAACGGAAGACAATGTGGTGATCTCTTCTTCCCTGCCTGTGACATAGCAGCTGATCTGCGCATAATCTTTCCCCAGGTCATAACCCACTATAACTTTATCACTTCCCGGCAGTCGCATGTTCTTCCGCCTCCTCTCCTGCTGTCTTTTTTTATCTTTACTGCAATGTGAACAATCTGTGATCCAGATATTCCCTGCGGTAATATTCCTCGATCAGATGATCCAGTGTCGTATCGTCCTGCAGTGTCATGCTGATCATCATATCATTGATGATCTCGTATTTGCTGTCCGGACTTTCATTCATAATATCGCTCTTCTGCAGGCTTCCGCTCTCCGTCAGCTGTTCTTCGTTCTCTGATTCTTCCATAATGTAATATTGAAGATTCTCCCCGAAAAACAGTACGAATTCCTTGAAAAATACACCGCTGTATACTTCCTGCATATATTCCGACAGGTAATCCTCCGCCTGCCCGTTCTCATGCATCATCACATAATGAATCCTTGCACGGACGCCGCCTCTTGTGTGATACTCCACGATAGTCTTGTCCTTCATCTCCTGCAGCTGTGGCAGGCAGTCCTGATATTCCCTGAAAAAGTTCAGATGAATGTGGTCCTTCATCATTTCCTCCAGGAAATTCCGGACCAGAGTTTCATCTTCCCGCTCCAGCTTGTCCTTATTCTCCGCATAGAATTTCAGATAAGCCAGCTTGCAGATCCGCTGGGTCTCTTCTCCCCGCAGATAGCAGTTACGGATCTCCCGGAATACATATTCCTCCGTGATCTTCTCCCGGCAGAAATAATCATAAGAGCTCTGTACAAGCACAGCTTCCTCGATCTCCTGTCTGGCTCCCTGGGATACATAATAACGGAAAATATCCATCCGCTCTCCCACAAATGCCCCGGAGAACAGCATCTGCAGCAATATCTTTTCACTTAAGCTGTAGCAGTCTATCTCAAAGGATCTTGCCGCTTTCCAGATGTCACGCAATTCCTTCGTGGTACCGGTGGCATAACGCACCAGATACTCTAAAATTCCACCGTTGTATTTTCCCTTGCGGAACACCGTCAATGCCGCCGCATACAGGACTGCCTCTCCCTCATG
>ULSJ01002775.1_pt1 | contig 11498 bp, 9 predicted proteins | sample 1956291 | NCBI WGS metagenome assembly ULSJ01 (sample SAMEA4835705, study PRJEB28245) | human gut metagenome | biome: gut microbiome; material: fecal sample | place: Denmark | collected 2008 | reverse complement strand
TATCCACCAGCCGCTACACAGCCAGCTATTATCACTGCCAGCAGCGCATATACATAATATGATTTCTTAATATGCCCTTTTATCTTCTTCATATAAGTATTCCTCCCGTATTATACAACATATGATTATCGAAGTTTCTATCCTGATTATAACAAATGCTCCTTAATTACTGACATACTGGCTTATATCACTCATCTGGCAGTCCTTCACCTTAGTTATCGTACTGCCTGAACCATCTGTCTTTACAACCTTTATATCGTCAGTCATATCATTTCCGTAAAGAGAGTTTCTTAAAGATATTTCCCTTGTTACCTCACGGCTTACGTTCTGGTTTGACAGCTTTACCTGCGCTTTCACCTTAATATTAGGTGATATAATAACAACCTTTCTTGTACTGACAGGGTCAGCAGGCGAAGCTGTTGGCTGTTCAACCTCTCCCTCGGATACGCATTTTCCATTAAGCTTTATGGAAAATTCCTCGACATGCTCACATGCCACACTCACATTGGAGGTATCAAGTGGATGTTCTCCCAAAGGATAAAAGTCATTGGAAAAGTACAGTATCTTCGCTGCCTTATCCCATATATAACCATAATACCTTGAATTATCAACCTGTGAGTATTCCGTTAAGTAATAATCATAGCCTAATGATGCACTGCCGCTCTGATACATAATAAGCATATCAGCCTCCATTACATCATTTTCTATCTGGTTAAGCGCTATATCAGCATCACTCTGAAGCTGCGCCGATACCGTCTGCTTTGTAAATGTATGCACCGAATTCTGTATAAGCATTGTCAGTGCTGAAAGCACAATACCACCAACAGCAAGTGCAATAAGCAGCTCAACCAAAGAAAAGCCTTTATTATTATTTTTGTCCATGATATTGCTCTCTCCTTCTTAATAGTGTAAATGTCTGAAATAACACTGTCACTCTGTGATATATCAGAAATATTTTTCTCTATGGAAGTGTAATCTTTCCTGTACTGTACCATACAGTGACATCATACGAACGGCTTCCACGGCTTACTGTGATAACAGCCTTAAGATTATTAGCTACATCCAGCTTATCCGATGCTAAAGCACCTCCATTTACAGTAAATAAGCCTATCCTTCCGTTGCTTCTTGTATATGCTATAGCAGCCTTCTTTCCAGTATCCACACTGTATGTAACCGGAGTATCAACAGAATTCTTATAATCTGATATAGTCACTGTATAGCCTTTTCCTATAACTTTGCTGTCAGTTTCCTCATTATCTTTATATGTAACTATCCTATATGTATCATCTGAATCCTTTTCAATCTCAAGCCTCCAGTCGGCATTGACTGTAAGTGTCTGTGAACGCAGACTGTTAAGCTGTGTATACACATAATTACCAGCTTTCTTTACATTGCCGCCTGTAATAACTGATATTCCTATCGCCGAGCCACCTATCATAACAGCCATAATAGCGATAACAACAAGCAGTTCAACAAGTGTAAAGCCACCATTCAGTTGTTTTGCAGCCTGTTTTTTATATTTTTCATACAATCCGCATCGTTCCAGCCTTTTAGTTTGTTGCTGGTTCTGTAGACGATGCTGTAGCTTCGACAGAATCATCGCGTTTCCTCCAATTAGCAACTGTTATCATATCCTTATATGTCATATTCTGTACATCAAGGAAACCACTGTTATTACCATCCTCAAGCGGATTCCATACCTTGAATATCTCTGCATACTTCTGGTCTGTCTTTATAATATCTGTTATATCAGAAAGGCCATTAACTGTTACATTATCCTCAATAGTAATAGTTCCACCCGCTATAATAGTTCCAGAGAAGTTCTTCTTTACAATAACATCACCAGAGGCAACTATAATTCCGCCATTATAATCCCTGAAACTGTAAGTTATATCCCTTCTGTTTGAAAGGGCTACATCCTCATCACTTATAATAAGCGGGTCAGCACCCGTATTGCCATTATCATAAGCCGAAAGCACATAACCTGCATAACCGCCTGTAAGCCTGTTATTAACAGGTCCTAACTTACCCTCTGTATATGCCTTAAAGCCGCTGTCTGATATCATATTGACATATACATCCTCTGAATATGCGCTAAGATTAGGATACATCTGTCCGACAAGTGCATCTGTCATATATCCTGAATCTGTTATCTCATAAAGTGTCTTGCAAAGCACATTAAATCTTGCAGAAAGATTATCATAATCCCTCTTAAAGTTATAGCTGTTAGAAGCACCGCCAGTAGATGCCACATAGGAGAGATTCATCTTTCCACTTGAAGATGAGGCTGATAACATAGTAGTCTTTGAATAGACCTCACCTGAACCTACTGTAAGCACACTGTTCATACTGCTTGCATTAAGTGTCATCTGTGTCTTAAGCTTCTCTCTCTGCTCCTTATAAAGCTTCTTAGTGTCGTCCGTCTTTCCATCAAGAAGCCCGTTAAACTCATCATCATCAAATATAGCCCTTACATAAGATGCTGCTGACTCCTCATTCTTAAACCTCAGATAATAGAAATCTCTCACAGGGTCGCCTTCTATGTTGATAGTCTTCTTAACATAGAGATTACCACCATCATCTGCTCCGAGATACTTATATCCAAAGAAATTATTTTCATTAATATCAACTGTAACCGCTGTATCAAGCATTACCGGATTACTTCCGCCCATAAGTGAAGCAGGAACAAGATATATCTCCTGGTCGCCTATAAATGATACTGACTCACCTGTATCATACCCTTCTGGCACACTGACACCATTGCCGTTACTTGCAAGTGAAAGATAATCAACATAGGCACGTCCTGCAACCATAAGCTTATTAAGTCCTGTAAGATTAAGACTTGAATTCTTGCTATTAATAATAATAGCACTGCTTGGATTCAGTCTTTCTGTGCCGTTGACACTCACATAACCATAACCATAATAATTACCTGAAAGACTTACATTACTGCCATTACCATTAAGCTCCAAATCATCCTTTACATAAGTATCAGAAGAACCACTTACATTGATAGTCGAACCCGATGACGAAGCTGCTGCATCCGCAGTTTTTAAGTTCTCACACCATATTTTACTGCCACTTCCTGCTGTAAACATTCCATTCTCAACAACGATATTACCGCTTGTCGCAAGAAGATTGCCGCCATTTATATTCGCACTGCCACCAGCATTTACCTTAAAGCCATTCTTATAGCCTGCAAATGCATTGCCATTGAGTGTAAAGTTAGATGACGATGCCACTGATATGCCCTTATTTCCTATAATTGCATACTTAACAAAAGAGTCGAGATTAAGCTTCTTTGAGTCCGTTATATTAACAAGCTCATCTGGTATACCCATACTCATATCAAATGTGATATATGAATAATATCCTGCTTCTGTAAGATACTTTACAAGACAGTTATTAATGTTTACTGTATAATAAAACACCTTATCACTTGCAGAACTTACCTTGCTCACAACCTGAATATTATCCACCGATTCTATACTTAAAGTCGGATTACCCTCCGCATCCTTGTGGGTATCTTCTATACATTTATTAAGAGCATCTGCAACTCCAAGTCCTTCGACTGTGTTGCCTGCCCTTACAAATGTGCCCTCCTGCTTCTTGCTTACATAATCACTGTAAGTATGCTTAATTCCCTCAAGGTCACTGTCCTTTATAAAACCAAGCTTATTAAGTATTCTGTGTGCATAATTAAGTCTTAAGTTCTCGTTGCAGGTTATATTGTCAACCGTCATATTACCTGCCGCTGTACTCTCTACAACTTCAGCTATCTCATCCTGATACGCCTTATTAAAGCAGTCTGCTGACACCTGTCCCATCGCAACATACACTTCATTGACAGCATCCTCAGATGTATAGAAAGTCTTAGTTGACTGCTTGTCTGCAACCTTCATCTTAAGATTCATAATCGTAGAAGAAGTAACTACTGTGGCAAGAATCATAATAAATGATAACATTATAAGCACGATAACCATAGTCGAACCATTATTATTACGCTTTACTTTTCTCCTTATCTTTTCAGCCATCAGATGTTCCTCCCTTTATTCTATCCAACCTTTGTTGTAACAACCTGTGCCATAGGCTCTGTTTCATCGCCATAATATACCTTGACAGTCATCGTATATAAAAGGCTCTTGCTTGATATTCCGTTATTGCCGGAGCCATTATTGTCAGGGTCTTTATAGGTTTCCCACTTATATATATTAGAGAATATACTTACAGGACCTGAAGCTGTTGAACCACTTCCTCCATATGAACCGCTTGTACCAAGGCTTACAGTACCTTTAGTAACCATATCCATAACATTTCCATTGATAGTAAGACTTACATTAGCCCTGTTTAATGCCATCTTTATATTGTCATTATTCTCATTTCTTGAAGTCTGCTGTATGATAAATACATTACAGCCATCATATTTTACATACGCTTCATTGCTGTAATCATAAGTTATATTAATCTTGTCCGATGAATAATACTTGCTTCCATCGCCATCAACTGTTGTGTGCGAATATCTGTCATAAGGTGCATAGAATACATACACATCCTTAAGATTATTAGCAAGAGTTGTTGATATCCTGTATGAATTACTTCCACTTGCTGCAGCCCTGAAATAGTTGTTTGGATATACTATAGGGTCTGGCTTGTATACATCTGCCTCATTATTATTATATCTGTACTCAAAGCTGACCGTAACTCTCTGATAATAGGCATCTATACCATCATCAACTGCGCCTCCCGAAGCATTTTCTTCCGACTCGCTGTGCTTTACCTCAACCTTGATATTCGTAACCTTTTTTATATTAGTCCTGTCAAAACCAGCTGTATACACCTCTGCAAACTTCTTCTCCGCCTGTGCATCATAGCTGTATAAGTCCTCTCTTAACACAAAGTTCTTAACTGAGTTGACATAAGAATTGATGTTGTTATTATAGTTCTTATCATCTTCATCACCAGCCTTATACCTGCCCGGTTCAAGCTCAGTGACAACCTTATAGTCCTCTCCATTCGCACCTGTTTTACTTTCTGTAAATATATAACTTCCGTTGCTGCCTTCTGTATACCTTCCATCATAGTCCGAAAGAATTTCGCTCATGCTTACCGACTTAAACTGCTCAACTATGTCAGCAGCTACAGTGTTAGCATTCTCTTCCTTTCTTGCCTTGTGGTTAATTCTTGCAGCATTGGTAAATGAACTAAGCACCGGTACTGACAGAATAGCAAGCACAGCCATTGCAACAAGCACCTCTACAAGTGAGAAACCAGCATTATTCAGTTTTCCCAAAGGCTTATTACCGCCTGACCTCTTTATCCTACTCATCTGTCATTCTCCATTTTTACTATATATTGCACACTATCAGAATTAATGCTGTGTAATTCTATCTGCCACACCCTTTATTCACCAGGTTTAGCAAATATATTATCTGTTCCTGTCTTTAAGTCAAACTTAGGCTCTTCAAAGTTTCTGCCATCGCCGCTTACAGAGTACAGTGCAAGTGTCATAGTACCTGTGACCGCATCTGTTGACTCATTATAGGAAACCGTTATAGCTTCTATAGTGTTCTTCTTCTCATAATTATTGATAAATCCAAGGAAATTCTTCCATTGTGCGTAAGTACCCTCATAGGATACATTAATAGTTTCCTTGTATCCGATATTATTAGTGCTGTAGGCACTGCCTGAAGTATTAGATGGATTAGAAGAAGCCTTCTGTCCAAATGTATACACTGCAACAGGTTCTGAAAATGTAATACTCTTAACCCACACTCCTGTTGAACTCTCTATAGAGTTAAGGAACTGTAATGTTGCCGGCTGGCTTGTACCATTTTCAAATGTACTAAAAAACTTGGATGACTCACTCTTTAATGTAAGTGTGTCAGACTCATACTTAGCCTTATTCTCATTTTTTGTTGTAAGGTCTTTTTTCTTCTTAGTAAGCTCTGTAACCTGCTTAGTTGATGTATCAAGCGCTGTTGACAGATTCTGGAAACCTACAAAGTAAGCAAGAAAGACGATAAGAAATGCAAATACATACACAAGCAGTTTTTTATCTTTTTCAGATATAGTAAGACTTTTCTTTAACTTTTCCTTCATTACTTATTACCTCCCTGCAAAGCACCTTTTATATCTCCGAATGAGCAGCTAAGAGAAAAGCTTAACTGGATAGTACCAGTGTTATCTCTGTTTTCTGTTTCATTAGATACTACAACATTGGATACTGTCGGTATTGACTGTAACTGTAATACAAGCATACCAAGTGATGACTTGCTTGAAGCTGTACCACTTATGGCAACATTGCCGGATGTAACACTCATACTTGTTATCACAACATCGCTTGGAACCTTGCTTTCAAGCTGGCTTACAAATGTATCAACAGAGTCATTGTTATTAGATGCCTGTGTCTTAAATGTCTTAACATCTGTATTCTCATCCTTAGCCTGATAATATTCATTAACAATATTTTCAATAGGCTCTAACTTCTTGACATCATTCTTAAGTGCTGCAACCTGAATATTAGAAAATATAAGCTGCACGCCCGGAACAAGTACTAAAAGAAGCGAAGCTGCAACTGCCGCAACTACTATGAGTGCCATACTCTTTCCGCTGTCCTTCTTCTTATCTTCTTCTATCTTCGTTAAAGATACAAAGTTTACAGGTGCTATAAGAGCGCCTATAGCTGCTGTATAAGATGTAAGCGAACTCTCGTCAACATATGTTCTCTTATCTGTAAACACTCCGTCAAGGCTATCTATAGGAACAATCTCCATATTGAACTCATTGGACATTAACTTATTAAAGCCTCTGATAGTCGTTGCATTACCTATAAAATATATTTTCTCAATAGGAGTATTATTTCTTGATACATAATAATCAGTAATTCTGCTTATATTGCTGATAAGTGGTCTTACCGACTCTGTAATCTCATTGGAGTCAACTGACTTTCCAAGAAGATACTCTGTCTGTAACTTGCTGAGTGCCCCTGCATAATCAAGCTTGTACATATTCATAACAGTATTAACCATAAGTGACTTACCATAGTGAACACTTCTTTGAAGCTGCATAACCCCATTCTTAAATATGCTGACAAGTGTTGTATCCTCTTCTATAGATATAACAATACTTGTGCTCTTGTCTATCTGCTGCTTTACAAGCTGATAAACACTGTTTCCGGCATAATCGATATATGCGACCTTAAGTCCCATATCCTTTGCAAGTTCATAATATTTCTCAATTATCTTGGCAGGTGCTGCCACGACAACAACCTTTAACTTGCTTGTGCCCTCTTCTTCCACCTTTTCAAGTGGATAATACTGTACTATATAATCTTCTATTTTAACTGGAAAATATTCTGCTGCATTAGTTTCTATAATCTTGTCAATCTTGTTGCCCTTGACATCAGGAACTAATACATCCTTAGTTGCTATCTTATTAGATGATATTGTAAATACAACATCATTAGAATTCATACGATTATCGTCAAGTGCTGACTTAATAACTTTGGCAAGTTCTTTTACATCAAGAATATCGCCATCGCTATATACACCCTCAGGTGTTCCTACAGTCACTATCTTGTGAACTGTTGTGTTCTTAGCACCTTTCGTTGCTTCACACAACTTTATGTATTCACTGTTAATGCTTACGCTTATATACCTGCCATTAACTTTAACTGCCATAACGAAACAGTCTCCTCTCCCCAATCATTATTGTAATTATTACTATTAAAAATATAGTGTCAAGCCATATAAGTCTGATTAACTTTTATAACAACACTATATACTAATTTATATATAACTCTGATAATTTACGTTTTCGGTGTTAAACGGCTCACAATGTCAAAAGTCTTATCGTGCAAGCACGAACAACTTTTTGCCCCTTACATCAGAATAACGATATGTACCAGTTAATTATATTCGTTCCAAAAAGCATGGCTATCGTAAGCCCTGCACACAGATATGGTCCGAAAGCTAATACTCTCTGCTTTCCACTGACCTTCATTCTTATAACATGTATGACTGCTCCCAATATACAGCCAAGAAAGAATGCAAGTATCACATTCTTATATCCCAGAAATAGTCCTGCCGCTGCCATAAGCTTTATATCTCCGCCTCCAAATGCATCGACTCCCTTAACGGCACGTCCTATAATAAGAAGTAAAAGCATAAAACCGCTTATACAAAAAAAGCCTATTAGATAATCTAATAGGTGTTCTCTGTCAAAAAGTATTCTTATTATACCGAGGACTCCTATTACTATATTAAGTGCGAACGGAATCTCCTGTGTTCTTTCATCAATAACTGATATGACAAGAAACATTGAAAAAACCAGACACATCAGACCAGATATTATATTCAGTCCATTCACTGCAAATATGATGACATACATAACACCATTAGCAGCCTCTATTATCGGGTACTGTGGTGATATCTTTGTCTTACAATAACGGCACTTTCCACCAAGTATCATGTAGCTCACCAGTGGTACTAAGTCGTACCACTGGAGTCTGTGACCACATGACATACAATGCGAATTCTCCGTCGCTATATTCTCTTTTAATGGTAATCTATATATTAGTACGTTCAAAAAACTTCCTATTACAATTCCGTAGAGGAATATTATGACGTAGATTGGTAGTTCGTATTGCATAGTTTTATTTTACTTTCTAATTTATTATGAATCTGCCTTTTTATTCTTTGTTGCATCTACAGTAGCTCTATCATCTGTTACTTTATCATCGTCACCAATTGTAAATGTAACCGTTACATCTTTATAATTCTTTGATGATAATGCACATGTATTACTACCTGCTGTATCTTTTAATTCTTTTGTTACATTTGTTACATCAGCACCAGCCTTTGCAGTTACCATAATAGCACCAGCTTTATCACTATTTACTGTTACAGTTGTATTGGTTAATGCATCATGATATGTTTCATCTGATAATACTGTTGTTATAGCTCCTCTTATTGTATCAAGATTTTGCTCGTCCTTTGACTTTCTAGACTTCTCAACATTCTTAATAAGTGTTGGAGCAAGTACACCAACGAGTACTGCCATGATTGCGATAACAACGATAAGTTCTACTAAAGAGAAACCTTTGTTACCAAGTTTTTTCTGTGTCTTTTTCATCTTCTTTATCTCCCTTGATAATAAAATATTTATATAATTTAGTGCAGCTTTTCACCGCTGTACTAATCATATACTAAATTATTAGTACATATAATAATGTAAGGGTCAAAAACATTTGCCCATAACCGATGCCTGCTGATTAGCCCAATGTATTGTAAAGTTGTATCATAGGCTGGTATATAGAAAGTATCAGCACTACTACTACTAACGCCATAACAACTATAATAGCTGGTTCCATAAGAGCTGTAAGTGTCTGTGTCTGCACCTCAACCTCTTCCTCATAGTAACCTGCTGAGTTAGTAAGCATTTCTTCTATATTACCAGTTTCCTCACCGATACCAACCATATGAACTATCATAGGTGGAAATATCTGTGTGGCTTTCAACTGGTTCGACAGTGGAAGTCCTAGTGCCACGCCACTTTTGGCTTTCATAAGCGCATCCTTATAAAGTACATTTGTCATAGTTGAAGCTGATATGTCAAGTGCTTCTATCATCGGCATACCTGCCTGTAAAAGTGTACTTAATGTTCTTGCAAAGCTTGCACACGCTGTCTTTGTCTGCAGAACTCCAAATACAGGAATTTTGAGCTTAAGCTTGTCCACACTGTGTCTGCCTGCATCGGTCTTTACATACATTTTATATCCTACCACTATAGCTGCGATAACTGCTATTATTATGTACCAGTAATTCATAACTGCATCACTCATTGCAAGTACTGCCTTTGTCATAAATGGGAGCTCTGAGTCGAGGTCTTCAAACATCGAAACAAAGTTCGGTATAACAAATGTAAGCATAACTATGATAACACCGACCATAACTACTAACAGAACAATAGGATACATCATGGCCTTTTTAACTATGCCCTGTGTCTTAGCCTGCTTTTCAAACTGTATAGCCATACGGGTAAGTGCATTTTCAAGACTACCTGACGACTCACCGGCTTTAACCATATCTATAAGGATAGATGGAAATATACCTGAGTCCTGTCGCATAGAGTCTGATAATGTTTCACCTTTTTCAACACCCGACTGGGCATCCATAATAGCTTTCTTAAGGTCTTTATTCTCTGTCTGCTCAGCCAACATCTCAAGAGCATTGACAACGCTTACACCTGCATTCAGTATACTTGCGAACTGCCTGCAGAACACGCTCATATCTCTTGGCTTGACTTTCTTCTTAGTCAGAAATGGAATTTCTATATCCTTGTCAAGAGCACTCTGCTGCTTAATCGCCATAGGAGTAAGTCCTAACTCTTTAAGCTTTCTTGCTGCATCATCTCTTGTTTCTGCCTCTATCTGCCCTTTTTTATCCTTGCCATCCTTTGCAACTGCTGTGTATGAATATGTTTCCATAACAACCCCTCTTCAATAATGTGAATGTATTCATCAACTGACATATATTCTATTACTTTAGAATAGTTAATGCAATCATCTCTTATCCCCCATTTAAGAGGATGTGGTAACTTTAGTACTATCATCATAGTACCAAAGTATCAAATTGTACATATGTAACTGATTATGTTCTTCATTAAGTACATTGTAACATATTTTTTATGAAAATTTAAGTGTTTTTTGTCACATTTCACAAATAATCATTTAATTTTTTCCAAACTTAAAGTAATTCTATGTTATTTTCTTTATTAAAGCTGGGTTAAAGGTCGTATATAACGCCCAAATGTATTTCTTTATCCAATAATTATATATCTTTAAAATATATAGAACATATATAAATGCACAAATGCCATAGATTATAAGACTTTTATATATGGCATACTCTTACTCACGCATATATACCATTAAAACCTTATAACCTATGGCAGCTTAATTGCAGCTTAATTGTAACTGACTTTACACACTATTCTCTAAGCAACATTTTCTTCAGCTCTTCTCTTTCGGCTTCTTTTACTCCTATTATGTCCATTGCTTCGTCTGCTGACTTTCCTAGATTGTTCATTACATTTTTCATAATATTCAATCTTTCTTCCTCACGTCCTTCTTCTCTCACTATATCCATATGCCCTTCTTCGTCATACTCGAAAACACTCACTGCAATCACCTCTTCTCTATGTTCTATAAAGAATTCTGACAGCACATCCTCCTTAATACATTCGTCCACCGCTTCTGTTACCGCTTCCTTTACGTCCATTTCATAAACATCCGTCTTATTACGTACCTTATTAACAAATGTCATATAATCCCTTAAAGACTTGCATCGGTTAAGTATGTCTGCATTTGCAAGTGCATTTTTAACAAAAGCATCCTTATTTTCACCGACGATAATAGGCACTTTCTCAGCAGTTCCGCCATCATTATCACTCTCATCCTCCGGATTAATATTAATGACAGTAACTATCAGCTCAAGCTC
>ULSJ01059662.1_pt1 | contig 11566 bp, 8 predicted proteins | sample 1956291 | NCBI WGS metagenome assembly ULSJ01 (sample SAMEA4835705, study PRJEB28245) | human gut metagenome | biome: gut microbiome; material: fecal sample | place: Denmark | collected 2008 | reverse complement strand
GAAACCGCCACAACACCCTCTTGGCTGTACTTTCCACCTGCTATGACCGTGGCGGTCATCCGGATATGGATAAGGCACAGCTCATCAACCGCACTTTTTCTCAGCCACTTTCTGACAAGGAAGTTGCGCATCTCGTTTCCACCTGCAAATATCCTTGCAAGAATTCGACGATTGAAGCACTCTCCGGCATTCCCGCAAGTGCCCTCAAGAATCCTAAGGCGGAAGGGGAAAAGAGCGAACCTAAGCCGAAGCGTTACGAAAAAGGTGAAATCCCGCCTCCGATTGCAAGCTCTAAGGCTGACCGTTACATGCTCGGTATTCTCATCAACCACGGCATCATTCCCGACCTCCGCATCCGGAACCATCGTCAGAAGTACGAGGCTCAGGAACGCCGGAAACAGCGCATGGTCATCTATGACCGTATCCCGGAACTCTATGCTTCCGGAATGTCCGTTCGTGCCATTGCAAAGGAACTAAAAATCTCGGTTCCAACTGTCTATGAGCAGGCGAAAGTGCGCGGTCTTGATATCGTGGAGAAGGAACAGCAGGCATTCCGCGTCAAGAACCTGACAGCTCAGCGGCTCGTTGAGATGGGATATCAGAAGCAGAAGGTTGCTGAACTGATGGGTGTCAATCGGAACACGGTGTTCAACGCTCTGAACCGTTCCTTCGACTTTGTGTCTGAGGAAGACCTCATGCTCGTTGACAAGGCGGTCAATAAACTCGTTGGTCGTGTCGAGGTTATCGTGGAGACTCCCGAACCACAGACGGCTGACGAACTGGAAACGGCAAAGCCGCAGGAAGCTAATGAAGCTACTGGGACTGCTGAATCCGCTGAAACTGCTGAGACGGTTGCGACCGCCAAGGCTGCTGACAGTACCGAGACCGTCACTACTGAGAAGAAGGACTCTTCTAAGGATGACAACAAGCCGGACGACAATGTGCCTTTTGCTCCATTCAGTGATGCGTACAATCAGCTGTGCTTTGAACCTCAATTCCACAAAGGTTGGCACTCCGTCAAGGATGCTCTGAACAACTACGCGACCAGCTGCTGCTCTGCGATAAGTCAGCTCTGGGACGGCGTTGGCAAAGTTCAAAGGCACTTTGACTACGGCCGAACGCGGCAAGTTGCAACCTGAACCTTTTTAGTACCTTCACAATTACATATCTCTTTTGCGCGAATTGAACCTTAAAAAGCTATATGCTGGAAGTCATTTCTAATTGAACCTGTATCTCTGGTCGGCAAACGGACACACCCATTCATGAGCGAGAACACAAGTTTGCCGGGTTGATGTGCAGGATTCACGCGAATCTCTTCCTTTTGTGCAAAGTTCAATCTAATATTGACAGTCCCGGTGAGGCAAAATTTAGACTCACACGTTCGAGAAGGACACACCCATTCATGAGCGAGAACAAAATTCCCGAACAGGCTGCGGCTCAGGAGTCACGCTCGCAATGCCGGGATGCTGGTAGAGAATTTGACGGACCACAAATACTGGCAAACGCTACAATATTTTCGCGTTTATGCTGTTGTTTCAAAATCACAGGATAAGTGTACCCTTTCGGAGGACACGCTCGCTTGCGGGTGATAACGAAATCTAAAGGAAATTGACACAAATACCGTCCTTTTGGGCTGGCAGCTGAACTGCGGACGGATGACGTGGCCCACGTGGCGGCCATGACGGCTTTCCCGACCCGAAAAAAATTTGTCGGCTGGACTGGTAAAAGGAGTAAAAGGAGTCCAGGAGCCCGATTTCACCTGAAAAACGGACCCTGCCCAAATCTGTCAAACGGCTTGGCAATGTTTTTCAGGCATTTGTTCGCGTCCCCTTAGTAGAGCTCTATATATTATATATAAAGGGCATTGATAAGTAAGAGAGACTACTAGATTTGAACTGAGAAGGATTGGCTTAGAGTTAGCTTAGGATTGCTTAGGATTAGCTTTGAGTTCCTTGGGATTGGCTTTGTCATAGCTTTGCCTTAGGAAACCCGCTATTCCTTAGCTGCAATTTGGCGGCCGTTGCGGGTTGTTGCGAGTTGTGTCCACTGCCGTCTGGAGCGTAGCTGCCTTGCTTTTGGGCTGGTGCTTCTTTGCTCCCTGGCATTCGCGTAGCTGCTCATCCTACATTCCGGGTCTTAGCTTGCGTAGCTGCTCCATTGGGCTTCGGCTGCCTGGATTCCTTGCTTCTTGCATTTGTGTCTAAACTGCTAACAATTCGCCCTTCGCATTGAGGGCATGTTCGGCTCATGGTATAATTAAATCATAGCAGGAGGAGCTGAACATGAAGCGATATCGGTACTTGTGCATCTGCAAGGCAAACAAACCTGACTGCCAATATGCCTGCCTTTGCCGTATCGCATCTGCCAGCTTCCCACCGTGGCAGGTTCCAAAACTCTGCTGCTTGAAACGGCTGGGAACCTGTGAGTGCCAATGCGTACGGAAGGTGATTGTGTGAACAGCAGCAGGATTATTGAACATCTCGATGCCTGGCAGGGACAATGCCTTGTCTTGACCATTGTGGTGATTCTTGCTATCGAATGGCTTGGCCGGAACTTGAGTCTCTGGCTTGTCATGAAAGCGTTCGGCACTAAGATGGCAAGGTTTTACGATACCCGTGTTACTGCAATCGGCGTTATCCACCACGAGCTTTCCCATCTCCTGGTTGCCATCTTCACCGGTGCTCGAATCGATGGCGTGAAGCTGTACAAGATTTTCCAGAAACAGGATGATGAAGTCCTCGGCTATGTGAACTACACGCCACGCGGCCTTTATCCGTTCCGCTGCATCCAACAGACCCTCATCGGCATTGCACCGGGAATCCTTGGCATGGTTCAGATTTGCACCATGAGCCAGCTGCTTCTTGGGTTCTGGTCGAGTCTTGGCAATGACTGTCTCAAGCACCCGGCTCTCTGGATTCTCGCAATCGTCATGAGCCAGATAGCATATCATTCCTGCCCGAGTCGGTACGACATCAAGGGGTCGTGGTTCTGCATTGGTCTTGTGGTCCTTGCATTTTGTCTGTTCCGGGATAATATCTTTCCCACCTGGTTTGCTTTGCAGGTTGTCCAGTGTGTGGCATTCGCCGTCGTTCTTGCATCCGCTCCCGTGATGCTCCTGAGTATCATCGTGATGGCTGCTAAATTTCTAAAGCATTTTGTCTTTGCTGGAGGTAAACGAATCTTTGAATCTTAATAAACTCTATCTTCGCGTTACGGCTTTGCTGAACGGCCGCGAAGTCCATTACGACTATGTCATCAGCCCAAATACCGATGACTTGACCGATGAAAAGGCTGACTTGATGAAACAGGAACTCTCGGAATCTCTGCTCAAAGACCTTCCGGCTGGTACAAAAATCCTTCGCACCGAATTCGTCCCGGAAACCGAAATGATTGCTCCGGTTTTCGACGGAGACCGGGTCACGCCCTGGCGGTTCCTCGATTACATCGCGGACGGCCTTACTCCTGAACCTGACATGAACGGAAACCTGCATCCGAAATTCACCCCGCTCGCCATTGTGCGCGTGATGGTGGACGAGGATGTTTCGCTGATTCAGCTGGTAGAGCGGGAACGAATCCGTATCATGGTTGGGAACTATGTCATGGAATTGACCAAAGCTCCGATTTACACAATCCAGCAAATTACTCCGGATGATTACTGGCGTATCCTGAAAGGCATCGGTGTGATGCGAAACTTCCTGACCTCTCAGAGAATCCTCGTGAAGGTCGTCTCCTTGGCGGAACTCAAACGCTGCACGGAACGGCGCAGGAAACGGTTCGAGGAGAACGAAAAGGGCTGAATGAACAGCTTGCCCCTTACCTGTACGTTCGCCGGAACCCTCACACCCCGCCCACCAATGCATCGTTCAGAACGTCTGCAGTAACCTTGGTGAGCTTGGTTGCTAAATCTTTTGGCAGATACTTGTATTCCATTGCGAATCCCGTACACTGTGAAGTATCGTGAATACCCACAAACCTGAAAGGCGGTTTTTATCATGCTGAAAAATATTCTTGCCGTGATTGGTGCTGTGACGGTTGCTGCTGTTGCTTATGTGGCTTTCAGCGACCACGTGATTGTGAAAATTGAACCCGATGAAGAAGGCCCTGAGGACCCCGAAGAGCCGGAAGAACCCGAAGAGCCTACAAAGCCTTCTGAACCACAGGAAGAAGACCACAAGTTGACCTTCGATGAGCTTGTTCGCAAGATGGATGAATCCGAGGAACGTTTGGCTGAAGCGGAAGCAGCTGCTGCCGCCAAAGACGATGACAATGATGAGGATGACGAGGACGATGAGCCCGAATCCAAAGTCGAAGAAGTCAAAATCCAGGATGACTCGACTGAAACTGAGTGACAAGGAGTAAAAGCTATGGACACTGGTACTCGTATTAACGTGATTGCTGGACGGCCCGGAGCCGGTAAGACTCGCTGGGCTGCCAGGGAAGTGGTTGAGACGCTTCGCGACGTGAACAACGTCGTCATTTACATCGGCTTTGACCGGGAGTTTGAGCGTATCTGCCGGATGGTTTCGGACACCTATGGCAGCAAACCTCACGGCAAGCTCCTCTTTGCGTTGCAGGATGGCGCAGGGGAAGCAATCGGAAAGGCCGTCGATATCGCCAATAACGGGGAGCCCCGCATGTATCTCGGCAATGAGGACGATGACGAGTACCAGAACAATCGGCGGATGGTGTTTGTGTTCTATGACCAATGCCGCCACGATATCTTCAACGGCCGCCGCGACCTCCTGAGAGCTGCTGCCAGAGCCGGGGTTCATGTCAATGTCCTTTGCCAGATTTTCAGCCAGATTGACCGTGGTGATGTGGATTGGCTGAACGAATACTGCACGCCTTTCGTCATCTCGAAATCCCGCGAACCGCGCCTGGCAACACAGGAAGAGATTCAGGAAAAGTACCGCTGACATTATCCGTTCCCGGAACTAACCGGGAACTCTTTTGCTGAAAACTTACAGACGCACAAAGACCACTGTTTCTATGATAAACTATCACTTTGTATTTTGCCCTCGCTATCGGAGAAAGCTCTTTCTGATAGATGGGTTTGAAGCCCGGTTCAAGGAGCTCACAACCCAAATCTGCGAGCAAAATGACATTGTGATACTGGCGATGGAATGTCATATCGACCATTGTCATCTTTTCGTGAATGCTCCGCCTACATTGACAGCCTAACCCTGAAGATGATAAAAAGGTCATTCTTCCTGATGTTGTAATACCGCAAATGGAAGCCGATATCATCGCTGCCGTTGCGAAAGTCAAACTGTCTATTGGGGAAGGCTCTTTGCGCATAGTGTATGGCGACCATGAATTTCCCGTTGTGGTGCGTAATCCTAACACTCAGACGGGAAGATATCAGCAGGAAGCCCTCAAATGCGGCGTAAAGTATTGCCGTATCACCCGTAAATGGGTTCGCAATAAGTGGAAGTATTATGCTCAACTTGTTTTGGAAGGGTATCCTCCCGTCAAATGCGATAGCAACGGTGTCATGAGGCATCCCGTCAATCAAGGCCGTGTGGGCCTTGATATTGGCACACAGACGCTCGCCATCAGCAGCAATGATATCTGCGATTTGAGGGTGCTCGCGCCATCGGCAAGAGCGCAAGCTAAAAGCCTTGTGAACGAAATTACATGCACCATGCGAGCAATGGACCGTTCCCGTCGCGCCACGAATCCGAAATATTATAATCCGAATGGCACGATAAAACGATTGAAGCGCAAGCACGGTCAAAAGCAAAAGCGCAAGTGGAAATACAGCAAAAGGTATTATCGTTTGCGTGCAAAGCTTCGTAACCTGTACCGTAAGTTAGCTGACATTCGCAAAATGGAGCACAACATTCTCGCCAACGAATTGTTGGCATATGGTAACGAGTTTGTGGTTGAAGATATGAACTACAAAGCCTTGCAGAAGCGCAGCAAAGAAACAAAAATCAACGCTAAAACTGGTAGAGCACATACGAAAAAACGGTTTGGCAAATCGTTGAGCCGCTGCGCCCCCGCAATGTTTATTTCCATCCTGAACAAAAAAGCCAATCGTTATGGCGGCAGCGTTATCAAAGTCAGCACCTTTGAAACAAAAGCCTCGCAATTTGACCATACAGATGAAAGCTACACCAAGAAGAGACTTTCCGAACGAATGGCACACCTCAGCAGCGGAGAAGTAGTCCAGCGTGACTTATATTCTGCCTTCCTGCTTGAACATATAGATATCGAATCCTTGCAGTACAATATGGAAACCCTTAATTCGGCTTTTCCTGCATTTTTAGAAATGCACGAAAATACAAAGCGGCGCTTGCAGGCGGTTGGAAGTTCTCTTCCTGCAAGCATTGGATTCTAAACAATAACTTTCTGGGGGCTCGACACTCCCTCATTAAAGAGCTGCCTCGCAAGAGGTGAAACTCCCTTCGGAGGATGCACTTAAAAGAACTGGGAATGCAGACAAGTATGTTGGTCAACCTGCAAAGGCTGGATACTCATGGAAAGCCACACCCGTGGCTTTTTGTGAGAAACCGCATAACTCGCTACCTGGCATACTGCATGGTGATGAGCCTTGCAGCTGCCGCCCAGGAATCCCACGATTTCAATCGTGGGAGGTGTCACGGGCGGCCGATACAGGATGTCAGCCGGTATGAGACAGTCATCAATGGCTTAGACTAGAGAGGACGACAATGGCAAAGACACTGGTTATCGCTGAGAAGCCTTCGCTTGGACGCAGCATTGCGTCGGGACTCACCTGGTGGAAGAACGAACAGTTCACACGGCAGGGAAAAGACCGGAATACATGGCTGGAAAGCCAGAATTATATCGTGGCTTCCTCCGTTGGACATCTGTACGAACTCATTGACCTGGATGCGTATTTTCCGGATTATGAGCCGGGGAAAAAACATTCCTGGACGATGGAACGGCTTCCGTTCTTTCCCGACAACTGGAATTTTAAGTTCGAGGGGAAGGACAATGTTAAGGGCCTGATTCGAACTATCAATAGCCTGATGAACCGCACAGACGTTGATAAGATTTATAATGCCGGAGACCCTGACCGGGAAGGTCAGCGGTTGGTTGATGAAATCATCCATTACGGCCTCAAAAAGCCGAAACCTATCTATCGACTTTGGCTGCCTGATACGACCAATAAGACCGTCAAGCAGGCGTTTGAAACAGCAAAACCCAATGACGGGTATGCGGATTTTTCCTCCTCTGCCGAGACTCGCAGTGAGATGGACTGGCTCTTGGGAATTGAGCTGACTCGGTATGTGTCCGTCAAGGCAGGCACTTTTATCCGCATCGGACGCTGCGTCTGCCCGATTGTTGCCCATGTCATTGAACGCGAGAAGGCAATTCGGGATTTTGTTCCGAAACCGTACTCCGCCGTTTCCAGCAAGGAGAAGACGAACGGTGAGGACATTGAACTGACCAGTAAACGGACGTTCGAGGAAGGCCATGAAGCTGAAGCTCAGGCCCTGGCGGACGCATTCAACCAGGCTGGCGCGACCGTCACGAGCGTCAAGACCGAACGCAAGACTGTCAATCCAGGTAAGCTCTTCTCAATGAGCGACTTGCAGAGCTTCGCCTGTAAGGCCGATAAGACCCTGTCTCCGGCAGATGTTCTCGCCGCAACGCAGGCACTCTATGAAGGCGGATTCGTCACCTATCCGCGTACTAACAGCAGCTACCTTGCCACGAATGAAACCGTCAAGGTGGACGCAGCCATCAAAGGTTTAGCGCAGAACGGAATTACGGGCCTTGTCAATAAGCCGGGCCTTAAATCGATTTATGACGACAGTAAAATCGAGGCTCACTCTGCTATCACCCCGACCGGTAAATGGCCTGGAGCATTGGCTGGAGCACAGAAAACGGTTTTTGAATGTATCTTGAATCGATTTTGTGCCGTCTTCTGTGCGGAGGATTGCACCGTGGACCGGACCACGATTGTCATTCATTGCTACGATGAAGATTTCACGCTGAAAGGCGATGTGCAAGTCACTCCCGGATGGCGGAAATTTGAGAAACCGTCAAATGGCGACAAGATGCTCCCGAAGCTCAACAAGGGTGATGCGGTAAACATCAATTTCCAGCTGGTCGGGAAGATGACAACACCTCCGAAACGGTATACGGTCGAGGCTCTCAATAACTGGATGGTCGCCCCGATGCGCGGTGCAGAGAAAGAAGATACCGAGTACACGGACGCTGAATGGAAAGAGATTCTTTCTGACGCTACCATCTGCACCGAAGCAACTCGCGCCGACACGGTAGACCGGTGTGTCAAGAGCCGGTACATTTCCCTCAAAAAAGGCGTGTATTACGGTGAACCTGCCGGATTCCAGCTGGTCGATATCATGGATAAGCTGGGCATCGTTTTGGACGTTCCCGTGACTGTCAACCTTTCCAAGCAGCTGCACTCCATCAAGGACGGAAACCTGACCCGCGTTCAGGTTTTGGAGTACACCAAACAGACCCTTGAGAGCATCATGTCAAAGGATGTGACGATTGCAGCTGCACAGGGAGCCAGCAGCAAGTATCCAGTTCTCTGCCAGTGCCCAAAATGCGGCAAGGATGTTGTGGAAACAAAGCTTGCCTATGCATGTACCGGGAAAGACTCTGATGGGAAACGATGCCCGGTCGCAATCTGGAAGAAGAACAAGTTCCTTGAAGCGCTCGGCAAAGAAATGACCAAAACAACAGCAAAGGCTCTGCTCACAAAAGGCAAAGCTCCGCTCAAAGGGTGCATAAGCGCAAAGACCGGCAAAAAATACGACTCCATACTAACTTGCGACTTTTCAGGAGACCGCCTTGCTTATCATATTGAATTTGATAAGTCAAGCATGTCATTTGGCAGCAAAGTCGGAAAATGCCCGTTCTGCGGAAAGCCTGTGGCAGAGACGGCAAAAGCCTTCACCTGCACGAACAAGTCTTGTGGCGCGGCGCTCTGGAAGGAATCGAAGCTGTATGGCAATGAGCTTGATGTTGATGCCGATATTGCCAAGACTCTTCTCTCCGGGAAAACCGTCGAAGCCACGATTCAGAACAAAGAGAGAACCGGCACACAGGATGTTGAGGTTGGGATTGAACCGTATACGGCACCCAATGGCAGAAAATATATCGGCCTTTGCATCGTCAGCAACCCCGCCTAAACCGGTTCACCGGTTATAGACGGGGCTTGCGGGGCAACCCGTAAGCCCAGTTGATTAGCCTTGGTGAACGGCAACTTCGGTTGCCGCGAACTCCGTTATGCATTTGATAAGCAATCATCTTCATAATATAGGCACCCCGATATGCTCCACAAGTGTCGGGCTCTGCGGGCAGTGTATGTATCAATGGCGCAAGCCGTTGATATGTATTACGTTAAAAATCTCTAAGGGTAGGAGATGTGCGGCTGCCATGCCGAAAGGCTAAAACAATGCATAACATTGGCGAAGTGGACCACAGGGCACAAGCCCTGACTTATAGTTTCATTACTATTTAACGAAAGGAGTATCTTGCATGAGCACTTGCGTTTGCGTTCTCAGCAACAGTGGTGAACGCTTAATGCCTACCTTCCGTCTTGGCAAGGTACGCCGACTCTTGAAAGACGGAAAAGCAAAAATCGTTAAGCATCATCCTTTTACTATTCAACTGCTGTATGACAGCAAAACAAACACTCAACCCATCGAAATCTGCGAAGACGTGGGCTACAACTACATCGGCATCAGCGTGAAAAGCGAATCTCACGAATATGTGTCTGCCCAGTACGATACATTGCAGGATGAGAAGGAACATCACGATGATTGCCGCAAGTATCGCCGTACACGCAGAAACAGACTGCGTTACCGTAAACCGCGCTTCGATAACCGCAAGCGCAGCGAAGGTTGGCTTGCACCTTCTCTGGAACATAAGAAGCAGCTGAATATCCGTCTTATCGAACGGTATGTATCTGTAATCCCGATTACTCGTGCAACGGTTGAAGTTGGTTCTTTTGACACAATGTTGCTGCAAGCCATCCAGAAAGGCGAATCAAAACCGGAAGGTGTAGACTACCAGAAAGGTCCCCGCTACAACTTGGCAACCTTGCGTGAGGCAGTGTTCTACCGTGATAATTACACCTGCCAAGTTTGTGGACGCAAAATCGCGGATGGTGCCATTTTACATATGCACCACATGTTCTACTGGAAAGGAAGACACGGCTACCAGCTTGATGAGTTAGTTACAGCGTGTGAAAAATGCCACACGCCAGCAAATCATCAAAAAGGTGGCAAGCTCTTCGGTTTTGGCGAAGATAAAGAATTTGCCAATCTTTCAGGTGCAGCATTTATGAACGCTGTTCGCTGGCAGATAGTAAATGCATTGTACGCCACATACGGTAAAGAATTTGTGACCATCACTTATGGTGCGATGACAAAGGAAAAGCGAATCATTCTTGGCATAGAGAAAACCCACAACAACGATGCGTATGCAATGGGAGATTATCATCCGGCACATCGTTGCGTGTTTAGGCATTACCAAAAACGACGCAGAAACAATCGTGTGCTGGAAAAGTTCTATGATGCCACTTATATTGACGCTCGCACCGGCAATAAGGCAAAAGGCAAAGAACTCTTTAATGGCAGAATAAACAGAAACCACAAAAAGGATTCTGAAAATTTTCACAAGTACCGCAGCAAAAAGGTGTCGAAGGGCCGTCGCTCTATAAGAAGGCAGCGCTATGCAATTCAGCCATACGACACTGTGCGTCTCGAAGGTAAAACATACATTACAAGCGGGTGCCATAATAAAGGCACAAGACTTTTGATTCCTGCTAATGGAAAAAGCAAGTCCGTAGCAATTTCCAAAGTTCAAGTTGTTTGCCATGCGGGAGCATGGATACAAATCATCTAAATATTGAAAGGAGGTAAGCAGGAAATGCTGTATCTTAGTCCTTTCTAATAAACGCATTCCTCCCCACCTAAGCCTTACGGCTATAGATGGGGTGTCCTGCTCCATAATTATGAAAACCAAATAGTTAATTTGCCTCATCGCCTGCCCATTTTGGGTGGGCGTTTTTTGTTGCCAAGCTGTGCGAATTGCGTATGATTAAGAACAGTGATACGAAACTAAAAAATCAACGGTAGAGGGATAAACGCATTGAAGCCATATTTTATAAAAGTCGGGTATTTCCTGATATTTATTTTCGCAATCCTCAATTTTTTGGGGCTGAAGCAAACGGAATTCGAAATCCGGCAGCTGGATAGCACGGCAAGAATCCTGACAACTCATGCGGAAGCGATACAGGCAGCACAAGAACAACCAACGTTGAACGCAGCGGCTGCTTCCACTCTAACGAGAGCCGATACGCAAATCGCGATTGCTTCGTTCTCAAATGAGAATGTAGCGGGGGAAGCAAAACGACTCGCGTCTCTCTGCAACGCAAACATCAAAGAGAAGTCCATTACGGCATCGGTGTCGAATGACGCGGTTCTGGAAGAGATGGCGAGAAGACCGAATATGTATGGGCGGCTCGTGATTCCTTCCGTGGGAGTCAATGTGGCGTTGTTTGCAGTCGTCAGCCAGGCAGCAGCGGATGCACAGGACAGCGCTGCATATTTTTCGT
>ULSJ01007681.1_pt1 | contig 11603 bp, 7 predicted proteins | sample 1956291 | NCBI WGS metagenome assembly ULSJ01 (sample SAMEA4835705, study PRJEB28245) | human gut metagenome | biome: gut microbiome; material: fecal sample | place: Denmark | collected 2008 | reverse complement strand
GCCGCAACAGAATCTTGGCCTCCACAAAATAAGGGGTATATGCTTCGATCCAGGCATATGCCTTCTCATAATTTCCCCGCAACACCAGAAAACGCAGGATCAGTTCCCGCTGTTCCTCCGTAAAGCCGTCCCCCTGCAGCTCCTGCAGGTATTCATCCAGTGCCTGCAAATTATCCGCGTCGAAATAGGCCTGTACCAGCTGTACCGCAATCTCACTGCGCAGCTTCGGCTCCACGGCATCGCTTTCCACCAGTCTTGCCATCCGCATCAGCTTTGTGGAAGATATGGTCTCTTCTGTTCTGCCGTTCTCCATGAAATACAGATCCAGTTCTGCCGTATCCGGCACATAATGTTCCAGAAGTCTGAGATATTTCCCCGGTACCAGCAGTTTTTCCAGGGTATATTCCACATTTTTAAGGAACCTGTTACCATATGCATCCTCAAAAGCAATGGTATAATCATTCCCGTAGACTGCCACCCAGGCCGTGCCGTTTTGCAGAGGTGTCTCGGACAGTATCAGATTCCCCGGCTGGCTGACGATCACCTTACGCATTCTGCTGTCATCCACTCTTACCATATGGGCAAACAACAGACGGGACAAAGGCTTCGCCATAGCTTCCGTTACAATGGCCGGAGACAGGAATTCCTGATACAGTATTGCCAGATGTCTGTTAATATGCTGCTTCTGGATCTGGTCAATGACGAACCGCTCCATTCTCGGCTCGTAATGTTCGTACAGTTCCTCATAATCTTTCCGGTGTTTTAACAGATACGCATACAGGAACGCACTATGTTCATAATCCAGATTGCTCTGGAAAGAAAAATACATCAGAATCACTTTCGGAAGCTCCAGCACAGCATCCAGATCTACCGATGCCATATAATATTCATAGAGATTCGTGATCCTCAGATGGCTTTCCACACCCATCTGATACCACGTGAAGGCATCCGGTCCCGTCTTACTTCCCTTGATCAGAAGGCTGCACACCTCCTGCAGGATCCGCACATCCTTCTTTTTCTCATACAGTCTTCGTAAAATTCTACCCAGTAGTGGAGAATACTCTCTGACTCTTCCCGACAGATACAACAGCTGTTCGATCAGGCTGTCGTTTACCGCATCCTGACGGACACCGAAGTTCAACACCTGCAGTTCAAAACTGTTCAATTTACGTAGCAGCGCCGGATTACCGTTCAAAAGGGCCAGTGCTTCCAGGTAGATCACCGGACTGGTGCAGCCGTACTGGTACTGTTTTTCTAAGAACATCCATTTCCCGGAGGTTGAACGATTGTATTCCTCCGACAGATACAACAGCAGCCATGCCACACGCCAGCGGGTCCTGTCATAGCGGTAGATCTGTTCCACCTGTTCCGCCATTTGCAGTGTATACTGGGGATCCCTGTGGATCAGTGTGGTCAGATACAGATAGTAAGCCCACTGTTCTCCGCCGGTAGCTCCCCGGGCTTCCAACATGTCCGCCGCGTGATCCAGGATCCATCCGGCTTCATTGTAGCGTTCCTCTGTGATCAGAAGCTGTGCCTGGAACAGTCTCGCCGGCACATCCTTCTCATCCATGGTCACCATGCGCTCCACCAGTTTGCCGGTCTCCGCGAGCCAGGTTCCCGTACCGATCTTTTTCAGTCTCGATTCTTCATAATATTTCATGATCTGGGTGATGCACTGCATATGACTGTGATCTGCATGCCGGGCCACTACACCGTCTCCCAGCTGTACCATGACCGGGATCTCCAGTGAAGTATAAGCATTATATATGTAGACTTTACCGAAATTTTTGCCAGATCTGCACAGGCTGCTGTCGATGTAGACCGGCAGGCGGCAACGGTTTCCCAGAAAATCATCGTCTGTAATGTTTTCCTTTTCCGTAAAGACAAATTCACCCTCACACTCGATCTGGAGATTCGTATATCCCCAGCCGTTCCTCACGATGGTCAGATTGTTCTCCGTGATGCCGTAATTATCTGCGCTGCGAGGCAGTTTTTTCACCAGTTCTTTCTCTTCCGTCAGGAATTCCAACTGTTGCTTTTTATTGATACAGATCAGGAATTCCTCTACATTTTGTTCGTTGCCCTCATAAGTGGACAGGATCCGGTAACTGTCATAGAAATGGGCATCGTTCCCCTGGAACAGCCGCAGAAATTCCGGATCATAGAACAGCCGCACAGCTTCCTTCCAGTTGCTCTTCGCCAGGTTGGCAAAATGGAACAGATTCCGGATAGCCCCAATGGAAGAATTCAACATCCCATGCTCCACCGTCACCACAAAAGGAAGATTGTATTCTCCTCTGTTGCTGACTACGGAAAAAGAGCCCTTGATCACATCCCCTTCCTCCAGATCTTCTCCGTGGAAGCAGTAAAAAATTTCTGCATCGGAGCCGGTAAACTGATCCGTCATACATTCCATCCGAAGATGGTCCGAGATCACGGATCCCTTTACATAGCCTTCCGACGCAGAAAGAATGTGAAAAGAGCCCTCATATATTGTCCCCTGTGACAGGGAAATCTCTATTTTAGCGCAGGAGAATTCCAAAGAACCGTTCTCATAATCGAAGTTTCCTCCTAAAATTCTATCAATAATCTCCTGCATGTACCTTCACCCGTTCCCTGTTGTCATTTGGATTTATTATACCAAATTTACCAGTTGAGGGCAAGGTGTAGACCCGGTTAGTCCAGGTTTAATTTTCGGTTCATGATGTAATAAGATACGCCGTACATGATGGCGGCAATGAGCAGGCTGGTGATCACGTTAATGTCATAGACCATATTGGTCGTTACCGAAAATCCGCCGGAGCTGCTCATGACATTTGTGCCAAACATGAAGGCACTCTGTACGGTGCTGCCGATGATGGAAGACAGGATCGTCAGGCCGGCATATGCCAGGATTCCCATGAACCCTTTGTGTTTGGAAGACAGCTGACCGATCGTCAGGGCTCCGAACAGAGTGACCATAGTAATGAAAGGTCCTGCCACATAGGTTAAGAGTAGTGTAATCCCATAATGCAGCAGATTGATTCCCATCTCTTCTTCGTATGTTCTGCCAATTTCATAAAAAGCATCTGCCAGAAATTCCCAGATATTGCCATTATATTGTGTCAGCACACTACTCAGTTCACCAATATTTAAAAGTCCTGTCATCAAAGAGACGACCAGTGCCACCACTGAAATACCAATGCCTATCGAAATGAACAGATACCAGACACCGGAGACCAGTATCTTGCTTAAGAACAGCTGGTTGGCTGTCACCGGCAGAGTGTGGGACAGATAGCCTTCATCGGTGTACATGCTGCGGTAAAAGCGGATGCCCAGAAAGATCAACATGCCCCAGGTGGACGCTAACAGCATGATCACATACAGGATCAGTGTTGCCACAAAGGATGAGAGTACAAACCAGCTCTGTGTCGCATTTATATCATTGTTGTCCAGAAGTCCTGTTACCACTCCTCCCGGCATGCGTAATACCACGCAGCCAATCACGGTGACCACAAGCATTCCCAGAAGCATCAGTGTACCGGCTTTCCAGATATTTTTCCATTCATATTTCATTAACTTTCCTAACATGCGAACACCTCCCTGAAGTAAGCATCTACAGACTTACCTTTCTCTTCTCTGATATTGTCAACGGATGTATATAACACCAGCTGACCATAACGCATGAAGATGACTTCATCCAGTACCTGTTCCACATCCTCGATCAGATGGGTAGAGATCAGTACCGTTGCTTCCGGATTGTAGTTGTTGATAATGGTGCGCAGGATGTAATCTCTCGCTGCCGGATCCACACCGGCAATCGGCTCATCCAAAATATACAGGCTGGCATTCCTGCTCATCACTAAGATCAACTGTACCTTCTCCTTCGTACCTTTGGACAATGTCCGCATTTTCACTGCAGGATCGATCCCCAGACTCTTTAACATCTCTTCCGCACGTTCCCTGGAAAAGTCTGTATAAAAGTCCTGAAAGAAATCCAGGATCTCCCGGATCGTCTGATTCATAGTCAGATACGTGCGGTCCGGCAGATAAGCTACCTTGCTCTTGGTCGCCGGTCCTACATAATTTCCGTCGATCATGATGGTGCCTTCCGTCGGTGTCAGCAGACCGTTCAGCATTTTGATCAGTGTCGTCTTACCGCTGCCGTTGGGTCCCAACAGGCCAATGATTTTCCCCTTGGGGAGACTTACGGTCAGATTATTCACAGCCACATTGGCACCATATTTCTTGGTCAGATTTACAATTTCTACCAGATTATTCATTTCTATTTCCGCCTCTCTTTATTTTCATCATAAATTTGCACCCCTGTCAGGCCTGTACCTTATCGAAGAGATTCCGGATCTCCTCTCTCTGATATCCCAGTTCCTGCATGTTGTTGATAAAATTCCGGACATGCCCGGCTGCCAGCTGTTCTCTGGTATTCCCGATCAGCTCAGTGTCCTCCGTCACGGTTCTGCCGCTGGTGCGCTGTGTCACGATCAGGCCGCTCCGCTCCAGTTCCGCAAAAGCTTTCTGCATCGTATTCGGGTTCACCGCCGCCACGGCCGCAAGATCTCTGACACTCGGCAGTTTCTCTCCCGGCTGATATTTGCCGGACACGATCTCTTTCTGGATCCGCTCCACCAGCTGCGCATATATGGGTCTGTCAGCATCCAATTCCCACGCCATTCCTATCATCCTTTCTTGTTTCTTATTTTCTGTTTCTTATTTTCTGTTTCTTATTACCTGTCACGCATCGTTTCTATCGATGCCTCCCCGGGTCCCTCATTGTCTTGTTGTTTTACTGTATTATTTATTTAATACAATAATACGTTATTTATTTTTATCTGTCAAGCGGTTTTTTTGCTTGTCCGGGAAAATTGTTGGAATTACACTTGTTACAACATGGTAAATGGGAAGTTACGCGGCTCATTGCTCGCGTAACTTCCCATTTACTACGCATCCGGCTCCGAAATACGTGTCACTCCCACATAAATATCCGAGATTTCAAACCATGTAGGATAATCCACGATTCCGGTCTGAGGAAGATTAAATATCTTCTGGAACGTCCGGACAGCCTCCGCAGTACCGGAGCCATAGATTCCGTCGGGTGTCAACGTAGGAATCGCCGGATAATTTCTGGCGATCCGGTTCAACTGCTGTTGCAGCTGACGGACTTTTTCCCCGGAAGAACCGATAGTCAGATCATACCCCGGCCAGGAAGAAGGCACTCCCGAAATAATATCTGCGGAATTGATATACATATCATTGCCGTAATAATAATGAATGATATCAATAGCAGAATATCCCTGATCCGCCAATGACTTGGAGCCCCACTGGCTCAGCCCCCGGCAGGTAGTCCGATTACCGTCACAATACGATGTGAAAATGGGCTGTCGTACACCGGGCCTTGACAAATAGTTGGTAAAAATGGAATCTACCAGATAGTCGATCTCTTCGAACACATTTCTGCCATAGATCCATTTTTGATCATACGCCGTAGAAGAAGTTATCGTAAAATCGTATCCACGTCCCCTGTACCACTCCGTATATATACGGTTTAACGTAAATGATTGAATGACCAGAATATTAGCATAAATTGCACTCTCCGGCCAGGTGGAATAAATCTCGCTGGAGGCCACATTTTTAATGTAATCCTTATAGCGCACCCAGTAATTCCGGGCAGTGGGATCCTCCGGGACACCGTCATGTACGATCACATATTCCGGAATCACCACACGGCTCAGTACGATCTCCCCGGTCTCGTTCATAGGTTTGATTTCTTCTTCCGGAATCTTCGGAGGATACTCTCCGAAAAGCGTATGTGCAGGTATTACTACTACTTTTTCTTCCTCCTCTGTTACATTCAGCGGATTCATGCGGATCGGTTGTAGGGAAAATTCGCCTGCCAGAATTTCGGAACCAGATACCAGTACCGGTTCAAAGCCTTCTGCAGTCACCTGAATGTTGTACTCCGAATAGGGCTGTGCCGTAATATCCGGAGATAAAGAAAGCTCTCTCGGCGGCGCATCCAGTGTTATCGTAGGGGTTTGCCCGGATTCGTCAGTAGTCATCGTCTCCAGCGGGGAATCCGGATCCCCGGTATAGGAGACAGTGACGGTCGCGCCGGGTATCGGTGTCATCCCCAGAGCGGAGACAACGCTGATCTGAAGTGTTCCTGTATAAGTAGTGTCCATGGACAGAGGTCCTTTCTGCCTATGCCGTTTTGTCTGTCTTGATCCGGTCAGGCAACAAATGTTCCTTACAGAATATGCAAAGTCAGAAAAATATGTGCATGTTCCCATATACTAAGTAGACTAACTTCTATCCGTTTTGTCTTCATCATACATCTACTTGATTAACAGACGGGTGATATGCATTCACTAAATACTAATTCCGGTACCGGTCTGCATCTGTCCCCGAGCCACCGTGTAGCCCAAAAAAGGAACCACAAATCGTTCCCAGATTGTGATTCCCTTTGTTTTTAATCCGTCATTTTTATTTGGTCAACAGCATCATAATGTCATTGCTTCTTGCCACGAACTTGGTCATGGCGTCGGCGGACAAGGGTGCATACTGGAGCTTTGCCAGATCGTACAGCTGCTCGCAGATCATTTCTGCGTTCTCGCCGTCCTGGTGCTCGGTGATGTACTGTACCAGAGGATGGTTGGCATTCAGAATCAGGGTCTCGCCCTCACCGCCGAAAGCACTCATATCCATGCCGGGCATGGAGTACATCTTCATCATATCCTGCATACGTCTGCTCTCTTCGGACAGAGTGATCATGGAAGAGATCTTCTTGTTCTTCAGCTTCTCTACCTTGATCGTGATCTTGTCATTCTTCAGAGCCTTCTTCATCAGCTTGCTGATGCTCTCAGCCTGCTCTTCCATCTCTTTTTCAGCCTTCTTGGAAGTCTTGGACTTCAGGGCATCGGTCACATCCGCATCGATACGCTGGAACTTGATTCCCTCATTCTTCTGCTCCAACTGGGAGATGAAGGGCTGATCGATATTGTGGGTCAGGATCACAGCATCCATCTTGGCAGCCTTGAACATATTAATATACTGGCTCTGCTGCTGTTCATCCGTTACATAGTAGATGATCTTCTCCTTCTTCTCTTCCCCGGTATTCTCCCCGGAAGCCTCATCTTCAGATTTATCCCCTACGACCTCAGCTTCTACCTTGTTGCCGTTCTCATCTACAGCATTTTCCTTATTCTCTTCCTCGTCCTGAGGCTTGATCTCCAGACACTCGGGCAGAGTCAGATATTTGCCGTCCAGATTCTTGAAGAGGATATAATCATTCATCTTCTCACAGAACTTGTCATCCTTCAGGCAGCCGAACTTGATGAAGGGACTGATGTCATCCCAGTATTTGTCGTACTCTTCCTTATCCGTCTTGCACATACCGGCCAGCTTGTCCGCTACCTTCTTGGTAATGTACTCGGCGATCTTCTTGACAAATCCATCATTCTGCAATGCACTTCTGGATACGTTCAGAGGCAGATCCGGGCAGTCGATGACACCCTTTAACAGCAGCAGGAACTCAGGAATGACTTCCTTGATGTTATCTGCGATAAATACCTGATTGTTGTACAGCTTGATGATACCTTCGATGGACTCATACTCCATGTTGATCTTCGGGAAGTACAGGATACCTTTCAGATTAAAAGGATAATCCATATTCAGGTGGATCCAGAACAGAGGCTCCTTGTAATCCTGAAATACCTTGCGGTAGAAGTCCAGATACTCTTCCTTCGTGCACTCATTGGGATGCTTGGTCCACAGAGGCTGTGTCTCGTTGATCAATTCAGGACGCTTTCTGATCTTCAGCTTCTTAGGCTCTTCTGTTCCCTCAGCAGCTTCAGCGTTTTCACCTTCTGCCGCTTCCTTCTTCTCCGGCTCGATCTCTTCCAGGACTTCATCATCGGGAAGCTTTTCCTCTTCCTTGATGATCTGGGTCTCCTTGGTGTTCGCCTTGGACAGATAGATCTCGGTAGGCATGAAGGAACAATACTTCTTCACGACCTCACGAGCCTTGTACTCATTACAGAACTCCAGACAATCTTCATTTAAAAACAGGGTAATGGTCGTACCGACATCCGTCTTGTCTCCGTCTTCCATGGAGAACTCGGTGCCGCCGTCACACTCCCAGTGTACTGCCTTGGCGCCATCCTTGTAAGATAACGTATCAATATGTACTTCATCCGCTACCATGAATGCGGAATAGAAGCCCAGTCCGAAATGACCGATGATCTGGTCGGAATTGCTCTTGTCCTTATATTTCTCAATGAAATCCGTAGCACCGGAAAATGCGATCTGGTTGATATACTCTTCCACTTCGTCGGCGGTCATGCCCAGACCGTTATCCTTGAAGGTCAGTGTCTTCTTCTCAGGATCCACGATGACATCCACACGTCCCTTATAACCTTCCGGAAGAGAATATTCTCCCATCATGTCCAGTTTTTTCAGCTTGGTCACGGCATCACAGCCGTTGGAGATCAACTCTCTGTAGAAAATATCGTGATCGGAATACAACCACTTTTTAATGATCGGAAAAATGTTTTCACTGTTAATTGATAAACTGCCGCTTTTTGCTGCCATTATTACCACATCCTTTTCTAAAATTGCACAGCCATGGCTGACTGTTTCCTAACTGATTCTAAGTGTAGGACTGTAAAATTGAAAAGTCAAGACAAATTTAGCACTCATTATAAATGAGTGCTAACAATAAGTCAAAAATCCAGTATTTATCAATATTTCCGTAATTCTAAAATTTTAATAAAGCGTGTAAAAAACCAGAAATTACTCCTCCGGAAAGTACTTTGCATACACATCAAAAAAGTTGTCCGTAGTCACCTGTTCGTCCATAATCAGCGTGATCTCGTCCCACAGCTTGTCATTGAGCTGACGCACCAGTGTATTCACAAAGCTGTCATACTCCTGCCCGAAGACTTCCCGTTTCCGCTCTTCTACAATCTTTAATTTATTAGCGTCCGTCTCTTCCCGATCCAGCGTATTGATGCATTTGATAATGTAATAGCCTCGTTCACATTTCACAACCTGGCTCACCTCGTCTGTTGCCAAATTGAAAGCCGCTTCCTCATAAGCGCTCTCCGCTTCTCCTTTGCCAAAGGAATAGGTGATCTCGGAATCGTCGCTGTATTTGGATGCCAGTTCCGTGAAATCGTGTTCTCCGTCCACCGCCAGGTCTCTTACCTCGCAGGCTTTCTCATAGGCACTCTGAATGGAGCTTTCCGAATAAGGCTTCAGGTTTCCGTCCATATCCGTGGATGCTGTTGCAAAAAAGATCTGCTGCACCGTAATTTTGCGTGCCTCGTCATCACTGATCTCCGGATTGATGTCCTGTATAATCAACTGATAGACCTTGTCTGCCATGGCATATTCCCGATACAGATTCTCCACAATCTCCTCCGTGGCACCCATAGCCTCGATCTCCGTATCATTTAAGGAAGAATAATACTCCTGTGCCGCCTGGACGACCTTTGCCTCCTCGGCTTCATCCAACGTGACCTCTTTCTCTTTTGCCAGCAGGTACATGGTCTTGATCTGAGCAATTCTTGCCAGCACTGTCTCCTTGACATTATCCTCCAGAGTCACTCCGTTCAGGGAAGTATTCCAGATCTCCGTCCCGTAGACATTCTCATATTGATTCTGGGTCGTGGTCAGGTAGATCATGATCTCCGCCTTAGAGCAGGACTCGTCCCCGATCCGAAATACCTCATTTTTCCCAAATCCTGTGGTAAATACCACTTTTGTGCCGTCACTGCTGCCGCAGGCGGTCAGTCCCGTCACCATACTTATTCCCAGCACTCCCGCCACCAATACCGCGGTGATATGACATCTATTTTTAAAAAACATAACATTTCCTACTTTCTCAAAGTCTCTAAATTCTGATTATACCCTATTTTTTTCTTCTGTGCCACGTTTTCTTGGAAGTTCAGAAAAATCTAAGAATTCTACAGACAAAAAAATGCGTGCGGATATTCTCCACACGCATTTTTAATATTATTCAATTTTGATACCAGATTACTCGATTACATGGATCCAGCCCTTAGGAGCTTCGATCCTGCCCATCTGGATACCGGTCAGAGTCTCATACAGTTTCTTGGTGACAGGTCCCATCTCGGTCATGCCGCTGGGCAGGCAGATTTCTTTGCCGTGGTCAACGATCTTGCCTACAGGGGAGATCACTGCTGCGGTACCGCACAGACCAGCCTCTGCGAAGTCTTTTACTTCATCCAGGTATACTTCTCTCTCTTCTACTTCCAGTCCCAGGTATTCCTTGGCAACATATACCAGAGAACGACGGGTGATGGACGGAAGGATACTGTCGGACTTGGGAGTTACAACCTTGTTATCCTTGGTAACGAACAGGAAGTTCGCACCGCCGGTCTCCTCTACCTTGGTACGGGTAGCAGCATCCAGATACATATTCTCATCGTAGCCTTCCTTGTGAGCGGATACGATTGCATGTAAGCTCATAGCATAGTTCAGGCCAGCCTTGATGTGACCGGTTCCGTGAGGTGCCGCACGGTCAAAGTCGGTGACACGGATGGTCAGAGGCTTAACGCCGCCCTTGAAGTAAGGTCCTACAGGAGTGCACAGGATACGGAACTGATATTCGTCCGCAGGCTTTACACCGATGACAGGATTGCTGCCGAACATATAAGGACGAATGTACAGAGTTGCACCGCTGCCGTAAGGAGGTACGAAAGCATCGTTGGCCTTAACCGTCTCGGTAACAGCCTCCACGAAACGCTCCTTGGGGAAAATGGGCATCTCCAGTCTTGCTGCGGAAGACTCCAGACGTTCACCGTTTAAGTCAGGACGGAAGGTTACGATATGTCCATCTTCTGTGGTGTAGGCCTTCAGGCCCTCGAATACGGTCTGTGCATACTGCAATACACCTGCACACTCATTTAATACGATGTTGGGATCCTGGGTCAGCTGACCGTCATCCCATTTGCCGTCCTTGTAATTGGACACATATCTGTAATCCGTAGGGATATAACCGAAACCGATGTTACCCCAGTCAATGTTCTTCTTTTCCATTTTGTATTCCTTCTTTCCTCGGTTTACCACTCTGCCTGTTGATTTCTCTTAACAGAATTTATTGATTTTCATTATTATACCATTTGTAATAAAAGTCAATATACACATTTATGCTTTCCAGTGCTTTTTTCAGCGAAAATGTGGCTCATTTCTCCTTTTAGCTGAAAACTCAAATTAAATTCACTACAATTATTTTTCTCCGGTAGCTTCCTGATATGCACTGTTCGCTACCACTGACCATCCGGTCTTATCCCCCGCAATGACCTGCAGATCTTCACTGCGGACCGCATAAAACTCCACGATCTGTGCTGCCTCTGTGGACAGATTCTCTTCCGGATTCCGGTACAGCACGAAAATCTCACATTTTCCGTTCTGCGAGGTACGATTGTAGACCAGCGTGTATGCATAGGTCTTTCCCGCCTGCTCCTGTTCTCCCAGCTGCAGATAGAAATTGCCTTTGGCATTGTAGCAGACTTCGAAGGAAAAGCCCTGTTGTTGCAGCACAGCATCATATACTGCCTGTGCGTAAGGCTCTAAGGGATCCT
>ULSJ01069037.1_pt1 | contig 11664 bp, 8 predicted proteins | sample 1956291 | NCBI WGS metagenome assembly ULSJ01 (sample SAMEA4835705, study PRJEB28245) | human gut metagenome | biome: gut microbiome; material: fecal sample | place: Denmark | collected 2008 | reverse complement strand
CCTTAAAACCGCCATGCAACGTCTCTGCCTCTCCGCCCGTGCCTATGACCGTATCCTGAAAGTCTCCCGCACGATAGCCGACTTGGATAATTCGGAACATATCGAAGTCCGGCATTTGGCGGAGGCGATACAGTATAGGAGTTTGGATAGGGAGAATTGGGGGATGTGAGAGGACACTTAGAAATAACCATAATAGTGCGGTTTGAAAATGAGAACATGCAAAAATAGTGCAGTTACTAAGCTGGAAAAACTATCTTTATATTAGTTGGAAATCGCGCTATTTATGGCTGTTGAAGTGAATAACTGACGGCTTGTCGAGTGAACAACTGACGGCTATACCTAGTGGTCAGCTTACGGCTTGGGAAGTGAATAACTAATCACTTGGGAAGTCTTTTGTGGATGACTTAACGTGCTGTATACCAATCTTGTTCGGTAAACGAGTTTTACTGTTCAACTAGCTCTTCAGCTAAATTAAAGAAGAACCAGTGATTTCAGGAAAAGACACCCGGCCGGAAGTGCTTTAAAAGTAAGCTAGCTTACTTTTTTAGGGTTGTTTAGGAATTGCGGTATTCTTGCGGACTCATACCTACATGGCGTTTAAAATACTTTCCGAAGAAGGACATATTAGTGAAATTCAGTGTATAGGCGATATCGTGGATGGTAAGGTTCGTCGATTTTAGTTGTGCCTTTGCGTCCATGATAACCATCGAGGTGATAATCTCTATGCAAGTTTTTCCCGTACTTTGTTTGACGATCGTACTTAGGTGTGCTTGCGTGATGCCAAGCCGCTTGGCATACCATGCAACGGATCGTTGCATGGTATAGTTTTGCATTACTAGTTGAGTGAAATTCTTACTGATTAGCTCTGCTTTGGAGAGCATTGACAGGTCTTCCGTCTGGTCTTTATACATGCTGCTGATCCCCATCAGCATACCGGTAAACAAATGGTTGGTAATCCCGCGATTTATTTTCGTGGCGTAAAACTCGTATGTTTTGAGTAATAACTCAAAATAATCTTTCATAAGAGGCTGGGCTTTCTCTTTTAGCTTATACACCGGATTGTCTTTCACGATATAATGCATGTCTATGACAGCTTTGCTGGAGTTCGCTTGGCTGAGGAAATCAGATGAGAATCCCATGAAATAGATCTGTAGGTCCCCGTCTGCCCTATGGATCTGCAGGATTGATCCGGGCATGATGGTGATGAAGCTTCCGGGTTCTACCTTGAGTTGCGTCAAGTTGATGGATGCCTCGATCTCTCCTCCTAGGCATAGCACGAAAATCCCCGCTTTCAATCGGCATGGGTAATTCGCATACAGATTCAGCAGGCCTATATCTTCGATCGAGAGCTTCCCGATCACCCAATCTTGAGGCAGGTCTATTTTGGGAATGTCATTTTCCATGTTTGTTTAATTATTCACTTATCGGGAACGTTTGACAAAAATAGGCATTTTTAAAGATTTGCCGTGTCTTGTGGAAGGAAAATTATACGAGTGTCTGAAACTTGCGGTATTCCGGAGGCTTTTCGGAGTCGCTTGGGTGTTTGGGCTGGACTGGTATGGTTTCTTGTCGAAGGAAGTAGTTGCCATTAGAATTATCTTTTCTGTTTCGTTTTGATTGAATTTGGATGTATATTGTGACAGGGGTATTTCCTTGACCTATCAAAATAGCGAAAGAATCAGGAAGATAAGTGGCCTTTTATGTTAAAAAGTAACGTTTTCGGTACACGTTAGACGGCGAATATGTATGCAATAGGCAGCATTGGGCAATGCCTATACTGCCGTTGGGCATCGTGAGTAGTCGTGAATAGGGGTGTAAGTAGTCGTGAATAGGCATTCTTATACTGTTATAACCCTATTGTAAGACTGTTTTTTCCCTCTCTCACTCCCCATAATATGAATTACGATGAATTATTTTTGCTAGAACAAAATGTCGTTTTTTGATATATGGCTATCATTCAAATAATTGCTGATTTTCTCTTATGAATTTGGAAGTAAGTAGTACTTTGCCCCGAAATAATCGATACTCAAGAGGTTGAGATTACAAATTGCCATTTTGTCAAATCCTTTTTTCTTCCATCGAAGCGACTATCTTGCAATCTTGCTTTCTCTAGGGGCGGCTCTTGTCTGAGCGCATTCTGTTTAGGCACGGTTTCTAATAAAAGGAACAATGGGTTGTAAAAATAGGACATGGTCACTCTTTATAAATGGCTCTGTATGTGTAGGGGTGAGGTGTGGAATCTAAAAAAAGGAATAGGTAATAAGACAAATAGACCTTGTAGGATCTTTGTGAAATATATTCTTTTGCATCCGAATTGGGATCGAATGGATCTATACGAATTGAAGTAATTGAAAAAAGCATTTATATGAGGAAAAAGAATTTTACATCTATGGGAATGGCCTGCTTACTGGGCTGTTGTTTGATGTTGGGTAGCTGTAGCTCTGAAGTGGATAATTTGGATATTCCGAAGGGCAAAGGTTTCGTGAAAATAGATCTGGCACCGGAGGTCGGTTTTCAAACAAAAGCCGTGGATGAGAGTGAGTATAAGGATGTGAACAATTATACTGTGCAAGTGTTTAAATCCGGGCAAGAGGAGAATCTTATTATTAATGATTTGTATAAGAATTTGGAAGAGAAATATTCTTTGAATGTTGGTAACTATGTGTTGAAAGCCTTTACGGGTGAAGATAAACCGGTTTCTTCCGATGTGTTGTATTTTTCTGGCGAAGCTGCTTTTGAAGTGAAGGAGGGAAAGGAGGTGACAGCTCCTGTAATATGTAAGCCCAGCTCAGCTCGAATTAATGTTGTGTTCGATCCGAAGATGGATGAGTATTTCTCCGACTATTCCTTGAAGATTGAGACAGAGGCGCAGAAACCCTCTTCTTTTGTTTGGGCAAAGGCGACAGTCGGTCCGATGTATTTTAAGGTAGGTAATCAGGAAAAGGTCCAGGTTACGGTAAGCTTGACTAAGAAAGAGAATGTAAAAGCAGAAGGGACGGTTAAGACCTATACGTTAAGTCCAGCGGATGCTTTGAAACTTACTTTGAAACCAGTAGTCAACAATGGCAATTTAGGAATTTCGATTACAATTGAGGAGACTACGGTTGATCATCCGGTAGATATCGTTATTCCGGGGGATTGGGTATAAATATATATAACAGTAATAATAAGAGATTAGAATATGAAAGCGATCAATATATGGATGTTGAGCACGGTTTTGTTTTCCGGCTTGATGTCGTGTGAGATGAAAGAGGAGATTTTCGGGAAAGAGATCCCAAAGGAAACTGGCTATTTGACACTTGACGTGAGCGCAGGTTCCTCTGCTTCTTTAGCAACGAAAGGAGCAACTGATCAGAAAGAAGATTTTCCGCTCGTGATCAAGGCGATGGATTTTGATCTTACTAAAAACTATGAGTCGTTTGCTAAGTTTAAAGAAGAAAATGCGAATGGTGTGATTGAGTTGCCGAAAGGAAATTATGAGATAGAGGCGCATTCGCCGGGAGAGTTTGCCGAAAAGATGTACGATCCTTATTATGGAGGTGTAGAAAAAGCAGAGATAATGCCTAGTGTGGAAAAAACCGCTACGGTGAAATGTAAGATCCAGAATGTCAAAATTGCGATGGATTTTACCTCCGAGTTTATAAACTATTATAGCAAATGGTCTATTACGGTGGATGACAAGTGCGGTCATTCAGATATTTATACGCAAGAAAATCCAAACCCAACTCCGATTTATTGGAAAATGGCTGCTGAGACAGATAAGATTTATGTGTCGGGAACAGCTATAGTGAAGGAAACGAGTGAAGAAGTTATTATAAATCAGACATTAACGAAGAAGGAAAGTGCTGATTTTGTAGAAAGCGACAGCCCCTATTTTGTAGGAGGAGATGGTTTGGCGATCTCGTTGGCTCCCGGAAAAGAAGTGGATCTCAATAAAACCGGTATCACCATCACGGTTAACGGTTTTAACCAAGAGACAAATGAGAATATTGATATAGAAGTGGAAGGTGATAGTGGCGAAGAGAATCCTGAACCTCCGACACCACCGGTGACGGGTGATGATCCGACAATCACGATACCGCAAGCTCTTTATACGTTGCCCGCTGATGAACAAAAAAATGCAAATGTTATTATATCAACTCCTGCCGGCTTGAAAAATATCACTGTCGCGATAAAGGGAGGAAATGAGCTTTTTGCGTCAATAGTTAAAGATCTATTTGGTGAAGAGTTTAAATTGATAGGAAATGAAGCTTTAGGAGAGACGTTGACGTCAATGGGTGTAACTTTACCTGTTGGTGGAGAAAAGAGCTATGAATTTCCGGTACATGCCTTTTTTAGTTTGTTGCTAGATCCAAGTACTGGTGGAGGTGTTACAACAGATCCAGAAGGACACGTATTTAATATTACGGTGGAAGATAATGATGGTAAAGTCGTAAAAGATAAATTAAGTGTAAAAGTGGCTGAATAATATGAAGACAATATATACACTTTTATTTTTTGTGTTGGTATTAGGTTTGGTCGCTTGCCAGGCCGAGGATGATACATCCATGAAAAATACCGGTTATTTAAGTATGGATATAACGACCAATAATTCCACAGCCACCAAAGCGGGAAGTGAGGAGGTTGTTTATAATCCCAAACAGTTGGCGGTACAAATCTTGAATGATCAAGGAGGTGTTGTTAAGGAAACGGATGACTATACGGCGTGGGATGGAGAGCGATTTTCCTTGCCTACGGGTAAATACGTGGTGAAAGCCTCTTCAAATGGCTTCGATGGTAAAGCTGCCGAGTTTGATAAGCCCTATTATGTGGGATCAGCTGAGGTAGAGGTTATGGCAGGAAAGGATGTGACGGCCGAAGTTATCTGTACATTGGCGAATGTCTTGGTGACTGTTGAATTTGACGAGCTGTTCAAGAAAAGCTTTAAGTCTGCGACCATTGTTGTGGCTGATTCGGCAGACCAAACTGGAACCCGCCTTACCTTTGAGTTAGGTAAGAACGAGACAGCAAAGGCCTATTTCCCAGTTCCCGAGAAGTCGTTGATTATCTCAACGAGCGTAACGAATCAAAAGGGTACACTACATTCTAAGAAAGATACCGTTCGTGCGGTAAAAGCTCGAGATAATGTTCGCTTGATGTATAAAGTGGCTGACTCGCCAAATGGTTCTACCAGTATTGATATTACTTTGGACGGAACAATCAAGACCTATAATTTCACCATAGGTGTGCCTCTGACCGCTAAGACAACTCTATCGGCAAGTGCGGCGAACGCTTGGAGTTCATTTGCTTACTTGGAGGGGAAGGTGCTTTCAAAGGCAGGTGTCTTGGATCAAAGCAAGTTGGCGATGGAATATAAACTGGCAACAGACGAGGCTTGGACTCCGGTTGCGTATCTGACCGTAGGTGAAAACGATACCTATTCGGTAAGGATTACGGGCTTGACTCCTGCAACAAAATATCAATACCGTTTTATCTATAAGGATACGGAAGAGGTGGCAAGCGAAATCGTAGAGTTTACTACGGAGGCGGCTATCGCATTATATAATGCTAATTTTGATTTATGGTATCAGAATGGAAAGACATGGTATGCTGGGGAATCCGGTAAATCATTCTGGGATACGAGTAACCCGGGTACGACAACGGGGTTGGGAGCCATAGTGAATATCAATCCTACCCAAGGTAGTTCAGCGGTTGTGCATACATCGGGCGGAAAATCTGCGGAGTTGAAATCCCAGTTTAAGGTGAAATTCGCAGCGGCGAGCCTGTATACCGGATCTTTTGGTGGGCTGGTTGGTATGAATGGTGCTAAGATCAATTTTGGTCAGCCGTTCGCTTCTCGTCCAACAGCATTAAAGGGCTGGTTCCAATACGCTCCGGTAAATGTAACTCATGTAGGGGATAATCTTCCGGCTGACGCAGTTGTTGAAAAAGGAGATCCTGATGTTTGTTCTATTTATATAGCGATGTCTAAAAAGCAATATACTATAGATAATACCAAAATGGCAGAAACTGCGATCGATTTTGAGAATGATGCGAACATTATCGCCTATGGTGAGGTGCCTGTGTCGGAATGCGTAAGTACCAACGGACAATGGAAGGAGTTCAATATCCTCTTGAAATATAAGAATCTGACGGAGAAACCGACCCATATCATTGTGGTCTGCTCGTCCAGCAAGTATGGCGACTATTTCACCGGAGGCGATGGCAGCATAATGTATCTCGATGATTTTTCACTCATTTACGATGACGAGCCTACAATGTGGAAATAAACCATAGGCTGAAAGTCTATGTAGGGAACAATAAGTTTTTACTATAAATCTATTTGGCAAGTAAGGATATCTTCCTTGCTAAGTAGATTTTAAATATCTTTGTGGCAATATAAAGGATAGAACTAGAAAATGGCAATAACAATAGAGCGAATTATTTGAATGAGTAGAAAACTATTTACCTTATTGCTGTTATTAGCAATAGTGACCGGTACCGTAAATGCACAACGCGGTAAACGCGCCATTAAGCGCATCGACCGAGAGGTACAGGAGGCTGTGTTCATCCCGAAAGGAACATGGATGGCCGGAGGTGCCGTATCGTATTCCGAGCATGACGAGAGCAACTTGAACTTTCTTGTTATAAAGGATTTGGAAGGGAATGGCTATAATTTTGCGATAAGTCCGTACGTGGGCTATTTCTTCCGGGATAATATCTCGGCCGGTGTTCGCTTCGCTTACCGTAGGAACTATTTGGATCTAGGGAATGTGGATGCCAATTTGGGCGACATTACCATCTCGTTCAAGGACCTCTATTATCTGGAGCATAAATATGAGACATCCGGTTTCCTGCGTACCTATATCCCGATTGGGAAGAGCAAGATATTCGGTCTCTTCAACGAGGCTCGTGTGACCTATGGCTACGGTACGGGCAAGAATTCCACAGGCTCGGGGGCTAATTATGATGGTACTTACCAGAAGGTACAGACCCTACAGATTGGTTTCGCCCCCGGACTGGCCGCCTTTATCACCGATTGGAGCGCCGTGGAGGTGTCGGTCGGCGTGATGGGTTTCGATTTCAAATGGATCGACCAGACGACCAACCAAGTGGAGCAGGGTTCGAGCCGTACATCGTCCGGTAATTTCAAGATCAATCTTTTTTCCATTAACATAGGTATGACTTTCTATTTGTAATTGGATATGCGAATAATCAACGATATATATAAAGCGACCTGTCGCTTTTGCCTTTTTGTTTTCTTCGTGCTGGCTTCCTGTGCGATAGAGAATGATATACCCTATCCGATCGTCAATGCGGGTATCACGGACATTCGTGTGGAGGGACAGCGTCCGGCTGAAGGCTCTTCGGATGATGCGGCATTAATTGATGCTTCGGCAAAGACCATATTACTGTATGTAAATGATTCTGTTGATATTTCTAGATTGAAACTTACTCGTTTGGTGGTGAATCCAAGGGATGCGCAGGTTTTGGTTGATTCGGCTCTCTGTGCTAATCCTAATAAATTCCCGTTTGCCGGATTCGCCTCATTGGATAGTATTCCTATGTCATCCAATACGAGGGTCGATTTTACCAAACCGGTCAATTTTACTATAAAAACCTATCAAGATTATGTATGGCAAGTAAAGGTGAAGCAAATCATAGACCGGAAGGTCGAGGCCAAGGGTATGATAGACTATTCTATTGACGAACTGGATAATCGAGTGATTATTTATGTAGGGAAAGGAGAGAACCTGAAGAATATCTCTATAACCTCTTTGGCTTTGGGTGGAGCCTATGGCGAGGTGACGCCAAATCCTACTACCGTGAAAGATTTCACCTCTCCACAGAAGTTTTTGGTTCAGTATCCCTGGAGCGAGCCCAATAAGGGGACAATATGGACGGTATATGTCCGTCTGACCGATGAGGAGGGAGGCTCGCAGCCTTCAGCCGGAGACCTTTCTGTGAATGCCTGGAGCAAGTATGCGTTTGTGGAGGGGAAAGCAACGGAGGCTAATTGTTCGTTTGAGTATGTGAAACAGGGAGAGACTTCTTGGAACAAGGTCTCTGCGAAGGCAGACGGTTCGAAGGTCTCTGCGAAGATCGAGGGATTGCAGCCCGCCACGGCTTATCAATGCCGACTGGTGGATGCCTCGGGAAGCGTGTTGGGCGAGTCTACCTTCACGACAGAGACTGCCACACCATTATATAATGGTAATTTCGATCTGTGGCATCAAGATGGGAAAACATGGTATGCCGGTGAGGCGGGTCATTCATTTTGGGATACGAGCAATCCGGGTACGACAACTGGATTGGGGGCTGTGGTCAATATCAACCCGACTCAAGGAAATTCAACGGTTGTGCATACGCCGGGTGGAAAATCTGCCGAGTTGAAATCGCAGTTTAAGGTGAAATTTGCCGCTGCGAGCCTGTATACCGGATCTTTTGGCAGTTTGGTTGGAATGAATGGTGCGAAGATCAAATTCGGAAGGTCGTTCGCTTCGCGCCCGTTCGCATTGCATGGCTTTTTCCAATACGCTCCGGTTGCGGTAACTCATATAGGAGATAATCAGCCTGCGGGGACGCTTTCAAAAGGAGATATGGATGTTTGCTCGATTTATATCGCATTGGCTAAAGAGTCTTATACGGTGGATAATACCAAGGCTGAGACGTTTATCCAATTTAAGACGGATAATAATATTATAGCTTATGGTGAGCTTCCTCTCAAAGAGTGTGTCTCAACGAATGGAACATGGAAAGAATTTACGATCGATTTGGAATATAAGACGCTGGAGAAGCCCAATGATATGTATCTTATCGTAGTGGCAAGTGCCAGTAAATATGGCGATTATTTTACCGGAGGTGACGGTAGCATATTGTATGTAGATGATTTCGAACTTATATACGACTAAATAATATGATGAAGCAGATTGATAAATTTTGTTGTTGTATATTCTCATTATTTCTCATGGTGGCCTGTCAGGAGGAAGAAATAATGGATAAAACCGCCGGCTTTCAGGTATCCTTGCAGGATATGGGTGTTGCCATTGAGACGAAAAGTACGCCAGCGGAATTGGGAAAGCCACTAGCGGATCAGTTTAAGCTTAAGGTCGTGAAGAACGGGGATTCCTCTCCGTTGTTTGATGGTAATTATACCAGCCAGACGATACCTGCTTCGGCCGGTACTTATACGATATCTGCTTCCTATGGAGATAATCCGGTTTTAGCGTTGGATGCGCCCTATTATTTAGGCGACACTACTAATGTGGTGATTAAGGAGGGCGAGCAGAAGAAAATTACCTTGAGTTGCAAGGTGGCCAATGCGTTGGCTTCTGCCTCTTTCCCCACTGATACGGAGTTGAAGAAAATCTTCTCTTCTTATTGGGTGAAAGTAGTTGTTGGGAAGTCCTCTTGTAAATTGACTTCTGATAGTAAGAAAAGTGCCTATTTTCAAGCAGAGAAACAGGTTGCCTTTTATTTTGAGGGAACAAAGGTGAGCGGTAAGGATTTTTCCGAGGAGTTAAAACATAAGGATTTGCCTTCGGTATTGAAAGCCGGACATCATGTTAAACTGACATTGAAGTTATCGGATGATTTATTGTTGGATGTCGCTAAAGTTGAAATTAAAAAGGAGACAATAACGAGCGATATCCCGATGGATTGGTTGCCTAAGCCGAAAGTTGAGGCGGAAGGATTTGAGAATAATATACTTTCCTTTGCTGAGACAGAGACTAAAACGGCAATATTGAATTTAAATACGGCTTCAGCACTGCAAGACTTGAAGCTGAAATTTACTTTTGGTGATCCGCAATTTTCAAGCTTGAATGATAAGGACTATCTTTTATCTGTTCCGGCAGATAAAGCGGAAATGGAAAATGTGTTAGGCATTGTATTGCCTGAGATTGGTGTAGATAAAGCCTCTTTAGATTTGACTTCCATTGTCGCTAAGTTGCGAACAGATGCGGGTACGACAGTAGAAAATAAGATTGAAGTAGATGTGAGAGCGAATAATCGCTGGAGTAGTGAGGAGATTAAAGGGCAAGAAAACCCAAGCCGGGTTTATACGTTGAGGTGTAATAAGCCGGAAATGGCAGTATCTGTTCAACCCGGAAATATCTGGACGAAAGAGTTTACGATTGATGAACTGACCGTTACTACAGGAGATCCGGAGGTTATCAAGTCTAAGTTGAAATATCAGTATAAAGAAAAGTCCGGAGGTGATGATACTTGGAAAGACATTCAAGATATGAAAGTGTTATTCAATGAACATCCCCAAAATAGATCATATCAAGTGAGAGCGGTTTATCGTGATGTGGTTATGACGGATGCTATTGATGTGGAGCTAGAGAATCCGGTGCAGTTGCCGAATTCTGGGATGGAGGAGTGGCATGAGGAAGATCAGAGTGATCATAAAAATTTGTGGTTCCCGTTTTCTCAAGATTTAAGTCTTCAATGGATTACTAATAATCTGGAAACCACAAATTATAGAGGAGAATCCTTTTGCTCTGCATCTGCTGTTAAGCGTTCTGAAAATAAGTATAATGGTAATTATGCTGCTTTGATTAGAACTATAGGGCATGGTGTAGCAAATACAAATGTAGGTTCATTTCTAGGTATGAATGGTTCTATTACGGGAACTCATACAATAGGGATACTGTCTTATTCTGGAGATTTTCAAGTACGTCCAACAAAAGTGAAATTTTATTATCGTTATATTCCAGAAGGAGATGATGTAGGGGTAATAGAACTAAAAATAGAAAATGAAGATCAAGATGTTATTTTATATGAGGCTACAAATGTTGTTAGTAAGACTGAATATCAATTATATGAAATACCAATTAATTATATGGTAGAGAATGTAGTTGCTACTAAGTTGACTTTAACATTGAAATCTGGATCTAAACATACTAATGTTGTAAAAGCTAAAGTTAGGGGGAATGGAGCTGATGAACATTATGGTAGCGAGCTTTATATTGATGATATTTCCCTTGTTTATGACAAATAAAGATAAAGAAGAATGAAACATATCGTTTATATTCTATTAACTCTCATCCTTTTGGCAAGTTGCCAAAAGGATGAAGCCTTTGATATTTCAGAAGGCAAAGGAACTTTAATATTGGAAAATCTTTCTGTTCAAACAGAAAATGTCAATACTGTTTCTACTCGGGCAGTTCAGAATGATCTATATGTGGAGATTTGGCAAAACGGTCAATTAATGAGCGGGCAACAATATGAACCGGGAAAAGTGCCTGCTAAGCTGGATTTGCCTGCCGGAAGCTATCTGCTGAAAACCTATAACCTAGCGTATAAAGACATGCCCAATTGGGTAGATACAGAAACTGGTGGAGCAGCCTTTTATGCTGAAAAGAATTTTAAGATAGACGCTGGTAAAATAAACTATCTGAATGTAGAAGTCCCGATGGTGAATATCGGTGTTTCCTTAAAACTCCCGGAAGGTTTTAGTGATCGCTTTAAGGATTATCATTTTACCGTACAATTCGGAAACCGATCCGTAGAAATATCCAATGGAGAAACCGCTTATTTCCCCTCGAGTGAAGTAACTTACATTTTAAGTGTCACAAATAACGATGGTGAAAATAAAACGAATTCAAAGACGATCAAATCACCAGTGGCAGGAACTATATATGAAATCTCTTATGGCTATGCGACTAAAGGGTTGATTGT
>ULSJ01023335.1_pt1 | contig 11757 bp, 6 predicted proteins | sample 1956291 | NCBI WGS metagenome assembly ULSJ01 (sample SAMEA4835705, study PRJEB28245) | human gut metagenome | biome: gut microbiome; material: fecal sample | place: Denmark | collected 2008 | reverse complement strand
GATGTATCTCATACCAAAAAAAACGCCCCGCCGATTTAAGCATTATGAAGAGGCTTGGCGGGTTCTTGTGTTGCAAAGATATGTAACAATTATGATTCAGCAAATTTCTCTATTGATTTTCATCTCCTCAACAAGCCTTTTCTGACTTTATGCCAGTCATATTTACCTCATGAAAAAGTCATGTTTCAAAAGGCTCCAGAGAGAAATCATATCCAAACGGTTGGTTCTGGGAATAAGACATGTTTAACCGTTGTTTAATAGGATTTTAAAAGGGGATTAACCTTACTTGCTTCAGTTCTTTCAACTGGTTTTGACTCATGAAATTCGGATTCTCCAGCGGCTAAAATACCGCAAAGACCTTCAGTGCTACCTTTGAAAGCGAAAAACGAAGGTCTGTAAATCGGGATTTTCCCTCCCCGACCGCAAACGTAAAATTCCTTCCACCCACAGTCAATCGGGTTAGGATTCCAGACCTAACGGCATTACAGGGTTCAAAAGGTTCAAAGGTCCACTGTAGTGACCCCTTACCGTACAAGGGGGCCTGAATCTCGGATAACATCCAAGCGGAAACAGTCAGAAATTATCTGTCCGCACATACTTAGACCGGCTCCTGAATTATACGTCGTACATATTCCAGCACATACAGATTACCGATACGCCATGAGCTGATTCATGAAAACAAGTCACTCACAGAAGTTTCTGTCACATCTTCCTGCAACAGCAATACGGCCTGTAGTTTTTCCTGTTACAATCTGTATCGTCCCCAATATGGATGTCCGCATTCCACCACCTCTTCCCGCCGGATCTTACCATTTCGGAATAATATGCGGCAAAATTCACATTGTAAATATTTTTCCAAATCAAAGAAATTAATCAGGCGTAAAATAAAGCGAAACAATTTGTAAAGATAAATGTATTTCAGGTTTTAGCGTGATTTTATAAACGTCTGATTATCAAGTATAAAAAATTTTCTGTCGTGGGAAGGAGGTCTTCAAAGTGAACCCTGGACCTTTTGGACCCTGCAAAAAATCTCCCTCTTTTGTTTTATTTCAAAAACTTGTAAACAATAAATACCACATACAGGAATCTGAGCGATACAAGAAGGCAGAAACAAAGGTCTAAAATCCGGCCAATCAGAAACCCTGCACACGGGCAGAAAACACCTCCCTACACGTACACCGGCAATCCCTTCGCCCGAAGTACTCAAAACGAACGCACGAACGGAGTAAAACGGACTCGCGTTTCCATTCGTCCGTGCGTTTGTTTTTTCCGGAAGGAACCAACCGGTTTTATTTACAACAGATTTTTCCCGAAAAAAATGATTCAAACATGGCTAGAAAAACCTAAATTATTCTTACATTTGCCGCAGATCATTCGAATATGACCCCAAACAAACAACAAATGATAATCAAAGATGTCAAACAAACCAATGTTTCTGTTTTCTCGAGGCCTTAGTTAGCCCATGGAGGACATAAAGCAGAAAAGCCGGCGACGATTATTCGTAAAGCGGGGACGTTTGTTATGCTCTTTGACATTTTTGTACCCTAACCTCTCCTTCAACGGGGAAGCTGAGGTTCTTCTTTCCCGATTTGCATCGGAATGATTCATTTTTATCTTACCTTTTAATCATTTGTTGTTTTATGAAAAAAAATCATTTTATACGCGTAATGCGTGCACTGGATGAGCATCTGTGTGCACCCGAATATGCCAGCAACCTGCTGGTAGTAGAACTCTTATTGGCAGACTTCCCTGCCGATACCTCCGAATTGTCCGTCCGCATCCATTCCGCCAACTTCCAGTTGTCAGGCACCGACGTCTGGCAAAAAAAGTCTGACAGGACTTCCAAAAAGATCCGCTTCAACATTCTTTCCGAAAAGGAATGGGAAGCCGGCGACTATTACGCATTCGTATACCGGAACGGACGTCCGTTATGGTTTACCCGGTTCTTCCTGGCCTACGGCTACGAAGAATGGAAGAAAATCCCGCTACAGACTTTCGAAGGTTATCCCGACGAACATTATTTTGCCGAGAAACTATGCTTTACGGACTGGTGGCACAAAATCTACCAGTGCCGGTACAAGGTTTCCTTCATCGAGGAAACAATCCGGAAACTACGCCGGTTTGCCGAAACCGGAAAGTCCGTATCTCCCCTGCTGGTCGTCGGCGAAGGATTGGCGGGAAAAGCCTTTTCGTACTTTTCCCTGTCCAGCCATTTCAGCAACGAAAACACATACGCACGCTATAGCCTTTCGCTGAAAGAACTGACCTCAAAACGTCTGAAATGGGAAAACGCCGTTCAGGAAATCAGCCAGAAAAGCGTGGTAGTGGCCGAGGTTCCCGAACTGAATTACGGAACCAACACCGTCAACCTGCTGAACATGCTGGCTACCCTGCTGGCATGCAACGCCTTTCCGCACACGACTTTCATTTTCCAGGGTACAGAAAAACGTATCCGGACGATGCGGTCGGCATGCCTGTTGCTGGACCGGCTGTTTACCGACGAACACACCTTTACGGTGCAGACGGAAGGGAATCAGCAACCCGTACCCTTCTTCGAAGAAAATTCCGGGAAGAGAAACATGCAGGAAGGAAATGACTCCGATGAGCTTACAGCCGAACAGCAACTGCAGGAGATGGTAGGCCTGGGAAGGCTGAAACAGGACATGGAAGAGGCACGGACGATGGCGCTCTTCATCAAGGAACGCAAGGAACTCTGCCTGGAACAGAACGGCGAAAACCGTCACCACATGTTGTTCCTCGGCAATCCGGGAACCGGAAAGACCACGGTGGCCAAGCTGGTCGGCCGGATGTACCACGACATGGGACTGCTTTCCAGCGGACATACGGTAGTAACCAGCCGCACCGGCCTGGTAGGCGAATATATCGGACAGACCGAAAAGAACATGAGAGAAGTCCTCGAAAAGGCCAAGGGTGGCGTGCTTTTCATCGATGAGGCTTATACCCTGAACCCCAGAAGCCATGATTCGAACGACTACGGAAAAGAGGTTATCCATGCCCTGCTTGCCGTCCTTTCGGAACCGGACCCCGACATGATTGTCATTCTGGCCGGCTATGAAGACAAGATGAAAGAGCTTCTTCGGACCAATCCGGGACTGAAGGACCGGTTTCCGCTGCGTTTTCATTTCGACGACTATACATCGGACGAGCTGCTGGAAATCGCACTGCGCACCCTGAAAGCCCGTAACTATACCCTGACTCACGAAGCCGGCAAGCGCCTGAAATCGCTGATCGAAAAGGCCTCGGCACAACGGGACGAATACTTCGGGAACGGACGCTGGGTACACAACCTCATCGAACAGGGACTGATCAAGAGCATGGCCCGGAGGGTGATGTCACAACCTTCGCCCTGTAGCGGATACGAGCTGTTCAGTACCCTGGAAGCCGCCGACGTGGAAGATACCGAAAACCGCCTGCTACGCAGCCAGGAACTGAAAATCACGTCTCCTGTCCGCATCGGTTTCCGGGCCTGACGGCATACCGGGAAAAAATGCCCCGACCGTGTATTTCTCCTGCACGGCCGGGGCATTTGTCTGTTCAGGGCAATAAACGCATCAATGAGCGAAAAGACCTTCTACGGGCAGTTCCTTGCCATCTTCGCCCAATACCTTCAGGCTCAAGGTGCCGCCGTTGCTGTCGAAATAACGGACAGCCACCGGATGGTATCCGGCCTTCAGCGCTTTCTGACCGACCAGTTCACGCGGAGAATGAGGACCATCGTTGTCGACCACCGTTTCTTCGTCGACCGTAAGGACACTGCCGTCGTCCGAAAGCAGCGCAAAGGTATAGATTCCGTCCTTCGGCGCCTGGATATAGCCGGTTATCACCAGACCGATATTGCCGCTTACGCCCTCAGGAATCATAACCGAGGCGGTTTCGTATTCTCCCTTCAGCGGTGCCTTGGTGATCTCACTGCATTTGTTGCCCTTGAAATCATACCACACCGCTTTAAGTCCCGTCTTTTCCGGCTTCACTTCAGTGGCCGGAGCGTATTCACTCTTGATAAAACGGGTCTTGACGATGTCTCCTTTCTTGCCGTTCGGACGGAACGTACGGAAAGTAAAGTCCGTACTCTCCGTGATGGTCACAGGGCCTTCGTATCTGGCAGAAGACGGGGTAGGAATGCTGCCGTCGGTAGTGTAATAAATGGAAGCGCTCTTGTCCAGACAATTTACCGTCACTTTTCCTTCTCCGATAAACGTATTGGTCTCATAGAAGCCTTCCAGATCCGGAATCCGGTAATTGACATTCATCACATTCAGCCGGTCAAAATGAGCCGCCATCCGTTCCGTGAAACCGTTCCAGTCTTTCTGCGCCGGATCGCTCCATCCCAGTTCGGCAATGGCCAGCATACGCGGAGCCGCCATGTACTGCATTCTCTCGCGCGAAGGAATCCATTCGCACCAGATATTGCCCTGTACACCCATGATCAGGGCCTTCTGCGCATCGGTCATGCCTTCCAGTTCGGGTTCATAATTGTAAATATTGATGACACTCTTCTTATCCTGCTGATAATCGAGGTAGAACGGCGCGTTCGGTGTATAGATGACCTTGTTGCCGTGTGCGGTAGCGATCTTCGAAGCATCCTTCGACCAGCTTCTCCACCACATAACCGTAGAAGTTTCGGAAAGCCCGCCTTCGATAATCTCATCCCATCCTATCATTTCCTTGCCGTTCTCGTTGAAGAACTTCTCCATGGTATGAGTGAACCAGGCCTGAAGTTCCTCTTCGTTCTTCAGGTTGTTTTCACGCATGCGGCGCTGGCAGTCCGGACACTTTTTCCAGTTGGTCTTTTCCACCTCATCGCCTCCGATGTGTACATACTTGTAAGGGAAAAGCGCAAAGATTTCCTTGTACACATTCTGACAGAATTCGATGGCGGAATCTTTTCCCGGACAGACCGGAGAACTGAAGGTAGCTCCCCATCCTACCTTATCCGTACAGGCCACTCCCTTGTAGTTGCTGACAGCGGCCAGCATGTGTCCCGGCATATCCACCTCGGGCAGTACATCGATGCCTCTTACCGCCGCGTAATTCACGATGTCACGAATCTGATCCTGCGTGTAGAATCCGCCATACAGGGTATCTCCGTTCTCTATATGCAGGTATTTCTGAGGAATCTCATAATCCGGATTGTCCTGTTCCCGCGCATAAATCATGCAGTCGCGGTCGTGACTGTTAAATTTTCTCCAGGCTCCCTTCTCGGTCAGCAACGGATATTGCTTGATTTCGATGCGCCATCCCTGGTCGTCGGTCAGGTGCCAGTGGAACTTGTTCATCTTGTAGAATGCCATCAGGTCAAGGAGTTCCTTCACCTCGTCCGCATCATAAAAATGACGGGACACGTCGAGCATCAGGCCCCTCCACTCGTAACGGGGAGCATCCGTGATATTCACTGCCGGAACGGCCCAGTCGGTACCCGTCACGACCTGTTTCGACTCGATAGCGGCCGGGAAAAGCTGACGGAGCGTTTCGATACCGGCAATGACGCCTCCATATCCGGTACCGGCAATATCCACGCCACGGCTTGTAGCGTTCAGCGTATAGCCGCCGTCCTTCCCTTCCCCGCGGAGAGAAAGATTTATGTCGCCCTTTCCCTTTTCCGGCCGGATGGTATATCCTGTAGCCGTCGAGAGCATCCTGGCCAGATAACCGGCAGCCGGAGCCAGCGTCTCCTCGGTATATCCGATCACGGCATTGTTTTTCAATACGAAAGCTCCCTGATTCACCTCTACCTGATTGGGCAAAGGTATGAGCTCTACCTCACACACTGTAGCGGTCTCGCTACAAGCACTGAAGCCCAACAGACCGGCCAGTGCCAGTGTGCCCGCTATCAGGCTGCATGAACATTTTTTCATAAGCATAGAATTTGGTTAGAATGAAACATACTGGATACGGATAGGCCAGCCAGCAAGGATCAGTCATCCTTTTCTAAAACCCTGAATCTGACCGTTTCCGAATATCCTGCAAGTTATCAAGAATATTTCTAACATACAAGAAAGGAAACGGAAATGTGGACAAACATTTCGCCGAATATCCCGGATAACCGGCATCAAAAAAAGACGTCCGGACGTTTTTTGATTCGTCCGGACGTCTTTCTGAGTTCAACCGGTGTCCGTCTGCGACCAGACGTCCACCCCTTTTTCCCGTCGTTTTCCGTATCAGAAAGTCACGGTATTCATCATCTTGTCTACCAGCATTCCGTCTGCGGGCTGCAAGTTGTACGTATAGTCTTTCTTGGCCTTGAAGCGGATAATCAGCAACTGGTTGTCGCCTTCCAGGTACGGCTGTTCACCGATATTGACAAAGGTAGGATACAGCGCTTTCACACCGTTGGTATGCAGACGGTCGTTGGTCATGTTCTTCATGGCCTCGATACCCGGTGTCTCAATGCCCAGGTATTCCAGTTCCTCCGGATTGTAAGGCAGCGCAAAGCTGAAGGCATTGACAGAACGGAGTCCCTTGCCGTTGACTTCCAGCGTCACGGTTTCGCCGGCACGGTAATGCTTCTTGGGAGTCGTTATCTCCAGCGCTCCGGCTACCGACGGAATGGCCCGGCTGCTTACGCCCGATTCCAGTTCGATACCCACCGCGGAAATGTCGTATGCGTCAATCAATCCGTTCTCATTCAGGTCGCCCTTGCTGATGTAGCCCTCGTAATCGGAATCTCCCTTCCGCAGGCCGGTATAATTCATATACGAAGTCAGGTCGTTGTGGTCGATCTTCTTGTCATTGTTGATGTCACCCGGGATGAATGTATCGGTACCAGGTACACGGAAGACATACAGTTCACGACCTGAGCCGAAATTACCTACCGCCTGGCTGACGGCTATCTTGATGTAGCGGGCCACCGGTTGCGTAGTAAAGGCGAAATGTTTCACGTCGCTTCCCTGCCAGTCGAAGGTTCCGGCCGATGTCCAGTTCGTGCGGTCCATGCTATAGAATACCTCACCTTTCTGAAGCGTTCCGTTTCCTCCATCCAGGCGAGGCAGATAGTCAAAGTGATCGAGTGTATTGATGCTCTTCAGGTCGATGATGAGATCGAACGGTACGGCGGCCTTGCTCCACTCGGTATGCCATGCGTCGGTCTCGTCGAAATTGAACAGGCGACGAACCGGCTGTCCCGGCTGGTTCGGACACGAAGTTTCTCCCTTGATACCCCGGATGGCAAATTCCAGCGGATCCGATTGTGTCTTTCCGCTGAAGCTGCTCCACTCGGACGCGCCCGATGCGTTGACCGCACGAATCCGGAACGAATAGTCTGTTTCAGCCTTCAGATCCTCGAAAGTAAAACGGTTCTGACGGATGGTAGAATAAATCATTCCATCGGATTCTATCTCATAATAATCGGCTCCGGCCACCGGTTCCCAGGTAGGAGTCAAGGTATAGGCTCCGGCATTTTCATCGGTAATCCGTGCCTGAGGTGCCTGCAAAGCCCCTGTCTGCTTCAACAGCCTGTCGGCCGGAGCAAATGCAAATCCCTTCATTTCCACCTGCACACCTTCGACCGTTACATCTACCGGGTGCAACTTGACGTGTACCACCGGATTCTTGCGGATCTGTACGGAAGCGAATTCCGATCCTTCGGTAGAGAAACGGTTCAGTTCCGGAGATTCCTCGTAGTAATATACGTCGGTACCCTGATCGAATGCTTCCTTCGAAGAAACGGCCTGTAGCTTGACATTCTTCTTGCCGATACGGGCACTGAGTGATTTAGGTGCCTGGGTGACATTGATACGCAATTCGGTGGTACGTTCCTTCACCAGTCCGTCGTACATGCCTTCTGTGGGTTCGATGGTTACGGTCACCTTATCGCCCTCCTGCTCGGAATGGATACGGGTTACGGAAGAATCGCCTTCGCGGTATGCTTCCGTAACGCCATCGTCGTCGTACTCGATGAAGGAGCTCTTTCCGTAAGGATAGATTTCATACATCCGCAGATCTTTGGGCCACTGGCTGACGTTGTTGTGTTCCGTGGTCACCGGAATGATGGCTCCTCGCTTGATGAAAAGCGGCAGCTTCCAGAGCGGAGCTTCAAAGTTATTGATGATACGGCCTCCGGTGTAAAGATCGCCGGTAAAATAGTCTATCCATTCGCCTTCCGGCAGGTAAATGCCGTTACGGACATCGTTTCCCTGCTCGTCGGCCTCCGTGTTGCAATAGACCGGAGCCACCAGCACATACGGACCGTACATGTACTGGTAACGGGTTGCCGGACCGTAGGTATACGCGTTCGGATAATCAAGGAACATGGCACGGATCATGGGCTGTCCGTCGATCGCCTCGCGCGCAACGCTGTAAGCGTATGGCATCAGGGCCGATTTCATCTTCAGGTACATACGATTGATGGATGCTGCCGGTTCACCCAGGATATGCGGGTATTTCGGATTGGCTCCCCATCCGTCCATATTCAGCTGCATCGGCGTAAAGGTCTTCCACTGGAAATCACGGACATTGACCGGAACGTTCTTCCCTCCGAAGATACCGTCCATGTCGGAAGTAATGTTCGGCTGTCCGGAAAGTCCGGAACCGATATAGGTAGGAATGTGGAAACGGATGTATTCCCATTCTCCGCCTGTCTGGTCGCCCGACCAGATACCGGCATAACGCTGTGTACCAGCCCAGCCATCCAGCGAGATGATGAACGGACGCGCGTTGTGGCCATAATACGGCATGATACCCGCTACATCAGACACACCGTTCAGTCCGAAGGAATAACCGGCACCTACCCAGGCCACATCGGTCTTGAGGACACGTACCCCCGCATCGCGGACCTCGCGCACGATGTCACGTTGCAGCAGTGCTTCTACCCCTTTCTTCGGATGCAGGTCCGACTGGGTCCAGAGTCCGATCTCCACCCCTTTCCGGCGGGCGTAATCACCCAGCGATTTCAGGTTCTCGATGTTACCCTCCAGTGTCTCGGTCTGTCCGTATCCAGCTCCGTATCCGTCGTTCGGAAGAATCCATCCCAACGGCATGTCGTGTGCCGCGTAACGGTCGATGACGGCACGGGCAGAGAACTGGTAATTATTTTTCTCACCATTCAGTGACTCCTTGATGCCTCCGTTGTCTTTCTGGCTTTCCACGTACTTCTTTCCGTCTTCGAAGAGAATACCTTTCTCCGCATCTTCTTTCCAATAGTCGCGGTTGTAGGCATTGAGGTGTCCTTCGTAGAATCCGAATTTCGGGAGCAGTACCGGACGTCCGGTGAGCTGATAGAAGCTGTTGAGCAACTCTACCGGTGTATCGTCCACCCAGAAGAAGCAATCCAGGTAAGGCGTATCGTGACTCAGCAGGACGGTACCCGGCTTCGAAGCGCCAAAATCGTATTTTCCGGGAGCAAACGTATAGCCCATCATGCCATATCCACGGGTAGACCAGTAGAACGGAGTCGGCGAAGCCACACCTCCGTCGGTCCACTGATTGGTATTGACAATCTCAATGGCCTGTCCCTTGTGCGAGAAGCGGCCGTTCTGCACACCTCCACCGTAAAAATATTCGTCCGGATTTTCTTTTAAGGAAAGGATAACCTGCTGGCCGGTAAACTGTACGGGAGCCGTTTCTTCTACCACCGCTTTTCCGCTGGAAAGCTTCCGGATGCAGAAGAGTCCGGTCTTCTTATCGATTTCTACCGCTATCAGCGGTGTCGTGACGGTAATTTTTCCGTTTTCATCCGTCAGTTGCAGTGTTCCCGGATTCAGGCGGGGATTGTCTACCAGAATCTGTGCGGGAGGAACGGCTTCGGGATCGCGGATAACGCCACCTGCATTATCCTGAAAGAAACGTACCATGTTCTCGCCATAGAAATCGAGCATCATACGTTCCTGATTGGCAAATAACACTTCGACAGTTGTCGGATTGAGCAAAGTCGCGCCACTTACGAGCGGTTGCTGTTGCCCCGTTGCTGTCTGCTGCACATCAAAGGTAGCAGTTGTTCCTGCTGCGGGAGCTGCCAGACAGACAGGCAAGGTGAGCGCCAAAGCCCACACTTTCGGTTCATTTTTCATAGGAATTATATTGTTTATAGGGTTTGTCGGTTCTTCTCCGAGCCGACAAAGTTACACTATTAATTCATTAAACGAACCATCCGGCAACAATAAAGCATACAATAAAGGTTGTTTATCCAGATTTTAATATTTTTGGATAAACAACCCCCTGCATATTTCCTATGCGTTGACTTTCCGTTCCGGGAAATATGTTTCTACCAAAGTGGCAAAAGCCGGTTCCTGCCTGATACTTTCCAGATCGGTTTCAGCTTCCAGCTCTTCCCAGGTAATGTTATGATGACTTTCCAACGCCTGTTTCAACGTATCCAGCGCCTCTTCCTTACGGTGGGTCAGCGCATACAGGCAAGCCAGGTTGTAGATGGCGCTGGTATCGCCCGACAAGGAAATTACTTTTTTCAACGAAGTCTCGATGCGTTCACAATCCTGTTCCAGCGTTCCGTTCAGCTTTGCCAGATCTGAAAGGGCCAAAGCCTGATTGTAAATCACGATCGAATTGTCCGGTTGAAGTTCTACGGCCTTTCCGTATTTTTTCAACGCCTCTTCAAACAAAGATGCCTCACCTTTCAGATCGCCCTGTGAGGAAAGCGCGTTTCCCCAGTTGTAATAGAAAGCGGGATATTCCGGTTGCAGCTCTACGGCCTTGGTAAATCTGGCATACGACTCGTCGAACAACGCGTCATCGTTCTTCAGTGTGGCCAGGTCGGAAAGCGCGACTCCCCAGTCATTATACACCAGGGCATTGTCCGGCTGAAGTTCCGCCGCCTTCGCATATTTCTCAAAAGACTCCTGAAACAATTGCTCGTCTTGCTTCATCATGGCCAGGCGTGAAAGCAGGTTTGCCCACTTGTAATAAGCCGGCGCGTAATCCGGATGAAACTTTGCGGCAATGGCATATTTCTCTATGGCATCGTGAAAAACGGAAGCCTGTCCCGTCATCAGGGCAAGGTCGGACAACGTAATCCCCCAGTTGTTATAAATCGCCGCATCATGGGGCGCATAACGTAACGCCTGCATGTATTTCTGAGACGCTTCCTGAAACATTTCAAGCCTTCCCATCGTCTTGCCATAATCGGCCAGGGCATTGGCCCAGTTGTTATACAGCATCGGATTGCGTGCATCCATTCTGGCCACCTTCATATATTTCTTCAAGGCACGCTGAAAAAGTTCTTCGCTCCGTTTTATCTTGGCCAGCTCGAGCAGCGATTCAGCCCAGTTGTTGTAAGCGGCAGCATAATGCTTGTCCAGATCCGTCGCTTCCCGGTAGCACACGCATGCTTCTTCCAGCCGATTTAAACGCTGCGCCTGGTAGCCACGCATGAACCAGTCCTGTGCCGTAGGTTTGTGTTTCCGTTTGTTTGAAACGGGTTGAGTTATTCTTTCATTCTGAGTTTCTTTCAACATAAAACAATGGTATTAGAAATAACTTAAGTCTTCAATAATTAATGATCTCGTATTTCAGGGAAACTTTCTCCCGCCGTACTCCGGCTGGAAAAAGCCCACTGATTTCACGCCAAAAATACACAAATATTCCATTTGGGCGACGTCCTGACCCAAGTTTTTTCCAACAATCCATGAAAAGGAAAGCGAAAGGACGGTATCGGCAGGCCACCACTCCACCGAGAGGCATACAAACTAAAAAGGCTTTGAAAACCGACTGATTTTCAAAGCCTTTCAACATTTAGCTTCACAGCTTCGTACACCCTCAGGGATTCGAACCCTGGACCCACTGATT
>ULSJ01013439.1_pt1 | contig 11807 bp, 6 predicted proteins | sample 1956291 | NCBI WGS metagenome assembly ULSJ01 (sample SAMEA4835705, study PRJEB28245) | human gut metagenome | biome: gut microbiome; material: fecal sample | place: Denmark | collected 2008 | reverse complement strand
CGCAGCCACAGCGTTCCCTCTTCTGAAAGAACCGGCTTCACGCATTCGTTCTCCGCAGCCCAGCGGGCCTTCGCACGTATCATGTCCATGCAGGCGAGGTACTCCCCGGCCCGGGCGATACCCGGCGCATCGGGCCGGATACGGTCGGTAAACGCCGTCAGTATCCGCACCACTTCGCGGCGTTCGGCATACTCCAGCTCCTTCAGTTCGTTGTTAATCTCGACTATCTCTACCGGTTCGATATAAAAGGTCTTGCCCGTGGCCGATTCATCGTGTATGAAACCGTTGATTTTCCGTTTGTTGGCTGCCGACACAGGAATGACGGCCCGACCGTCGCGTATCGATACGGCGGCATCGGCATCGGCATAGCCGTCCTTTTGCGCCTTGGAAAGAATGGCCTGCAACCGCTTCGACACCTGCCCCTCCCGGTCACGGATGGTACGGCGGATGGTGTACAGTTCCGGCGAAGCGCTGTCCTTTATCTTGCCGTAACGGTCGAGGATGGTATCGATATGACCGGTTATCTCCGGAAAGCTTTCGACCCCCTGCGCAAGACCGCGCAGTACCGGATAGCGCCCCTCCTCTTTCGCCGCGAGGAATACCGTTATTTCGTTCACCGCACCGAGTCCCGCCCGCAGGGCTATCATATCCTCGATATCCAGAAAGGTGCATGCCACCTCTATTTTCCGGGCGACAGGACCTATGTCGGTGTACTCCTGCAGCGGAAACCCCGACTCCAGCATCAATATCTCCTGCAGTTCGCTGCAAAGCGACAGCCGGTGCGCTATCTCTCCGGCCGACGCCGAAAACCCTTCGCCGTCGAGCAGGGCACGACCGCCATCGGTCGTGCATTTGCCGCGCACCTGGGCCCTTATGCGGTCGAAACCGGTTTTGTTCTCGTAATCTGACGGATATACCATATTTATCATCCATTATCTTCTATCCACGGCCGCCCGAACGACGACAGACCCGCAGTGCAGCGCCTCGCCGCAGACACGGTGTACACTCCCACCGCACCCCGTCCGGAAAGGAACAGGGAACGGCGCAGTTCCACGGCCCCGGCAGGCGGCGCTATTTGTTCTTGCCGCCCCCGAACAGGGAGAAATGCACGTAACGTTTCGGATTGTTCTGAAGGTCTTCGAGCAGCGAGGAGAGGTTTTCGCTCGCCTCGGCGAGCGAATCGTACAGCGCCCGGTCGTTCATTAGCAGACCGATGCTGCCCTCCGTAGAATTGACCGCCGCCAGGGTAGCGGTCAATTCGTCTATCGCACCGTTCAGCTTAGCGACCGTCTGCGACAGGTCGGCTTCGGCAAGCGCTCCGCTGACGTTTTCGATATTGGCCATGGTATTGTCAATCCGTTCCGAATTGGCCGCCAACGCTCCCGTGACCTCATTGAGGTCGTCGATGATGCTCCTTATCTCCTCGCCCTTGGCGCCGAAAGCCTCTGCTCCCCTGCGCAGACCTTCGAGCGTACCCGCTATCGAACCGCTGTTATCGACGAGTATCGAGTTGAGGCTCGTCAGCGTAAGGTCGAGGGAACTGATGAGCTGGTCGAGCTTCTGTTTGAAATAGTCGAGCTCGGAACCGGCCAGCTCCAGAAAGCTCGTTTCGCTCTCCGACCGTATGGTCGCACCGTCGGGAAGCGCATTGGGCGAATCGCCCAACTCGATTTCGAGGGCCTTTCCCCCCATGATACCGTTGGTAAAGAGGCGGACGACCGAATTGTCCGGTACGCGGTAAGCCGACTTCACGTCGAACTTCACCTCCACGGTATTGTTCAGGTCGGGACGGAATTTGATGCCCGTGACCGCACCGACACGAATGCCCTGCACGATGATGGGCGAAGACATCTGAATGCCGCTCACATTGTCGTAATAGGCGTAGTACGTCATGTTCCGGTTGAACAAATCCCTCCCCTTCAGAAAGTTTATCCCCCAATAGAGCAACGCGAGTATGGCTACCGTGAATATTCCTATCTTAACCTCTTTTCTCATCTTCATAACCGTAAACTTATTTAAACACACGCCCGGCGGGCGCCCTCTCCGTCACCTGAACGTACGGGGCGACATCCTATTGTCCCGTTTTACGCCGTGCGGTCTTTACATCTATCCGTTTATCGCCCTCATAGGCCACGACGAAAGCGTCGGGAAACTCCTTCCGGGCCTCGGACTGTATCTTCACGATGGCATCGTAATCCCGCACCCCGCCCACGAGGTAACGGTATCCGCGTCCGGGTTCTCGCTTCTCCGTCACCCGGTTACGGTACGATTTGAATACCCTGTCATTCAGCGGTTTTCTACTTCCAAGAAACCCTATCTGCACATAATAAAGTACACCGTCGTAAGGTTCCTGCCCGACGAGACGGGTGTCCGGTTCCCCCTTTTCCTGCAACTCCGGTGCCGGAGTCCTGCCGCTCCCTTTCCGGACGGGCTCCGTCTCGGCCTCGCGCAGCATGACGACATTGGCCCGGCCCTCCACCTTGCTCTTATATTCGCTGAAAGCGTTGAACAACGCCCGCGCCGCCTCGCTCTGCCCCTTGCCGGAAGTGACATAGCTGCGGTCGGTCTGATTGGAAAGGAAACCCACCTCGGTCAGCACGCTGGGCATGGAGGTACGCCAGAGCACGAGGAAAGGCTCCTGGGTCGTCCCCCGGTCGGGCATGGGCAAGTCGGCCTTGAAATGTTTCTGGATGATTTCGGCGAACATCATGCTCTGGTCCTTGTAGGCGTACTGCATCAGGGAGAACATGATATAACTCGCCGGGTCGCCCGGATTGTACCCCTCGTACTTGGTCGTATAGTCGTCCTCGTAGATGATGATGTCGTTCTCGCGCATAGCCACCTCCAGGTTCTTGCCGTCCTTGTCCATACCCATGACATGGGTGGAGGTTCCCCGCGCATTCTGATTCGTCGCCGCATTGATATGGATGGAGATGAAGAGGTCGGCATTGGCCCGGTTGGCGATTTTTCCCCTCTCGGCAAGTTCCACATACTTATCGGTGGAACGCGTATAGATAACCTCCACGTCCGGATAGTTTTTCCGAATAAGCTCTCCCAGCTTCTTGGCTATGCCGAGGGTCACATCCTTCTCGTAATAGTTTCTGTACACGCATCCGGGGTCCTTCCCCCCATGCCCCGGGTCGAGCACCACCTTGCACACCTTTCCCCTCTCGGCGGGCTGCGCGTTTTGTGCACCCGATTCCCAACAGGTACACAACATAAAGAGGGAGGCTGCCGTTATGAGTAGAAAATTGCGGGGCGTAACCTTCATGCTTTCCGTATTTTTTGCTGCCGTAATCCCTCCGCACTTTATTGGCTGCGGATGCGATAAACTGCTTTTTTTTACCTATTTTTGTTGGCGAAAAACCCGCCCCGGAAGGGTTCCCGTGGCGTTTTTGCCGACTTTGTCGGCAAAGTTAACCATTTTTAACGGAATTTGGTCAAACGAGCGTTAAAATATGCCGCCGCGCTGCTGGCCGCGTCGCTGGCAATACAGATGGTGTTCGGTGCAGGACTGCGCAGCGGTTCGCATGCACCGCGTTTCGGCATCCTCGGAACCCTCCGCGATTCGCTTCCCGACTCCATCCCCTCCCCCGCAGCGCTTCCGCCGCAGGGCGATGCCTCCTCTTCGGTGCCGCCGGCAGGGCAGGATACCGAAACGGAGAGGGATTCGGTACGGCCGACTGCACCGCAAACTCTCCGCCAGCTCGGGACGGTACGCCAACAGCCGTTGCCGGAGAACTACACCGCCCTCGACTCCATGGTCCTCTTCCCGGACTACATCCCGCCCGAAGAGCGCGGACCGCAGGACACGGCCCGGCACGACTCGGTACGGGTCAACAATTTTCTCGACGACGTGATAAGCGGCAAGAACAAGGACTCGCTCGTGTACCGTCCGAAAGAGAAGCTCGTTTACATCTATAACAGCGGCGACGTGACTTACGGCAACATGAACATGCAGGCCGATTTCATGCGCGTAGAACTGGATACCAAACAGATGTATGCCACCGGCGTCAGCGACACCCTCGGCAACAGGACACGGCCCGTATTCGTGGAGGGCGGCTCCACATTTACGATGGACACCATCCTCTACAACTTCAAATCGGGCAAGGCGAAAATCAAGGGCGTGGCGACGCAGGAGGGCGAAGGCTTTCTGCTGGGCGACGACGTGAAGAAGATGCCGGACAACTCCATCAACATCAGCTCCGGCAAATATACGACCTGCGACCAGACCGACCATCCGCACTTCTACCTCGGTCTCACCAAGGCGAAGGTCATCCCGCAGAAGAAAGTCATCATCGGTCCGGCCTACCTCGTCATGGAGGACGTACCGCTGCCCATTGCCGTTCCCGAAGGCTTTTTCCCCCTCACGCAGGGGCGCAGTTCCGGTATCATCATCCCGAGCTACGGCGAGGAGACCACCCGCGGATTCTTCCTGCGCGACGGCGGTTACTATTGGGCAGCGAGTGAACACATGGACCTGACGCTGCTGGGCAGCATCTACACTTACGGTTCGTGGGAGCTCTCCGCCGAGAGCCGATACGTACAGCGATACAAATACAGCGGCCGGATATCCGGCCGTTACGCCAAGACCGTCATCGGCGAACCGGGCGATGCCAACTACGTAAACTCGCCGAGTTTCCAGTTGCAGTGGACCCACCAGCAGGACCCCAAGTTCAATCCCGGCTCGACCTTTTCCGCCTCGGTGAACTTCGCCACCAGCGGCTTCCGGCAGTACGCCTCCACATCGCTGAACGACTACGTCAGCACCACCACCGAATCGTCCATCTCCTACGGCAAGAGCTGGGCGGGTACCCCCTTCTCCCTGCAAATCAGTATGCGCGCCTCGGTAAACTCCCGCGACTCCACCATACAGCTCACCCTGCCGAGCGCTACGTTCAACATGTCGAAGGTCTTTCCCTTCCGGCGAAAAAATGCCGTAGGCAAACAACGGTGGTACGAGAAGATTTCGGTCTCCTATACCGGTAGCCTCACCAACTCGGTCAAGGCCAAGGAGGACGAACTGCTTTCGCCCGACATCTTCGACAAGATGGTGAACGGCATCCAGCACAAGATTCCCGTATCGACGTCGTTCAACCTGTTCAACTACATCAACGTATCGCCGAGCTTCAACTACAATGCCGTATGGCTCTTCAGAGAGGTGACCCAAGCCTACGACCCCGACGCGGAAAATCACCTGCGCAGGGACACGACCTACGGATTCCACCATCTGAATGACTACAACTTCAACGTGTCGGCCAACACCAAGGTGTACGGGACCTACGATTTCACGCGGTACGAGAAGTTCCCGCTGAAGATGCTCCGTCACACGATAACGCCGACGATAGGCTTCCGTTATACACCGAATTTCGGCTCTCCCACATACGGTTATTGGGAACCCTACCAGACCTCCGAAGACGGCAAGATAGACTACTACTCCCCCTATTCGGGCAACGCCTACAGCGTGCCGAGCCGCAGCAGCCATGCCGCCTCACTCACCTTCAGCGTCGCCCAGACGCTCGAAGCCAAGGTGGCGAGCAAGCGGGATACCTCCGGCATGAAGAAGGTGAAGATTATCGACAACTTCTCTTTCAGCGGCTCCTACAACTTTCTGGCCGACTCCATGAAGCTCTCCACCATCCCGCTCAGTCTGCGCATGACCATTCCGGGCCTCAAGAACTTCGGTATCAACATCTCGGCCACACTCGACCCGTACGATATCGGCATCGGTGCGAACGGACAGCTCACCCGAATCAACAAACTCATGATAGCCAACGGCAAGGGCCTCGGGCGCATCACGAACGCCTCCACCTCGATAGGCTACACGTTCAATTCCGGCCAGTCCAACCAGACGGGCCAGCCGGCCATCAACAACAGCATCAATACGCAGGCCGACCTGCTCAACCCCTTCTACTTCGACCCGGACAACCCGATAGACCCGCTGCTGAGGCGGCAGATGATGAGCGCCACCTACTACGATTTCTCCATCCCGTGGAACCTGACGTTCAATTACAGCATCAGCTACTCCAACCAGCTCGCCCGGAAGAACATCGTACAGACCTTGAGTTACAGCGGAAGCGTGAACCTGACGCCCAAATGGGGCATTACGCTCACGGGAGGCTTCGACTTCGAAACAGGCAAGCTGACCACCGGCGTCTTCACCCTCACGCGCGACCTGCACTGCTGGCAGATGAGTTTTTCGTGGGTACCGACCGGAGCGCGTAAAAGCTGGCAGTTCAACATCAGCGTGAAGGCCGCCGCCCTGCAGGACCTCAAATACGACAAGCACAGCTCCTATCTCGACAACATCGACTGGGGCGAATAGGAAAGGCAGACCGAACGCATGCACGTGCTCCCGCCCCCGAGGAAGGGAGTCCGCCCGGACACGAAAGAAACCATTCAACAATACCAATGAAAAAAACAATCATCATCCCACTCACCATCATGACATTGGCTGCGACAGCATGTCAGCAGGGCGGCTCCTCGGAAGAGAACCCGCTCCTGACGACGCCGGCAACGCCCTACGGCGCACCGCAATTCGACAAAATCAAAACGGAACATTACGAACCCGCCTTCGACGTAGCCCTGGCCGAAGCACGGGCCGACATCGAGGCGATAGCCCGAAATCCCGAACCTCCCACGTTCGACAACACCATCGTCGCACTGGAGCGCAGCGGAAACCGTCTCAACTCCGTCGCCACCATCTTTTTCGCCCTCCAGAGCGCCGAAACTTCCGATGAAATGGATGCGATAGCCGAACGGCTACAGCCCAAGCTGGTGGAGTACTCCAACGACATCTATCTCGACCCGGTCATCTTCCAGCGAGTGAAGACCGTGTACGACAACCGGGCCGACTACGGGCTCGACATCCAGGACTCCATGCTGCTCGACAGAACCTACAAAAGTTTCGTCCGCGGCGGAGCGGGACTCGATGAAGCAGGCAAGGAACGCTACCGCGCCATTACGAACGAGCTCGCGACCCTGTCACTGAAATTCGAACAGAACGTACTGGCTGCTACCAACGCCTTTACGCTCAACATCCCGGCAGCAAACTCCGCCAAAGTAGCCGAACTGCCCGATTTCGTCCGGGAAAGCATGGCCGACGAAGCAGCCGCACGCGGCGAGGAGGGATGGACCGTAACGCTGCAGATGGCGAGCTACGGTCCCTTCATGACCTACTCCAGCGACCGGGAACTGAAGGAGAAGCTCTGGAGAGCGTACAACACCCGCGGCATCGGCGAAAATGACAACCGCGACATTGCCAAACGCATCGCCGAACTGCGCCTCGAACTGGCCGGACTCTTCGGCTATCCGAACTACGCCGCCTACGTGCTGGAAGAGAAGATGGCCGGCAACGAGGCGACGGTGGATGCCTTCATCGACGAACTGCTGACCGCCACGAAGGGACGGGCGCTCGAAGAGGTTGCCGAACTCCAGCGCTATGCCGTCGCAAGCGGCCTTTACGGGGCCGGATTCGAACTCATGCCGTGGGACTGGAGCTACGTCAGCGAGAAGTACAAGAACGACCGCTATGCCGTCAGCAACGAGGAGATAAAACCCTACCTCGAACTCGAAAGCGTGAAACAGGGCATCTTCTCCCTCGCCGAGAAACTCTACGGCATCACCTTCGTCCCCAACAAGGAGATTCCCGTCTATCACCCCGATGTGGTGGCTTACGAAGTACACGAGGCCGACGGAAGCTTTACGGGCATCATCTACATGGACTTCTTCCCGCGTGCCACCAAGCGCGGCGGCGCATGGATGACCAACTACCGGCCGATGTACACCGAAGCCGACGGAACCGAAGTACGCCCGATTGTGACGCTCTGCGGCAACTTCACCAAACCCACCTCCTCGACACCGTCGCTGCTGACCTTCGACGAGTTCGAAACTTTCCTACACGAATTCGGCCACTGTCTCCACGGCCTCTTCGCGGAAGGAAAATACGCATCCCTCACGGGGACGTCCGTGTACCAGGACTTCGTCGAACTGCCCTCGCAGATAATGGAGAACTGGGCGACGCAGAAAGAGTTCCTCGACCTGTTCGCCGTGCACTACAAAAGCGGTGAAAAGATGCCGCAGGAACTCATCGACAAGATAGTAGCCTCCAAAAACTACCTGGCCGCATACGCCAACGTGCGGCAGCTCGGCTTCGCCATGAACGACATGGCATGGCACACCGTTACGGAGCCCGTCACGGTCAGTGTGGAGGAGTTCGAACGCACGGCCACCGCACCGGCCCAGATAACGCCCTACATCAGCGGTACGGCCATGTCGCCTGCCTTCTCCCACATCTTCGGCGGCGGTTATGCGGCAGGCTACTATGGCTACAAATGGGCCGAGGTACTCGAAGCCGACGCCTTCTCCCTCTTCGAGGAGCAGGGCATCTTCAACCGCGACGTCGCCGGCTCGTTCCGCGAGAACATCCTCTCCAAAGGCGGCAGCGAACACCCGATGACACTCTACGTCAGGTTCCGCGGCCACAAGCCCGAAACGAAAGCACTTATCGACAAAATATTGGAATAGCCATAACCGGCACTGCCGCACGACATATCGAAGGGCCTGCTTGCAGCAGGCCCTTCGATATTATCGCCCCCTGCCACACGCACAACGGCCATCGGACAGCCGGTCTCCCTGTCTCCGTCGGAAATCGGACGACACCTGGACGGCGCGCATGGAGCTGGCTGCCGAACGAAATGACCGCCATTTCCTCAGGTACGATATCCGCCGGTTTCTCTTGCCGCGGAAACAGCCGGGTATCCGAATGCGAAAAACGCCGGCACCCTCCCGAAACACCTTGCACATTGCCATCGGACAAACCGATTGCCACCTGCCCGCCGAAGCGCTTCATCCGACTCCGGTCTTCAAAGTCATCCGTTTCGACACACAGTCTAGACACAGCCTCTCCCCCAGGTACCCCGCTACTCCCCGCAAAAGCGCGGGCAACACCCCTAATCTGTGAAAACAGATACCCTGCCGAACGGGACGTTTCCATGTTCCCAATAACAAACGGTACGGCGGCAGACAGAGACACCGAAGAAACCGACTCCGGTATCTCCCCTTCCGAAAGACGACGGTATTCGCCGGCCCGACCGCCGGCCCCGCATGACCTGTCGTCCACCGAATAATCCAGCGGCCGCTTTTGGTTTCTCGATTATTTCCGTATATTTGTTTTGACCGAACTGCAACAACTGCGAGCCGGGCTATCGCCGACAACCGCTTTGGTTTTTAAGACATATAATCTTATATTTGTCTGAGTCGAACTATTTCGCAAACATGTATCGGTTCCTTGCACGGCTCGTACATTCAACCTTTAACGAAAAGTATCTTTGAAATACAAAACCTGCATCATTCCGGCTTCCCCGGCCTGTCATGCGCCGTTCGTACCGTTCATTCGGCCATATAACCGAATGACAATCAACAAATCGCATATCCGAGGTTGTGGTTTGATGTAGAATTGAAATAAGAAACAACGGTAGATTTTTGGGGTGAGGTCGGGGTTCGAGTTGTGGTTTGATGTAGAATTGAAATAAGAAACAACACGCATCGTTGTTTTCCGGTATCGGCGGGTGTTGTGGTTTGATGTAGAATTGAAATAAGAAACAACTTTGTTTAAATAGGCTTGCTCTTCTTCCGTGTTGTGGTTTGATGTAGAATTGAAATAAGAAACAACTTATTTACCCCCTTTATATCGTTGGCTTGTGTTGTGGTTTGATGTAGAATTGAAATAAGAAACAACGCGGGCTAAGGTGCTTTTACCGTTACCTACGTTGTGGTTTGATGTAGAATTGAAATAAGAAACAACCGGTTTCACAGCAGAAGACGCATTAAAACTGTTGTGGTTTGATGTAGAATTGAAATAAGAAACAACCAACTTCGGAAGTGACGAATAATGTTATTTGTTGTGGTTTGATGTAGAATTGAAATAAGAAACAACACCTTCCATTTTAACGGTCTGCGATGTTGTGTTGTGGTTTGATGTAGAATTGAAATAAGAAACAACCGGCCGCCGAAAAATCCTCGGAACTCGCTGGTTGTGGTTTGATGTAGAATTGAAATAAGAAACAACGCAAGAGTAGTCAATAGACGGAATTTGGTGTTGTGGTTTGATGTAGAATTGAAATAAGAAACAACCAACCAATTCATACGGAATATCCTGCTCCCGTTGTGGTTTGATGTAGAATTGAAATAAGAAACAACCACGCATTGCCGTACACCCGCGCATTGCCGGTTGTGGTTTGATGTAGAATTGAAATAAGAAACAACGCAGTGATTCGGTAAGTCCGTCCTCGTAGTGTTGTGGTTTGATGTAGAATTGAAATAAGAAACAACAGGCCACCCCCGAACAGCGGGCCGCTCGCGGTTGTGGTTTGATGTAGAATTGAAATAAGAAACAACTATCCGTCTCGTGCTTCTGCGCTTCAAACTGTTGTGGTTTGATGTAGAATTGAAATAAGAAACAACCTTTCGCGTTTCTTCTGATGTCATTGTTCGGTTGTGGTTTGATGTAGAATTGAAATAAGAAACAACTTCTACGGCTACCGGCAATACGGATGTTTCGTTGTGGTTTGATGTAGAATTGAAATAAGAAACAACTTGGGCAAGGCGGAAAGAGAAGCGGCGCAGGTTGTGGTTTGATGTAGAATTGAAATAAGAAACAACGGTTTGGATACTTTCGGTTATACACCTCGTGTTGTGGTTTGATGTAGAATTGAAATAAGAAACAACCGAGAGCGACGACCTCTCCTTCTCCTTCTTGTTGTGGTTTGATATAGAATTGAAATAAGAAACAACACCATCTCAAACATATCGCCATGGCCGCTGGTTGTGGTTTGATATAGAATTGAAATAAGAAACAACAACATCGATTCTACAGGTACGGCCCGACCAGTTGTGGTTTGATGTAGAATTGAAATAAGAAACAACCGAAAGACTATTTCACTAGTGCTTTGCCGGTTGTGGTTTGATGTAGAATTGAAATAAGAAACAACACAGACTTTTGCTGCCATCGGACAAATCCTGTTGTGGTTTGATGTAGAATTGAAATAAAAACAACCGTGACGACGAGTGCTTTCCCCAGCACGGCGTTGTGGTTTCTACATCGAAATTAAAAAGAACCAATCATGTTCAAAGTAAGATCAGTCTTGTCGCTCATACTGTGGCTTACATGTACGTGCTCCACGGCTTATGCAGGAGAGAGTGTACGGAACCCACCTGCCGACAGTATTGCGATGGCAGCCCGCATAGATTCCGTGCGTCAACTGAGAGCAAACGACGTAGCGTTCATTTTAGATAAAATAGAGACAGCCTACGTTTCCGGCCGCCGTGGGATCAGTGACAGTATCTGGCAGCAGACAAGCGACTTCATTGAGCGCATGCTTTTAAATGATCTCATCTCCGGACATGACCGTGAGTTTGCTTTCATGTTGCGTAACATCGGTCGTTTGACTGCCGACGCCCACTTCGCCTTTCCGGACGGCGGAGCGTTAAACCGATTCCGCTTTTTCGGGAAAGAGGACCCAATATTCCCGCTGTGGGTTCAGGTATGGAAAGACGGCACGGTGTACAACGTCAAGGATTATTCGGGGATAATTCCTCCGGGTGCAGTGATCGAATCGGTCAACAAAGAGTTTTACCAACAGTTCGATTTCAGTAAGGCCTATGAGGTTCCTTTTCTTGCTGCGCTCAATACGGCCATGACCCCAGGGGAACCAGTATATGCTTGGGCAAAGATGAATAACTATTATGAGGCGGAACCTCGTATTTGGTGTAATTTTACCAATATGCTTTTTTGCTCTCATGTTCAA
>ULSJ01006169.1_pt1 | contig 11830 bp, 8 predicted proteins | sample 1956291 | NCBI WGS metagenome assembly ULSJ01 (sample SAMEA4835705, study PRJEB28245) | human gut metagenome | biome: gut microbiome; material: fecal sample | place: Denmark | collected 2008 | reverse complement strand
CGGCCATATTTCATGTCGACGAAATAGCGGAAATCCCGCCAAAAATCATCCGGAAGTTTCGACTTCTGAATCCGTTCCTTGAATTTCTTGGAAAACAGCACTGGCTGGTCGGCATAGCGGTACGACATGTCGATCAGTTCCCGAATGTTGTCAAGCAAGCCCGAAAAGGCAGATTCCAAACGGACATCTTCCTCCAACTGCTCAAACAGTCGGCTTTTCATGCTGCGGTTCTCGCCCTGCACCTGCTCCACCAGCTGACGGTACTCACGGAGGCGGTGGTGACGGCGAACGATGACAATCGCCAACACCAGACAGACCGTCGTCACGCAGAAAAACAATGCCGACCACAGCGTCCGCTCCTGCTTCAGTTCAAGATTGCGATACTCCGCCTGCTTCTTGTCGAACCGCTTTTCGATGGAAAACAACTGCCGCTGAAGTGAAATGGAGTTTATTGAATCCGTAAAATCCCTACTCCATACTACCGATTGATAAGCCTGTCGATAATCTCCTTCTTGTAAGGCAATTTCTTTTAATGCAGCTTCACGAGATACTTTCTCTTCTTCCGTTAACGGATGCTTGTCTTCAAGATTCAGATAATACCGGGCAGAATCCGGCATTCCCAATTTGGCATAAGCATAGGCGGCATCGTAATAACTGTTATTGTCATACAGGTATTTCCGTCCGTAACGGATAATGTAGACCGACAAGTCCTTTTCCTTTTCATATTCCGAACTCAGTTCATAATTCCGAGCTATAAACCTCAAGACTCTATAATAAGCTGCACTGTCTTTTGTTTCTTTAGCGATTGCAACACCTTCATTCAAATACTTTCGTGCGCTGTCTTGATTCACTCGCCGAAAATGGGCCCCCAATTGAGATGCAGTGCTAAACTCCATCCTTTTCTTTCCTGCTTTTTTATAATAATAAAGAGCTTTTCTATATTTCTCCAACCTTTTGTCATTTTGAATATAATTCATCGCATATATTTTAGCCATCCAATTGTTGATACGCCCCAACAGTGCGTAGTCGGAAGTATCGGCCACCGATTCAGCACGCTTCAGCCATTCGAGCGCACCCACTTGGTCGCCCGACGACAACAGTTCTGCCGACTTATACAAATAGGAACGCGTTCGCTTTTCTGCATCACGCCCCGACTGATAATAGTCAACGGCAACATCTATCAGCGAATCCGTCGCTACGCTGTCAAACAGCTTGTATTCTGCCTGCGTCAGCAGCAGCGCATAGAGCGCACGATTTCCCTTGCCCGAAAGTCCATCGGGGGCAATCGTTTTCAGAATGGTATAGGCACTGTCAGGCCGAGGTTCTATCAGGCTGTCGGCAAGCACAAGGCGGCTGTCAGTTTTCCCACGGTCACAACCAACAATACAGATGGAGAGCAGCAACGCAAATAACAACAGTTTTTTCATTTCGGTATATCAGCAAAGTTTTATAAAAGGTTCCAAGTGCAAAGATAGTGCAAGGTGAGTGGAGAAAAAAATATCGAAACTTGTTTCAGATATTTTTTATCCCGAACCGCAATATTTCATTCCATTGAAAATTATCATGTCACAGACAACAGCAACCTGGGGATTTTTCGGACACACCTTTTTTCGGACACACCTGGGGTGTGTCCCTACAATTTTGTAAAATCAACTGATTGATAACCACCGCGTTAGCTGTGCCCACCTTAGAAAGGGGGGCTGCCGCTTGCGGCTGAGGGGTATGTTTTAGGTTAGGGGTTAGAGGTTAGGGAACTTTCCGTAAACTGTAAACTGTAAACCGTAAACCGTAAACCACAAAACCGTAACCCCTTATTTTTCCTACTGATGAACAAGTCTTTTATGAAATTTGCTGCCAACTGTTTTCCAATGTATCTGCCGACGGGAAGCAATGGCAAGAGCCAACAGATAGGAACCGATGGTGATGACAAGGAAGGTGATATAGAACGTGGCAATAGCGTTGGTTGCATTGTCGGCAAAATAGTGTTGACGCAGAATCCAGCGTTTCAAGAAATACATATAGGGCATGTGGAGTGCCATAATGGCAAGTGAATTTCTTCCAAACGATGCCAACAAGTGATTCAAATGTGTTGGTTTGGCAAAATAGCGCACATTCAGCAGCAAAATAATGGCGGCCAACGCCCCACCATAGAAAAGCGCCGCATTGGCAGGCAAATAGCCGCACAGCACGTCGAAACGGAAATTGTTCACCCGACAGTAGACCACCGTACCGGCAAACGCCAATGCCGCCCCACCCAGCACCCAGCGGTTGCGGGTGGGCTTCGTCCATTCCTGCTGTTTCATAAAGGCTCCCAAACTGTAGAACGGCAAAGCATAGAACGACTGCCGCAAGTCGAGCGGCAATTCCACTTTCCAATAGTAGAACGTAAGTCCGATAGCAAATGTGATGGCAAGCAGGACACGCTTGTTCTTCACCAACAAGTCGAGCAAGTAATAGACTACGGAAATATTGAACAAGGCAATCAAGAACCACGACGGCCCGACAATAGCCGAAGGGAACCACCACGAAATACGATGGAGAGGCTTCAGCCATCCCCCGCCCTGCCACCAGAACAGCGCGGCAAAGAAAAGCGAATAGAGGGCAAACGGAATGATAAGCGACCGGAAACGGGTCCACACGAAATTGCGCTTCTGCCGATAGAACATACCCGAAAGGAAAAAGAAAAGGGGCATGTGGAAAATATAGATTTCCATATCAAGATACCCCCGAAGGTGCGCCCAAATCACACAAATAATGCCGACGCCCTTCAATACATCAATCCGTAAATCACGCTCTTTCATACCTTCTTCAAAATCCGCCGCGAAGGTACGCATTTTTTTCATATCCAACGCCATAGCCAATAAAAAAATCAGCCGGAACGACAAATTCGTCCCGGCTGACGGTATTGTTTAAAACGCCACAGACAAAAATGAATCCGTACAATGACCGATTTAGATTAAACGGCTAAAGATTTATGGGCCGCTTGCGAATAGCAAACTTCAATAATCGGTTCACCAAGTACATTTTCAATAGAAACAAGCGTATCGATAGTGAAATTGTGAGTTCCACGCATCCATTTGCTGATTTCTGATTCATTTTTTCCAAGACGTAGCGCAAGGTCTTTTTGCTTAAGGCCTTTTTCCTCCAAAATCTCGTGAATTCTATCCACTATCCGAAAAGACAAATCGATCATACGTCTTGCTTCCGGATTAACCTTCCGACGTCTTTCCTCGATTATACAACACATCGAATCGTACCTCGTTTTCATATAACGTTATTTTTTCTCTCCGCTGAGCAGCGATTTGTAGAGCTTGTCGTCGTTGATGACGCGGAGGGCTTCGGTGAAAATATTGTTGCGGCGGTTCACGATGCGGAAATAGGCTTCCATGTCGTAGATGTCGCGCGCCACAAGAGCCTTCACTACGGTACGCAGCATTTCGCGGCTAACGTTGAACTGCTCTTCGTTAAACTTCACGCTGTCGCGTTCGCCGGCTTCAGTCAGCTGTTTCAGCAAATCGTCGCTGACAACAAAATCCTTTTCAAACTTGTCAACGGACGGATATTGTGCCTTCAACTCCTTACGGGTACTGTCGACATATTGCAGCACAAACTGATTGAGCACGCCTTTCGCCACAAGGTCGCGGTAGTAATCGCTGTATTCCGTCGTGTCGAGCGGAACGAATACATCCGGCATAATACCACCCCCGCCATACACCGCACGGTGGTTTTTCAACGTGTAGCACTTCAGCGAGTCGGCAAACTGAATGCTGTCGGCATTCGAAAATTCGCCGTGCTTGTAGCGGTCGACGATGTCCATTTCGTAGTCCTCAAGGTCGCCGGGCTTATAGGGTTTCTGTATGCAGCGTCCCGAAGGCGTATAATAGCGGGCTATGGTCAGTCGCACCATTGTTCCGTCGGGCAGGTCGAGCGGCTGCTGCACCAGTCCTTTTCCGAACGTGCGACGTCCAACCAACACACCGCGGTCCCAATCCTGAATGGCACCCGAAAGAATTTCGCTGGCGGAAGCCGAAAGCTGGTTGACCATCAGCACCACCTTGCCCTTGCGGAAATCGCCGTTGCCGAGAGCGTCGATATCGCGGCGCGGACGGCGGCGTCCTTCGGTATAGACAATCAGTTCGTCGCGGTTGAGGAACTCGTTGGCAAGCTGCGCGGCAATGTCGAGATAACCGCCGCCATTGTCGGTAAGGTCAAGAATCAGCCGCTCCATGCCCTCCTTTTTCAGCTTTTTCATCGCCTCCTTATATTCTTGGAACGAACTGCGGGCAAAACGGCTCAAGCGGATATAGCCGGTCTTGTCGTCGGCCATGTAGGCTGCATCAATACTGTAGACGGGAATCTCGTCGCGCTTCACACGGAATTCCAACAATTCCGGCACATTGCGACGCTTCACCTTGATATTGACCACAGTGCCCTTCGGGCCGCGCAGACGTTTCATGATGTCGCGGTTCTTCATCTTCACGCCGGCAATCACCGTGTCGTTCACCTCCACAAAACGGTCGCCGGGCAGAATACCGACTCTCTCCGACGGTCCGCCGGCAATGGTCTGAATCACGTAGAGCGTATCCTTTTGCATGTTGAACTGAATGCCGATGCCGCTGAAGTTGCCGTCGAGCGGTTCCGTCAGTTCCTTGGTTTCCTCGCGGTCGCTGTACACCGAATGCGGGTCAAGATTTTCAAGCATGCCACGAATGGCATCCTCCACCAGTTTGTCCTCGTCGACCGTGTCGACATAATAGTTGGCAATCGCCGCCTCTACCGCCGACAATTTCTGCCGTGGCGACATTTCGCCGTTGCGCCACGTTGTCTGCGCCGTTGCCAACAAAGCCCCGGCCGCCAACACGCAAAGCGGCAAATATTTTCCAAGTTTCATCATTTTCTTTTGCTATTTGATTTCCGGTAAAACCATTCCTTTCGGGAGCAACGCCGACACGTCGCGACCGTAGCTGATCAGCTCGCGCACAATCGACGAACTGATATGACCGTATTCCGGCAGGGTGTAGAGCAACACCGTTTCCAATCCGGAAATGCTGCGGTTTACCTCCGCCAAGTTCTTTTCGTATTCAAAATCCTGAATCATCCGCACACCACGAAGCAGGAAGCGCGCCCCGCACTCATGGGCGGCATCGACGGTCAGCCCGTCGTAGGAAATCACTTCCACTTTCGGCTCTCCGGCATAATAATCGGAAATCATGCGCATACGCTGTTCTTCGGTCAGAAACGAACGCTTGTTACGGTTGATGCCGATTGCCACGACAATCTTGTCGAAAAGCGGCAATGCACGGTCGACTATCGAGGCATGGCCTATCGTATAGGGATCGAACGACCCCGGAAATATTGCAATTCTCTGTTCCATTTTATCAGTTCAGCAAATCCTCGTCGTCTTCCACCACGAGGTTGTCAATAATAAACAGCTGGCGTTCCATGGTGTTCTTGCCCATGTAGAATTCCAGCATTTCCTTCACAGCATCCTCCTTGCGCAAGGTCACCTGGTCGAGACGCATGTCCGGCCCGATAAACTCGCGGAACTCTTCCGGAGAAATCTCGCCCAAACCTTTGAATCGGGTAATCTCGGCATTGCTACCCAACCGCTCAATGGCCGCCAACCGTTCTTCTTCCGTATAGCAGTAGTAGGTGTCGACCGGAGCTTCGCCTTTCTTGGCACGCCCCTGCCGCTTGGCCGTTTTCTTGTTGCGCACACGGAACAGCGGCGTCTGAAGAATATAGACATGGCCTTTCTTTATCAGGTCGGGGAAGAACTGCAACAGGAACGTAATCATCAGCAAACGGATGTGCATGCCGTCGACATCGGCATCCGTCGCGATAATCACCTTGTTGTAGCGCAGTCCGTCGAGTCCGTCCTCAATGTTGAGTGCAGCCTGAAGCAGATTGAACTCTTCGTTTTCATAGACCACCTTCTGCGTCTTGCCATAGGTGTTCAGCGGCTTACCGCGCAACGAGAACACCGCCTGGGTTTCCACGTTGCGGATCTTGGTAATGGACCCCGTTGCCGATTCACCCTCGGTGATGAAAATCATCGACTCGTCGCGGCGGTCACCCTTCGGGTCATTATAGTGTATGCGGCAGTCGCGCAGCTTGCGGTTGTGAAGACTCGCCTTCTTCGCACGCTCGCGCGCTATTTTCGTCACGCCGGCAATTGCCTTGCGTTCCTTTTCCGATTCCTGTATTTTTTGCAGCATGGCTTCCGCCACATCGGCATGCTTGTGCAGATAGTTGTCGACCTGCTCCTTGATAAAGTCGCCGACAAACTTGTTGACACTCACCCCCGACAGCGGGAACGGATTACCGTTAGAATCCGTTTCCGGCGCCATGGTCAGCGAACCCAGCTTGATTTTTGTCTGACTTTCGAAAGTCGGCTCAATCACATTGATGGAAATCGCCGCTACCATACCGTTGCGGATATCCTGAAAATCCATGTTCTTACCATAGAATTCCTTGATGGTACGGGCAATGTGCTCCTTGAATGCGCTCTGGTGCGTACCGCCCTGCGTCGTATGCTGTCCGTTGACAAACGAATAATATTCCTCACCGTATTGCGGACAATGGGTGAACGCTATTTCAATGTCTTCACCTTTCAGATGCACAATCGGATAAAGTCCTGGCGAAGTCATATTGTCGTTGAGCAAATCCACCAGACCGTTACGGCTGATGATGCGGTGGCCGTTGAAATAGATGGCCAGTCCGGTGTTCAGATAGGTATAGTTGCGGAGCATCGTTTCAATAAAGTCAGTGCGGAAACGATAGTTGCGGAACAAGGTGTTGTCGGGCTCGAAAAAGATATACGTGCCGTTTTCTTCCTCCGTCGGATGCGTCACGTCGCTAATCAAATCGCCCTTTTCGAAAACAGCCTCACGCATTTCTCCGTCGCGCACGGTGCGCGCAATGAAACGGGAACTGAGGGCATTGACAGCCTTGGCACCGACACCGTTCAGACCGACACTTTTCTTAAAAACCTTCGTGTCATACTTGGCACCTGTGTTCAACATCGACACGGCGTCGACAAGACTACCCAAAGGAATACCACGGCCGTAGTCGCGCACCGAAACGCGCAACTCGTCCTCCAGCTGAATGTCGATCCGCTTTCCGGCTCCCATCTTGAATTCATCAATGCTATTGTCGACAATTTCCTTCAACAACACATAAATGCCGTCCTCCACCTGCGAGCCGTCACCCAAACGCCCGATATACATACCCGGACGTGTTCGGATATGTTCCATGTCGTTCAAATGCCGGATATTCTCCTCGGTATACGCTGCCGGTTCCACAATCCCGTTCTGTTGTTCCTCCGCCTGTTCGATATTTTCTGCCATAGTCTGTAATTATTCCTGCTGACAGACAGATTCTTTTCTCTGCCTATCCTCTACAAAGATACGGAATCACCGCCTAAATTCAAAATTTTCCACATTTTCTGCGCCAAAAGCCTCCATACAGACGCTGAAACGCTTTGAAAATACGAAAGTATTCGTTACTTTTGAGAAATGCAGATTCGGTTCAAGCAATTACCATGGAAGTAGGAACCGTTTGTAATATTATTGTTACAACTTTATGATATTTTCGCAAAAAATTCAGACTTTATGAAACGGAACAAATTTGAGCAATATTATCTGGAAAGAGACATCAGCTGGATGTTTTTCAACCGACGGATTCTACAGGAAGCCTGCAAAAGCAACGTGCCTCTTCTGGAACGACTTTCTTTTCTCGGCATCTACTCCAACAATCTGGATGAATTTTTCCGCGTCCGTGTCGCTTCACAGACCCGTATCGCCGAATGTGCCGGCAAAGCGGCGGCCAAAGAACGGAAACACGCACAAGAAGTAATCAAAACCATCGCAAAACTCAACAGTTCCTACACAAGAGAATACGAAAATGCCATACATTCGGTCATGACCGACCTTCGCAACGAAAATATCTGCCTGATTGACCATACGGAAGTCACCGAAGAACAGATGGAAGTCATCCACTCGTTCTATGAAGAACGACTGAGCGGACAGACCATCCCTATCTGGTTCTCGGCCATCCGCGAACTGGACTATGATTCCGACGAAAGCATCTACCTGGCGGTAAAGCTCGAGAAAGCGACAACCCGAAAAAGCTACGACTACGCCTATCTGGAACTCCCGGTTGCTTCCTGCGGACGCTTTATCCAACTTCCGGAAAAAGACGGGAAAAAATATCTGATGTACCTTGACGACATCGTCCGCTGCTGTCTGCCGCTGATTTTCCGAGGTCTGGGATTTACCGGCTTCGAGGCCTACGCCTTCAAGTTCACCCGCGATGCTGAAATGGAAATCGACAGCAACATCGACAGCGGCATGCTCCAGCGCATATCGAAAGGCGTAAAAAGCCGTAAGCGCGGAGAACCCTTGCGCATTATCTACGACGCTTCCATGCCCGACGACCTGCGGAAACGCGTCCTCAACAAACTGGAGCTGGACAGATACGACACAGTTGTCAGCGGCGGAAAATACCACAATCATAAAGACCTGATGAAATTCCCCGACTTCGGACGAAGTGACCTTAAATATCCGAAATGGCAACCCATACGCAAACCGGAACTGGCTGAACAGGAGAGCATATTGGAAGCCATCCGGCAGAAAGACCGCTTTATCCATGTGCCTTACCATGATTTTTCATCGTTTCTGCGCGTGCTGCAAGAAGCGGCCGTCAGCAAAAACGTGAAAAGCGTGAAAATCACGCTCTACCGTCTGGCCAAGGAATCGAAAGTCGTAAAGGCGCTGATTGGAGCAGCCCGCAACGGCAAAAAGGTGACCGTCGTCATTGAGCTGCTCGCCCGTTTCGACGAAACGTCCAACATCCACTGGTCGAAAAAAATGCGCGATGCCGGCATCAATGTGATATTCGGCGTAGAAGGTCTGAAAGTCCATTCCAAAGTTGCGCACATAGGCATGAAGACCGGCGTCGACATTGCCTGTATCAGTACCGGCAATTTCCATGAGGGAAATGCCCGGACCTATACCGACTGCATCCTGATGACAGCTTCGCCACGAATCGTGAAGGACGTTGACAACGTGTTCAGTTTCATCGAACGCCCCTACCGTTCTACCAAGTTCAAGGAACTGATGGTGTCGCCCAACTCAATGAAGGACAACCTGCTCGCCCTCATCAATGCTGAAATCAGAAACAAGCAGCGGGGCAAGCCTGCCTACATCAAGGCAAAAGTAAACCATATAACGGACCCCGTGCTTGTAGAGAAGCTCTACGAAGCGTCGTCCTACGGTGTAAAAATCGACCTGCTGGTCCGCGGCAACTGCTCGCTGATAACAGGGATTCCCGGTGTCAGCGACAACATACGAATCAACGGCATCATCGACCGCTATCTGGAACACTCGCGCATCCTGGTGTTTGCCGCCGGCGGTGACGAGAAAGTGTTCATGGGGTCGGCCGACTGGATGCCACGCAACCTCGACAACCGTATAGAAGTGGCAACGCCGGTCTATGACCCTGACATCAAACAGGAACTTATCCGCATCGTGGATGCCGGACTGAAGGACAACTGCCAGGGACGCATCGTGGACGGACGAGGCCTCAACGAACCCTGGACGAACGAAGGCGACAACACGCCTTTCCGCTCACAGGAATATCTTTACAATTATTACCTTGAATGCAAAAAGAACTATAAGACAAAGAACAATGGAAAATAAACCAATCTGTGCCAGTTTTGCCGCCATCGACATAGGTACCAATGCGGTAAGACTTCTGATCAAGCACATTGACGAGACAAAAGGCACTCCGATTTTCACTAAGGAAATGTTGCTGCGCGTCCCGATGCGTCTGGGCTTCGACGTTTTCTACGACGGCATGATTTCGGAAAAGAAAGCCAAGAAGATGCTGCGACTGATGAAAGCATTCCGCCAGCTGATGAAAATTTACGATGTGGAAGATTATCGGGCCTGTGCCACATCGGCCCTCCGTGACGCCAAAAACGGAAAGGAACTCACCAAAAGGATAGCCGAAAAGACAGGCATCAACATTGAAATCATCGGCGGTCAGGAAGAAGCGCAGATGATCTACAACAACCATGTGGAACAAATGGAGGACCGCAAAGGCAACTACATGTATGTCGATGTCGGCGGCGGCAGCACGGAAATCAACATGCTTTCCAATGGAGAACTCGTATTCTCCCACTCCTACAACATCGGTACTATCCGAATTCTCAACCAGGCTGTCAAGGAAAGCGAATGGAATGCACTGAAAACGGACGTCACCAGAATAGCCGAGCAATATCCGGGAACGAACATCATCGGATCGGGCGGCAACATCAACAAATACTACAAGATGATTGACGACAAGGAAAGCGCAAACCAGCGCATGACCGTCGAATCGCTTAAAAAGCTCTATTCACAACTGAAGCAGATGAGCGTGGAAGAACGCATGCGCACGTTCAAGCTGAAATCCGACCGTGCCGACGTTATTGTCCCTGCCGGAGAAATTTTCACGACAATTGCCGACATTCTGAAATCGTCGTTTATTCTGGTACCTGTCATCGGACTTTCCGACGGTATCATCGACGGCATTTATGCAAAACACAAACACCAGCAACTTTAGTTGGAAAACCATAAAAGCGAGGGGCTGCGCCAATTTTGACACAGCCCCTCGCTTTATATCAGTTCTTAATGAAACGAAACAGCCGTTCGGCAATCCGCGCCGTACCTCGTACCCGTCGGCAAAGCAGCCAGTACCCGATACGGCACATCGCTGACAAAAGCCGGTTGCCTCGGGCACGCTCCATTACCTGCTCATACAATTTGCGTCCGGCTTCATTGCCTTCCTGCGCATATGAACCTGCCAGCATCACTCGCTTGTATTCCAACGAACAGAGCAAACGGTTCGTGTCTTTTCTCCGGGAATCTCGCACAGCCTGCTCTGCGGCATCCACGGCCTGTTCCCACACGCCTTCCTTTTCGCTGAACGAATTGCCCGTAATGGAATCGCCATGCGCGTGAATCAGCACCAACGGTACCTGCGACTTCACTTTCTTCAAACGGTCGGTCACCAACAGCAGGCGCAATCCCAACTCCCAATCGTTCCACGCCTTTACCGTCGGATTCCAGCGGCCTGCCGTTTCCAACACCGCACGCCTCACAATATAGCGTTGTGTCGACAAGAAAGAATGAAATATGGAAGAATAGATAAGCCCGTTCGGAGATGGTGCCCGTTTTATTTCAGAATGACCGGAGACCGATTGGATTTCCACATCAATATAAAAAATATCCGTCTGCGGAAATCGGCGGATAGCATCAGCATAACGCTCCACCAGTTCGGGACGCATCTCATCATCGGAATCAAAAAACATCACCCATTCCGTACCAACGTAGTCAAGTCCCCGGTTGCGGGCTGACGTTGCACCGGGAACTGCTTCATTTTCCACCGTCACGCGAAACCCGTCCGTTTCTTGCTCCTGCTTAAACAATCGAAGCATTTCCATGGAATTGTCGGTAGAACCATTGTCAATAAGAATGACATGCAACGGCCTATACGACTGCCTGACAACAGACCGCAACGTACGCTCCAGCAACCGTGCACGATTATAGACCGGAATGATTATTGATATTTCCATATTACTCTCCACGCTTTCCTATGCTTCGAGGTTTGACAATTTAACGGCGATTCTGTCCGGTTTATTTTGCAGAACCATTGGAATTGCAGTATTTTTACAGAAAAAACAGAACGGCAATGAAAATTCTATTGGTAGGCGACAAATATAATGTACACAATATTCTGGCTGATGCCCTAAAGCGTTTGGGGCATACCGTCACCGTTGTTTCCACGA
>ULSJ01043914.1_pt1 | contig 11915 bp, 9 predicted proteins | sample 1956291 | NCBI WGS metagenome assembly ULSJ01 (sample SAMEA4835705, study PRJEB28245) | human gut metagenome | biome: gut microbiome; material: fecal sample | place: Denmark | collected 2008 | reverse complement strand
TTGGTTGATATAGGCCGTTCCGGCTTTGATGAGATTGCCGATTTTCTTTTTGTCAATGACTTCACTGAGGTCTTCGATTTCTTCCGAACGGGTCTTGACCTCAACCATAATGATTCTGTTGTCTTTTTCCGCCACGATGTCAATTTCCGCATTTCCGCATCGCCAGTTGCGTTCACGGATGATGTAGCCCTGCTTTAGCAGTGTTTCGAATGCGGCTTCTTCTCCCTTTTTCCCGAATTCATTATGTTCAGCCATGGTTATTGTCGTATTTTTTATTTGGCCCGACGGAGCAACATTTGACAGTTTTTGCAGTCGAATTCTACTGCAAGTTTTACTTCGCCCGAAACCAGTGTTATATTTCTGTCAAGTCGGTTCGCGTTTTTCCCTTTCAGGCAGCAGTCCATTTCGCGGCGTATGCAGTAGCGCGTTGTCATGAGCACATCGTTATCATTTTTTCTTGCCGAAACTTCCATTGCAGGTTCAATTGTTTCTGTTCCGTGCTCTTTGTAGAATGTTTCGGCTTTGCTGTTTGCCACGTTGTCGGCAAATGAAAGAAAGGCAGGTGCGGCAACTGTCCTGTCTTCACTTCGACGATATTCGAAGTGATAAGTTGCGCGTATGTCCTCTTCCATCAGTTCGCATAATTTACGTCGTATGGCTGTCATGGTAGAGGCTGGAATAAACAAATCCGTCGTGTCACCGGCATCAAACGACCGGAGTGTGAAATGGGTATCTCCAAGTTTACTGAACGCTTTTAATCGTGCCTCTTCTTGATTTGTTTTTGCCGGAATCAGTTCCAACGAGGTCCGAAGTGTGACGCGTCGGCCGGTGTCGTCGGTCATTTCCGTGCGGATGCCGTCAGAGAGTCTTCTCATGCTGATGTCAATCGGAAGTTTGCGTGCGACAGCATCTTTAGCTTGTAATGTCGTGGTGAAAGTCTGGTCAAAGTTGCGGAACAATTGTGTGCCTTTGGAAAGAAATACTTTTTCAAGAGGTACAATTGTATTCCCTTCCGTTTTGTTGGCACGAAATCCGCACAGTTCGCGACGGTTGTTGAAATATACAAGTCCGTCACCATTCGACAAGCGTTTGTTGCCATTGACCATTATGCGGTTTCCTTTCGTTTCTTTGACCGTACCGATAAATTCACCGATAGACTTCGGTGTATCGAATGATGCCATCGGTTCGGCAGGTTGACGACGGTCAAAAAAATAGTGGGTAAAGCCACGGTTGAAACTCTTCTCCAGGCATGGCTCAAAGTTGAGGTTAACTTGTCCGGTTGCCCCACGAACATATCTGTCCGGATGGTTGTTGCAAATTTCGTTCAGTCGCTGGTGGTAGTAGGCTGTGACGTTCATGACATATGCGCTTTCTTTGAGTCGGCCTTCTATTTTGAATGATGAAGCCCCAGCTTCCAGCAATTCTTCCAAACGATCACTTTGGTTGAAATCGCGAAGCGACAGGAGGTGTTTACCTTTCATCACTGCGTTGCCTTTGCTGTCAATCATGTCATAAGCAAGACGGCATATTTGTGCACATTCCCCACGGTTGGCGCTTCGTCCTTTTATGGCGCAGCTGGCATGACATCTGCCGCTATAGCTTACGCATAAGGCTCCGTGGACAAAACATTCCAACGGTACAGACACATTGGAGTGAATGTCGCTGATTTCTTTGGCTGACAATTCACGTGCAAGCACAATTTGTGAGAAACCTACGGCTTCAAGAAATTTTGCTTTCTCAATTGTACGTGTATCGCATTGTGTACTTGCATGCAGTTGGATGGGAGGAATGTCAAGCCGGAGAATACCCATGTCCTGAACGATGAGTGCATCGGTTCCGATTTTGTAGAGTTCATGTATGAGGCGTTCCACATCTTGCAGTTCCTGTTCATAGAGAATCGTATTGACAGTGACATAGATTTTTGCATTGAACAGGTGGGCAAATTCAATGGCGCGTGCTATCTCGGATAAATCGTTTCCGGCAGCAGCCCGGGCTCCGAATTTAGATGCGCCCATATAAACTGCATCGGCACCGCATTTTATGGCGTCGATGGCAATATCGGCATTTTTTGCCGGCGCAAGCAGTTCGATTCTTCTTGGTTTCACAGCCGGGTCGTTATTTGATTTCGCGGATGTCGTATGGAGTTTCCTGATATACAAAATAATTGAGCCAGTTGGAGAATAGCAGATTTGCGTGGCTTCTCCATCTTACAAGTGGACCTTTCGACGGATCGTCATCAATGTAGTAATGTTTGGGAATCTGTGGATTCATTCCGCGTTGCAAATCCCGGCGGTATTCGAAATCAAGAGTTCCCGGAGAATATTCAGAGTGTCCGGTAATGTAGATCTCACGACCATTTCTTGCCATGATGATATACACTCCGCTTTCGTCACTTTCTGATACGATTTTTAGTGCCGGCACTTTTAATATATCCACTTTTCTCACTTCGCTATGCCGGCTATGAGGTACGAAGAATTCATCGTCAAAGCCACGGAACAGGGGGTTGTTCTTTTCCAATACTCTGTGACGGAAAACTCCTGATATTTTACTGGGTAACACATGCTTGTGTATACCATAATTGTGATAAAGCCCGGCAAGTGCCGCCCAACAGATGTAGATGGTTGACGTGACATGGTTTCTTGACCAGTCAAATATTTCCTGAAGCTGAGGCCAATAGTCGACTGTTTCAAAATCAACCATTTCTACCGGTGCACCGGTTACAATGAAGCCGTCATAGTTGTTTGATTTTATTTCGTCAAACGATTTATAGAAGGTATCCAAATGTTCTTTTGGGGTGTTGGTCCACTCGTGACCGTCGGGTAAAACGAGATCCAGTTCCACTTGTAGCGGGGTGTTGGATATAAGTCGCAACAAGTCTGTTTCTGTCATTAGCTTTAGTGGCATCAAATTGAGGATGGCAATCCGAAGAGGTCGGATGTCCTGCATAGATGCCCGTTGCTCGTCAATGACAAAAATATTTTCATTTTTTAGTTCTTCTACAGCTGGAAGAGTACTGGGTATTCTGACTGGCATTTTTTATTCAGTTTTTTAGTGGTAGTACAATTCGATGGCTTCCATGCGTCCGGCATTGATTCGTTCCGGATAATGGGCATCGGAATTAACGACTACCGGTATTTCGTATTTTTTCAGTAATTCAAAATAGCGTTGGTTTGGGAAGAAACGGTGATGTTCCATCAGTGATTTAGTATTGATTTCTGCAGTAATACCTGAATCTTTAATGGCATCTATAACCCGTAGCACTAATTTTTTATACCATTCTTTTTCTTCAATTCCCGGCTGGAAATAGGAGGCATTTTGGCCGATTTTATCGAAATGACCAATAATGTCAAAGCCTTTATGTTCAATCATCTGAAGCGTTTGGGCATAAAAAAGTTCAACAACCGTTTTGATGTCGTTGTCAAAATAGTGCTCCATTTTCAGCTTGAAATTATTGAAGTTGCCGTCTGTGTCAATAAACGTATCACCGCAAGGGACAAAATGAACCGAACCAATTTTATAGTCGAGATTCAGTCCGTCGTAATAGTTGTTGGACGGACCAAATTCGTCGTTGAAATAGTCGATTTCCATCGACAGATAGAGGTTGATTTTCTCTCCAAATTCCTTCTTTAGGCGTTGGAATTCATTCACGTATAGTGGCACGTTTTCCAACTTAATGTTGCAGGGTGATTCAATCGGAGCAGGGGAGTGGGGAGAAAAACCGTAGTCAGTAAATCCCTGTTCGATGGCTGCTACCACGAAATCACGCATGGGTGCTTTCCCGTCGCAGAATTGGGTATGAGAATGAAAATTATAAAGTTGGGTTCTTTGGGTGATTTCTTTAAAATCAATCATAAAACTATTTTAATGTAGGCAGTTCTGCAGCGCGGATATCGTTTTCAAGTTGCTGCATTTCTTCTGTCGATTTGACAAGCGTACGTTCCAATCGGAGAATTTCAGTCGATAACTGGGTTTTTACTTGTGTGTTCCCTTTGTTGAATTGGAACCGCAAGTCAGCCAGCTTTTCGGAAACTTTGTTTAACCATGCTTTACGCTCCATAAGCCGTTGCATAAGGCTGCGTGCTTCCGAACTGTTGAAATCTTCGTAGGTCGTATATCGGGTGTCATTATTTACATAGAAAATAAAGTCGGCCTTTTGTGTTTCTTCTTCCATACCAAGTTGGGCAATTTCATTTAAGATTTCGCTATAATCAGCTCCTTCCTTCCAAGTATCTTTGATAGACCGGAGTGAAGCAAGCGAAGAAATATTTTCGTTTTCACGATCATAATTTTCGCGGACGTTGTTTGGTATAAAGACATAGATGGTCACTTTTCCTGGAATCTGATTACGGTCGGTGGCCCACCAACCCACATTGGTCATTTCGTCAATTACCAGCATGTAGTCGTCATATGGCGAATTATAGGGCATTCCCAGATTCTGTGGTTGCAGATAATCGTCCGAGCCGAAGTTTTTGCGGGTCATGAAAATGTCATATCCGCCAATTGAGTTTTCGCCGTTACATGCGTAGTAGAGGGTTGCACCGTCGGCCATCAAGAAGGGATAGTTGGTGTCGCCGCCGTCATTTAATTGGTCATCAAGAGGCGAGTATTTGTCCCATTTTCCATCGTAGAGCTTGTATGTCTCCATTAAATGGAGTGTTCCCGTACTGTCAGGCATCGACCATATCATGCGGCTTTTTGATTCCGGCATATACACCATTGTTGAAGAGTCGGCCTTTTCATAAGGCAGTATGTCGGCTGTATTTAAAGTACCGGCTTCGGGTGCTATTTTGTAGTGACGGAAGAATCGGTCTTTGTCAACAATGAGGCTGTCAATTACCTGAATTTTTTCTACGCTGTTCAGCATGAATACCGCACGTTTGATACGTTCTTTCATTGCCAGCGCTTTCTCCGATATTTTGCTGTCGTCATTGTCTATTCGATCCTCGAATTCATCAATATAGTCGCTTGCAGCAGTATAATCAAGTTCGTTGAGCTTGATTTGTGCCATATACCTTGCGGCTTCAGCAATTCCTTTTGAGTCGGCATACTCCAAATATTTCTTGGATTCTTCCACTTTGCCCGTTTCAAAGAGGCATACGCCATACCATTGATTGTAATTGGCGTTGCCTGGGTATTTTTGGGCATAGACCTTGAATGTAGGCAAAACTTTCTCGTATTCGCCTTTCAAAAACAGTTTCTTAGCTTCGTTCAGCGTCATTGCATTGGCAATGGAAGCCATGCATAAAGCGGCAATGAGGAATCTGTATTTCACTTTCATAATTTCAAGGGGTTTGATTATTTTGATATCAAAGATAGCGAAAGCCGAAAGCAGAGGCAAATCGAGAACGCAGTTTCCGGATTTGACTATGCCAGGACGCATCCTATCTTTTACAAAGATAAGGATTATCGCTGAAAAAATCAATTTATGAGAACATTTTGGCAATTTCGTCGTAGCTCATAGTGCTGATGACTAACTTCCTGTCAGGCGTGTATTTAGGCTCTTTTGAGCTAAAAAGATTTGCAACGAGGTTGTCCATTTCGTTCTGTGAAAGGGTTTGACCGTATTTGATGGCCGCCGCTTTGGCTGACGAAAGAGCGATGTGTTCCGCCATTTTCGAGGAAATGTCAGAACCGCCGTTAATGACTGTATCAACGACGTCGAGGATGAATTCACGTGTATTGACTTTTAACAGAACGGCAGGGATGCTGTTAAGAGTCCAAGAATTATTGCCGAGAAATGATAGTTCAAATCCCATTTTTTCCATTTCCGGCTGAAGTTCTTCCAGGATAAGATTCTGTGCTGATGACAGCTCTATAACTTCCTGGAAGATGACACGTTGCGATTCAATTTTTTCCGTTAGTTTCGTTGCAATCAGTTTGTCGAACAGAACTCTGATATGTGCACGGTGCTGGTCGATGAAGACAAGTCCTGATTTGCTTTGTGTCAGAATATATTTTTTCCTGATTTGTGTGTAGCTGTTTCCTTGCCCTTCATTTGCCAATTCCTGAAAATTGACGTCTACGTTTTCGACTGACGGTGTAGCGTTCGATGCTGCGTCCGTTTCAGGTGTTAAGGATGATACGTGTTCAATGCTTTCCGAACGGCCACGTTCGAAGTTTTGGTAGAGCAAATCCCAGTTTTGAAGATTGTCGTCAGTACGTCGGTCGGTAAACGGACGGGCCGTTAGTTTGCTGTCTGTAACGAAATTGGTGGTTTGTCGGTTGGACGAATGTGGGTATGCCGACTCTTTGAACGGATTGTAGTTTGGATTCAGTTTTACGGTTGGCATGGCGAAATCTGTTTCACTGGAGGGTGTGACGGGGAAGTCAATGGCACCTTCGGTATCAAAATCAATGGATGGTACAGCACTGAATTTGCCTAAAGCTTCCTTGACGGCAGCAAACAGAATTTGCCAAATGGCCTGTTCGTTTTCAAATTTTATTTCGCTTTTGGTAGGGTGAATGTTTACGTCGATGGTTTCAGGATCAACTGTGAAATTCAGAAAATAGTTCGGTTGTTCGTCAGGTGTAATCAGTTGGTCGTAACATGCCAAGACTGCCTTTTGGAAGTAAGGATGTCGCATATGTCGGCCGTTGACGAACAGATACTGCAATGCGTTCCGTTTGCGCGCATTTTCCGGACGTCCGACGAAGCCGTTGATTTTGACAATGCTCGTTTCTGTCTCAATCGGAATTAATTGTTGCTCGAGTGAACGGGAAAACAGGGTAATGATACGGTGCTTGAATGAATCGCCTCCCATCAGCTGGAACATAGTTGTGTCGTTGTGGATGAGCGTAAATTCTGTGGTATAATTGACCAGTGCCAATTTTTCAAATTCACGTACAATATTGCCAAGTTCCACTTTATTGCTTTTTAAAAATTTCCGCCGGGCAGGAACATTAAAGAATATGTTTTTGATCATAAAGTTGGAACCTTCCGGGCAATAGTCGGCCTCTTGCGACTCACAGGTAGAAGCGCTGATGCACACACGGGTTCCCATTTGTGCGTCGTGTTTGCGTGTGCGCAGTTCTACTTGTGCTATGGCTGCAATCGAGGCGAGAGCTTCGCCGCGAAACCCCATTGTATGAAGAGAGAAAAGGTCGTCGGCTGTTTTGATTTTTGAGGTGGCATGACGTTCAAAAGCCAGGCGGGCATCGGTCTCCGACATGCCTGTCCCATTGTCGATTACCTGTATCAGGGTGCGACCTGCATCCTTCAGTACAATTTTTATGCTTGTTGCGCCAGCATCAATGGCGTTTTCCACCAATTCCTTAATAACAGATGCCGGGCGTTGGATTACTTCGCCGGCTGCAATCTGATTGGCTACGGAATCGGGTAAAAGTTTGATAACGTCTGACATATTGTAATTTTGTAATGTTTATTCTTCTCCTCTGATTCTTGCCACAGGGGCCACGGCTTCTGGAGAGTCAAGCATTTGCCGCATTTCCTCTGGTATTCTGAAAATGTCATACTGATCTTTGGGACGGATCGCATCGTTCCATTTGAATCCTTTCAGATAATATTGCGAGCGTTTGGCAAGAAACAGCGGGGTGACTTTGCCAGTCACATCCGGCCAAAGGTTGAGTTTCTCCATTTTTTGATCTTTCAGCAGGATTTTCAAGAAACTTCCTTCTGCAGAAACGAGCTTGTTGTAGGTTGAGTCGTTTTCCATCGGGAGGAAGATGGTCTGGACATTGCCGTTGACATCCAGCTGCCGGATTTCGCCATTTTCAAAATAGGCTGTCATTTCTTTTCCGCTCAACTGGTTATAGAAGTCGCCTTCTACAGCTTCAGCAAGAAATCCGTATTGTGGAAGGAAAGCCTTGTCGACGGTGCTGTCGTTGAAATGCACTTGAATAATGTTTCCCGTGACTTGACGGTTCTCATTCCACAGAACCGGATGGCGGTGCATGAACAGCATTGAATCAGCTGTGACAAATGTCAGTGAGTCGCACACGCCTTGCAGGTCAACACGGTAAAAGCGAACCATCGGATAGGCGCACATAATGCGCGACGAATCGCTCGTGAGATATGTCCGAATCGTGTCACCGTGAAGATAAAGCGTATCTTTTTTAGAATATTCCATTGCCAAAGCACGTTTTGTTGCAAACGATTCATCTGTCTTTTCATTATGATAGCCGTAGTCTCCCACCAAAGTAGAACTTTTGACGGAGTCCGTCATAACCATATTTCCAAAAGCTTCACCGAATCCGATATTACGATCGTAGAACAATGTGTCGCCGGTCAGTGTTTGCGCATCTTTTGTGACGATGAGTGACCGGTTATAGAGTGTGGCTTTTTCAGTTTCTGTATTATACCATCCTTTATTCGTATAAATAGTATTGCTGTCCGAAACGATGGTAGTGTAGCCGACAATATCTGCGATGTGGGTGCCGGTGTTGTAGTAGAGCGTGTCGGTAAGCATGGTGTATTTTTCGTTTACCAGCTCCACATCAAACAGAAATTCCGTATCTTTCGTGTCGGGGCTATATTGTCCGTAAACAGACGAAAGATTATTTTTATCGTCCACAATTCTTCCGCCTTCAAAATAGTAACCGATATTGGCTATCATATCATAGTCGAGACTGTCGGTATACAATGTAACATTGCGGTTCTCCATTTTTACATTGTAGCGTAGTTGGGCGAGGTCGATATCTCCGTTGTAATAGAGTTCGTCGGCATATACGAACAAGGTGTCACCTTGTTCCATGCGGACGTTGCCGAATGCATAAAGTGAATTCTGCTTGTCGTAGAAATGGGCACTGTCGCAAAACATGTACATGTCGCCTTTGCGGAACTGAACATTACCGTTCAACACCTGGTAATCTTTACTGACAAGTTCGTCCATGGACAACCGGTCGGCATATTCCAGAAACACTTTCCCTTTTTGATAGCGGTTGGCTGTCGGTATGGTTGGCTTTACTTTCTCATGTTTAGCCGATGGCCTGAGCTGCTGTTTTTTCTGATTTCCGCTTTGGGCACGCAGACCGTCGCCGAAAATAACGTTTAGAAAACAAATAGCCAAAAGGCATAAGAATCCATTTAGGAACTTATGCCTTTTGTTTGTATTATTGTTTTGTATGTTGTCTCCCATAAAAGGCTAATTTATCGTTTTAACCACCCGTCGTGTTCGAATTTGCAATTACGCCAACCGTCTTCAATATACACATAGGTATTGTTGATTTTCTTTTTAATCCAATCAGCGATGATTTGATTTTTGGCGTGTGCTTCATACATCTGTTTTATCACTTCGTAGTCGTCACGCAGGTTGGCTTTGTGGCCGTCAATACGGTTTTTCAGTTTTACGATAGCTACAATTTCTCGGTTTGTTTTCGGATCGATCATGATGAATGGTTCCGAAATGTCGCCTACATTCATTTTATCAACAGTTTTTGCCACTTCCTGAGGAAGTTGTGCCATTTCGAACCGGGAAGTTCCGGTTTGGCTGTTGATCATCAAGCCCTTGTTGTTTCTCGTATCTTTGTCTTGTGAAAGATATTGGGCGGCATCTTCAAATGTAAATTTGTTGGCAAGCAGATCCTTGCGCAATGAATCAAGTCGCTCGATACCCTCTGTCAATTCTTTTTCTGAAACCTTCGGCTTGAGCAAAATATGACGTGTGTTGATTTTGTCGCCACGTTTTTCAATCAGCTGGATAATATGGAAACCGGCTTCAGTTTCAACAATTTTGGATGCCTTTTTCGGATCTGTCAGGTTGAACGCAACACTGGCATATTCGGGTAGAAGTTCGGTCCTTCCTTTAAATCCGATTTCACCGCCTCGGGCAGAACTGCCGTCTTCCGAATAAAGAATGGCGAGTGTAGAAAATTCAGATTCTCCATTGTTCACACGTTGAGCATAGTCGCGCAGACGTGATTTTACCTCGTCGATTTCCTGTTGAGGAATAACCGGCTTGATGCTGATGATTTGTGTTTCCACCTGCATGGGGATAAACGGCAGGCTGTCTTTCGACAGATTGTCGTAATATTTTCTTACATCGGCTGGAGTTGCCTTAACGTCTTTTGTCAGTTCTTGCTGTACGCGTTGCACTGTATACTGGTTTTTCATTACCTCAACAAGCGTTTCGCGCATTTCCGGCATTGGCTTGCGGAAATATTCCTCCACTTTTTCTTTCGTTCCAAGTGATTCGATGAAGTAGTTGATACGTGCATTTACTTCCTGCATCACCTGTGATTCTTCTACGACAATCGTATCGATTTCAGCTTGATGGAGAAACAGTTTGTTGATAGCCAACTGTTCGGGAATGACACAATAGGGGTCACCTTCGATGGGGACTCGTTCATATTGCATTTGGGAATACTGCTCTTCAATTTGTGACTTGTAGATCGGTTCGTCGCCAACCACCCATGCAACTTCTTCTGCAATATTGTTGTTCTGGGCTACCGAATAGTATGCTGCACCAATGAGCGCCGCTACTGTAAAGATTTTTTGTAGTTTCACTATGCTTAGTTTTCGTTTACTAATTAATTATTTTCCGCTTTTTCGCTGTAAACCGGAATCGAATACAAATATCTTGATTCTTCAGGTTTCTTCAAAACGAAAATCGACGTAATAAACCATTCTTTAGATAGTTTATACAATATTTGTCGATAGGCACTTTTGCGGTATATCATAGCGACAAAAATAAGAAAAAATAATGAAATAATAAACGGCGATGAGAATAATCTGCTTCTCATCGCCGAATAATGTTCTGTTCTTTCTAGTTTGCTATGAAATTACCTAATTCCATCGGCATTTGCTTGTTGTAGGAATAGGCACGAGCAAACTGTTTTAGAAATTCAATGGTCGATTTTTTAGGTTGTACTTGTTGTTCTCCACGAAGTACCGATTTCTTTTCCATTAACTGAGTAGAGTTTTTATCCATAGGCAGTATCTTGTTAACATTCACTTTGATAACGTATGTACAACCCGTGATATTGTGCCGGTACGCAAAAAAAACAACATCCTTGATGCAAGAATGTTGTTTTTATATAATTTCCGTGTTGCTAAAGAGTGAGAATGATGTTCTTTTCTTCAGCAATGCGCCGTAGATTCAGAATGGCATAGCGCATTCTTCCCAATGCCGTATTGATACTGACTCCGGTAGTTTCTGCGATTTCTTTGAAACTCATGTTTTTGTAGTATCTCATTTCGAGCACTGCACGTTGGGATTCCGGCAGGGATTTCACCAATTTCTTCACGTCGCTCAGTATTTGGTGGCGGACGATGGAGTCTTCCACTGTTTCTTCGCTCAGTTCTTTTTTGTTGAGAATGTCTACTCCATCATTGTCGCAAGATACCTGTGCCATTGATTTTTCCTGACGGTAATAGTCGATAATCAGGTTGTGCGCAATACGCGTAATCCAAGCGGGGAATTTCCCATTTTCCGAATATCGGCCTTGATTGATGGTAACTATGGCCTTGACAAATGTTTCCTGAAACAAATCATCGGCAAGGTCTTTGTTTTTAACAATATTAAGTATGTAGGAAAAAACACGGTTTTGGTGTCTTTGCAACAACACGTCGAAAGCACTGTTATTGCCTTCGGCATACAAGCAAACAAGTCGCTCGTCGGTTAACGCAAATAAATCGTCCATTAATCAATATGTTTTATTTATAGAGTAATGTAGATCCGATAGGCAAAGTTGTTTTTTATGTTAGTTTAATGGGTTATTTTTATTAGTATATGGCAAAGCTATGTGTTTTTTTTGAAAAAAAGAAATTTTTTCTCAAAAAATACAATCAAAAAATATTTTTCATGCAATATTGCAGGAAATACTTCGTTTAATACCAATTGTATTTTTCGGACTGCCGCGCGAAATCCAACTAAAGGTTAATGTCCGATAGGGGAAAAAGAAAAAAGCCTTCATAATGCGAGGGCACTGAAAAAGTCCTTTCATAGGACAACCGACTG
>ULSJ01015658.1_pt1 | contig 12105 bp, 12 predicted proteins | sample 1956291 | NCBI WGS metagenome assembly ULSJ01 (sample SAMEA4835705, study PRJEB28245) | human gut metagenome | biome: gut microbiome; material: fecal sample | place: Denmark | collected 2008 | reverse complement strand
CAGCCGTAGCAGTCTGATTCAGAGCAACAACAATAGACCCAGTAACATTACCAGTAGCCTTTACGCCAGTGATAGTCTGACCAGCAACAGTACCAGTAGCAGAATCCTTCTTAGCAAGCTTGCCAAGACCCATATCGGTAGCAAGAGTATCAAGGTTGATATTAGCAGAAAGATTCTGAGTACCAATGGTGACAGTCTTTAAAGCATAAAGGGTCTCATCGCCAAGCTCGTGCCAATCAGCGGGATCGCCGCCATACACATATTCCTTAACACCAACAATAATTACATCGCCAGCAGCGGGATCAGTAACTTCGGCAGTTGAAGTGAACACACCACGGAAGTGCATAGAGCTAGCAATGCCAGCAATAGCAGCCTGAACCATAGCACCAGTAACAAGGCCCTGCTCGTTAGCGCCAACACCAGCGGCAACATCCTTCTGAGCAGCGGTACCAAGAGTAGCAAGAAGCTCACGAGCCTCAGCATCCTTTAAGTAATAAGTCTTATCACCGATTGTAAGCTTAGAAATCACAGGGATATTCTTAGGATCAAAAATAGCCATAAATAATTTTTCCTCCTATAAGATTATTTGAAGACGACGGTTTCGTCTTCTAAATTAACTGAAGCACTAACCTTAGTGTTCAGTTCATCTGTAATCGCTTTTTGCGTCATTGTACCATCCACATTCTCTCCGGTAGTAGAGTAAAGCTTCATAATACCTGCGGTTTCCGCAGACGCGGTCGGAAGCGAACCCGGCCCAATTAAAACAAATTCAACGCCATTGTAATAATACAAGTCGTTGGTGTTATTGGCATCAATATAAATTTTATTTTCATTAGGAGTGATTTCCTAAACGCCATCAGCATCCTTGAAAATCTTTTCATCAATGAAATAAACACGTTGGAAGATAGTATTCTCATACTCAAGACTTCCATAAGTCGATACACCATCACCAACAATTACGCAAAGACCTTGTCTAGCAGTATCTACTAAACAGATTTCTCCTTTTTTGGGAATAAAACTATCTTTTACCTTCTCGTAATTGTAATCATTGTCGCGGCGTAACTTAAAAACAACTTCAAATGTTTTAATAGCCATATATTTTAACCTCCTATTGTTGCAGGAGCGCCGCCAGCATCTAAAATGATTGTATCAGTATTCTCAATTGCTGGAGAAGTTATCTATACTCTGGTACTGTCATCAGTATCTAAAAAAATCAAACGATTATCCTCGTCTGTCGTAAAGATCAACTAACCTTCTTTAATTGGAATATTATTGAGATTGGCAAAAGAACCTTTAAGAACTACTAATTCAGCCATTCTTACAAATCCCTCCTCTCACATAGATATAAAAACTAATGCAAATCATTTTGCCATATTTGGCCTGAAAAATTCTAAAGCCACTTTGCGTTTGCACCGAGCGCGGTCCAGTCTTACTCATATACAAAAAGAAACCCCTGTCACGAATGACAGGGGTTAGGCAGAACACTTGCAGGTGTTAAGCTCTCTCGGTTTTCTCATATATATGATAAACATTGCTGCAACAATGAACTGGTGCCAGCTCTGAGAGTTGAACTCAGTCCTCTCGCCGTATGAAGGCGGTATCTTAACCATTTGACCTAGCTGGCATATAGCCCTCTTGCGAGGGCTATTTTTAAAAATTATCGAACTTATTTACCATGGAGATGTTTACTTTTGTTAGAGTACAAGACTCAACAGTCGTATTTTTCATCCACTGTCTACGAGCAATTTCTGCGTCCTCGTCAGACAGTGACTCCTCAAAAGCATCATAAGCCAAAGTCAGCTTAATCTTCTGCGGATTGACGGTTAAAGCGCCATCAGCAACCGTGGCATTAGAGGGAGAAAAAGTAATCCAATATCGGATTTTATCTTTTTCAAAGGAAATATCACACTCATCTTTAGAGTAGAGGTCAATCCTCTTGTAATAAGCTGTAGTGACCCAACCATTAGACAATCTAACGGTAACATCATAAGAGCTATTACGCTCGTAATTGATGTTCAAATCCATGAGGGTCTCTTCCAGAGGATAACCCTGCTTTAGATCGAAAGCGATTGCGCGCAGACAATCAAAAGTAATGTCAGCTATTTGAGACAGCTTAACTACCTTTTCAATATCCTCTTCCCAGCCAGTACCGAGCTTATCAGCCATATAAGCACGAACTTCGTCAGGAGAGGGGCAGGTAATCTCAAAATGATAATGGAAGCGGCCAGGACGGTTAATAAGAAATTCGTTCAACTGACGAGGATCGTTACAGGTAATGACAAACAGCTTCTTACCGTTATCCATACCATCGAACAGACTAAGCATCTCAACCTGCGGATCGTCCTTCTCTGTCTTGGCGAAAGTCTTTTCAAACTCGTCAAAGATAATTGTTACCTCTTGCTGAATGGAGGAAAGAAAATTGCTGATGCCGGGGATAGCGGTGTCAACAATAATGACTGGCATATCGGCCTTAATAGACTCTTCCGCAATCATGCGAGCAAGTAGAGATTTACCAATACCCTTCTTACCGGAGAGAATGACACCGAAGTTTCTCTCACTTACAGCAAAAGATTTTAGAATCTTTTCTGCGCGACGAGCATGATTGCCGTAGATTGTATCCTCGTTGATAGCGAGGTCATCATGCTTAATAAGCCAAAAACCCATCATTGGATTAAATCCAACCGAGTAAGTAGCAATAGGAAGCTCCTTATAAGTCTTTACATCTTCGCCATAGACTTGATAACGAGAACCTGCATTTACTATGTTCATTCCTTTACGTCCTTTCAATGTATATTGGTGGATCTTCGGGGAATCGAACCCAGGACCGTGCGGTTATGAGCCGCGTGCTCTAACCAACTGAGCTAAAGATCCATATTACCACGCGGCTATCAGCCTGTTTACCCGTGGCTAACGACTTCAGTCGCCCTTTCGTCTGATCACGTAGTATCGTCGCTTCACCGGCTGCCAGACTAATTCTCCCGATACTCGGATACCTAGTTTAGCATTATCTAGGGTACTCATTTATTTTAAGTCTGTATGATAAGACTTGGTGGGCCAGGTTGGACTTGAACCAACAATGCTCGAAAGCCACGGGTTTACAGCCCGCTGCGTTACCAATTCCGCTCACTGACCCATATTTAATTGGCACCGGCTAATAGAATCGAACTACTACCAAGGGAGTCAGAGTCCCTTGTACTACCATTATACGAAGCCGGTATAAAGCAAGACGCATTTTTCTTGTTGCTTAACCTGTTAAGCTATCTATCCTATTATTGGCGAACAGAATCGGACTCGAACCGATAATACACAATATGTGTAATTGCTGTATGCGTCTTTTATGTTAATTGTTTAACCCAGACCACCTATTAACAAAAAGGGATGGTCCCGTGAAGTTTATCCGCTGTCATCTAGAGCCACTTTTCTTCCTCAAAAACTCTACTAAGAAGAGCCACCAACTTTTTAAGTCTTTGATTCTTGCGGACACGGGTGGTGCGGGCGACGAGACTCGAACTCGTACGAGGGGTTACCTCATGGGATTTTAAGTCCCAGGTGTCTACCGATTCCACCACGCCCGCAGGTGTTAACAGTCAACAATATCTTTTTCGGTTGGGCAACTGATTTCGAAACCTACGAAAATATCGTTTTCACAAGCCATATTAGCGATAAAATCGAGTTCTATGGCATATCTGTCAAGAGTTTGAATGTCATCTTCGTACTCTTCAATGATTTCTAATTCAGAGTTGATCACGTCTAACTTCTCTTCAAGAGAATTATTCGCGCTAGAAATAAGCTCTAACTCGCGGTTAAGGGCTTCGATCTGAGATTTGGCAAAATTTTTGCCAGCCCGCAGTCTCTCTGCTACACTTCTCAACTCTGTTTCATCAATCTTTCTAATCTTCTCATAAGGAGCATTTACTTCGCTATATATCTGAGTGCTCCGAGAATAGTCAGCGATAAGAATAAATTCTTTATCGTGCCGTGCAAAGAAATATAAGTATTGCGACATAAATTCACTCCTTTAGAAAAGATGGCCAGGAGCGCAGGATTTGAACCTACAACCTCGTGTCCCTAGAAAATCATAGTGGCTGCTGTCGTGGTCTATTTACTAGACCTGGATTATTACACGCGCTCTACCAATTGAGCTAGCTCCCGAAATGTAGTTTTGATAAAGGTTAACTACAAACCTTACTGGTGTGCGTTCCACGCCAAAGGGTTCTTCCGCGCGCTAAGTCCCACTCTTTAGAGGATTCAGTATTCGAGCTGCAACCTTCCAGTTCTCTACTCTTGCTCTGCCGACTCAGAGTGTCGCTCATTTAAGAGCTGCTTGCGTTTCTCCCACAAGCGGAATACAACTATCGGTAAGTAGTAGATTTTTGGCAGCGGTGGAAGGATTCGAACCTTCGAATACGGGAGTCTGGACCCAGAAATAGGACTTGCACCTATATTATCGGATTATTGTCCGACAGCCTACTAACAGAACTTGTATAACACTACTTAACCCATCATGTTATACAACCCATTTAACTGATTCTAGGAAAGTCCCGCGCGTTAACCACTTCGCAACACCGCTAAATAATCAAGACGCTAAAGAGTTCTAATCAATTTATTTCGTTCTTTTGTCGATTAACTCTCTCTTACCCCAAAAAAACTAGCCGACGGCATCATAGATAGTTCTTCACAATCCTCTTGTAAACTTTCTTTATAGAAAATAAACTTGCTGGCTAGCGTCTTATTGACCTTGCCGGTCTAAATCATAACCCTTCATTTAGGCGGTTAAATTCCTCACCTTAGCTTTTGTTTATTTGTTCTAAGGCGGTTTTTGTGTACCGATCGCTGCAGCGCCGGCTGGTGCGGAATACTGGACTCGAACCAGTGACCCCTTGCTTGTAAGGCAAATGCTCTAACCTGCTGAGCTAATCCCGCATACGACTTACCTGATGTAAGTCGCCGCAAACTTCTCCTCAGAAATTAAAAGAGGCTGACTTGCACACCCGCCAGATTCAATGTTAACGAACATAATCATTGACTTTTTCGTCTCCATATCTGTTGCTCTGGCAACTGTACGAACCAAACCCTTGTCGGAAAAGTAGTAGCAACCCATATCAATTTTCTTCATACCATTTACTTCCTTTCTTAACTTTCTATAAATATTATAACAAAAATATTATAACATTTCAAGACCCACGAAAACTTAGACTTATGACTCCATAGCTCTCGCCTGTCTTCGTTCTAAAGAGCTATCTCGACGTCTGGCAGCAATGACTTGCTAATCATTATATCTTCTTTTTCTGTTAGTAAAGAAAGATTTGCTGTATAGGTCTTTATATAACATAGGAAAGGAGTGATACATAGTCCCCACCAAATGGGGATTGGTCCGAGTGCAGAGATTCGAACTCTGGGCCTCCTGAACCCAAATCAGGCGCGCTACCAACTGCGCTACACCCGGATAGGTGCCCCGCCATTTAAGGTCTTACGGGCTGACTATAACAAGACGCCTTTTGTGTAATTGGGAATCGAACCCAAATTGTTTCTTTTGTAGAGAAATGTCTTAACCTTTTGACTATTACAATAGTAGTGGTTGCAGTAAGCGTCTTCTCTTATTTTCTATAAATATTATAACAAAATATTTTTAGAAAATCAAGTTGTCGTAATGAAGGCATTATAGCCCTTACTTTTTAGGTCATTTACAACTCGTGTTGCGTTAGCTTTTACAGAGAACGCACCAACTTGAACCTTCCAATAACTGCCAACTTTGCGGACATAAGCGTTTCTATATCCTACATTGATTGCATCTGGAAGACCTTTAATCTTAGCCAAGAATGCATTAGCATTAGCTTTCTTACTAAATGCACCAAGTTGTACTCTGTAAATAACTTTCGGCTTTAGATAAACAGCCATTACATTATCAACAGGGCGATTAGTAAATGCCTTTGTGATACATTTACCATCGTGCAATACCTTGGTACTTCCGCCTCCATCAAGGTTAATAGCATAATCAACCTTGAGAGTCCGCAAGAAAGATTGCATCTGCGAAAAGTTCATGCCAGGAGATTCAATAGCTACAATAAAGATATTTTCTTTATTATAAGCTAGAACAGTTCTTCTAGCCTTGTAGTTAATCTCGGAAGCAATAGTAATAGGGACTGCGGCGCCCGCCTTAATTAAGACTGGATAGCCACTTACGAAGTCCTCAAACTTCTCTTGACCAATTACACCGTACTTTAACTCTCCATTGACAGTTCCAAATCCTTCTTTGTAAAGAGAATTAGAACTAATGATTATACCTTCATCGGTATAGTTAAAGGCTGTTGAGCCATCAGTCATGCTGAAGAAACCACCATTGGAAACGATAGAAGGCTTAACAGCGCAACTATCATAGTAGGCTTTCAAAGTCTAACGAGGCTGTTGACATAGTGCCATATCAAACTTTGATATCTCTGTCTTTGGAATTTCTACAACAGTGATATAGGAATAGTTAATTGGATTATAAATCTTCATTTTATCACCTTCCTCAATACTTATAAAGAAAAAGATAATTAAATTAAAGAAATATCTCCAAATGGTAGTCTGGGTGAGGCTTGAACTCACGACCTCTCGATTATCAATCGAGTGCTCTAACCAACTGAGCTACCAAACTATATTGGCGCGGGGAGAGAGATTCGAACTCCCGGACCCATTGCTGGGCCTCCAGTTTTCTAGACTGGCGCCATCAACCACTCGGCCATCCCCGCATATTGGTGCCCACTCAGAGATTTGAACTCTGGACCCACCGATTAAGAGTCGGTTGCTCTAGCCAGCTGAGCTAAGCGGACAAGTTTGGTGGAGGTAACGGGAGTCGAACCCGTGTCCGAAACATCTACTTAATCAGAACATTCTTACACGATAGTCCTTATTTATAGCTTTTGAATAGAGCCACAAGTCAGGAACAAACTAACTAAACTATAGGGCCGTACTGGTTATAGTACAACGCATCCACCACTTTGTTTTTAGAAGGAAAACAAAGAAACCAGAGGTATACAGTTAATGGTCAGCGAGCAAAAGCTCAAGCTGCCATGTGAGAATCGAAATAATTGTTGTCAGTTAATTGTTTGTTGCGCCGTAAGGAGGTCGCCTACCCGTGTGATCTAACTTCTCAATGCCCCGTCGAAACCTTTATACCCCCATATTGGTACGGCTACTGAGATTCGAACTCAGATTGTGACAGCTTAGAAGGCTGTTGCCATATCCGTTAGGCGATAGCCGCTTATTTATTTCGATAACTAAGCCAATCCTTGTAAACTTCTTTTCTCGTAGGACATGGCTGATCTTTCCAGAACCAGTGATGCCTACGCTCTTTCCAGTTTCTAATACGACTTTGATAAAACTGCTCAAAATTACAAGGAATAAGAGAACAGTAGTCACAAATGTCATATTGACAAAAGTATCTTTTATAGAGAGAATTGGGTAACTCAAAATTAGCATCTCGGTTAAGCGCCCGCCGCACTTTTCGATTGGCCATCGCTTTCATGCCCCGATTATGGTCTTTCCAAACAGGCTGTTTTCGATAAGAACGAGACATACTCAACACTCCCTGTCTTTATACTTTTGTTTGCGGGAATAGGAACCTTTTCCCTTCTTAGCTTGCACAGAAGATCCCCGATGCTTGAACTGAAGCCACTCTTGTAGTTCATCGCCAGTTTTCTTCATAGCTTGCTTGTAAATCTTCTTATTCATTTCTAGACCCCTTTCATCTTGTATGTACCAAAAACATATGATTGAAAATTGCTGTTTGGGTCTCGTGGGGTGACTGGTGGAATTCGAATCCACGACAACTTGAGCCACAATCAAGTGCTCTAACCAACTGAGCTACAGCCACATGGCATCCCTTGAGAGACTCGAACTCCCGGTCTTGCGGTTCGTAGCCGCACGCTTTGTCCAACTAAGCTAAAGGGACATATCTATATCGGTGCGCAGCACCGATATAGGGCATCATTAGATACCGTGCTACTACCAATTGGTAATATCCGTTTCGTCGCTAGAGCGATTTCACGCCTTGCGGAAGTTGTAGGCTACTTCCTAAGCCTATGGAGCTGGCGACAGGAATCGAACCCGCGACATCTTCATTACAAGTGAAGCGCTCTACCTGCTGAGCTACGCCAGCATATTGAATTTTAAGGGACGGTGGAGGTGGGGATTCACCGATAGCTACTCCGCAGATTTCAAACTGCAATAACCCCTACTTTTCTGACTTTACACTCGAAAGCACGGTATCCTACTTTGTAGTCCGTTCAAAGTTTATTGTCATGTCAGCAAGACAAGATGCTTTTCACATCAGCTATTTCCTTATTAAAACTCATTCTAGGTCTGCAGCCCTTGACAGGTGAGTTAAACCCCGACGTGGTCTTTGTTTATTTGTCCCACGCCTAATGGAACCGAGGCGTGCTTGCGTTTCACGGCTGGCGGAGAGGAGAGGATTCGAACCTCCGGACCCCTAATGGGGTCAACACCTTAGCAGGGTGCCGCATTCAACCAACTCTGCCACCTCTCCAGATTGATGCACTCAGCTTTAGGGACTTGTGACCCTTTGGCATAAAACCAAGCAGCTTTCCATCAAAAAGTGAGAATTATCGCTCACTAACTGTGGTTTCAACATTGTCGAAAATCATGTCATCAATATCTTGGAACATAGAAAAACCTCCTTATTTAATTTTACAAGACGCAAAGAAAATTATTTGCCGGACTTGAACCAGCTACAGTCAAATTAACAAGTTTGATGCTCTACCAATGAGCTAAAATATTTTTCAAAAGAAAAAATTTGCTGTATGCGTCTTACCCATAATGGCATTACGCCTATGGTTGCGAGAGGGTGGAGTCGAACCACCTTTCTCAACCTTATGAGGGTTGCGAGATAACCGTTTCTCTACTCCGCAATGGCACCGCGGGCTGGGGTTGAACCAGCGACGCGCAGGGCTTCAACCTGCCGCTCTACCTACTGAGCTACCGCGATATAAAGAGCAGTTTACCGACTTACTCAGGTCAATATGTTAATCAGCGATAACAAACTTACCGCACTTGCTAAACACCTGCACCGGCTTACCCTTCAGGTCACGCTCTTCCAGCTTATTGAAAGGACAGACAAACACATTGGAGTTGCCAGCTCGCTCCATCACACCACCGCAATTGGGACATTTATGCTCCTTCTCCTTGACCTTAGGAGCCTTAAAGCCCATTGCCGCGCCCAGAGTCTTAAAAGAATCGAAAGTACCGTGAACCTGCTTCATAATATCTTCTCCTTTTCATCTATGTATATTTCCTATTGTTAATGGTACTCCCAGTCAGGATCGAACTGACGACACCGCCGTGAAAGGGCGGGGACTTAACCACTTGTCCATGGGAGCATATTAAATAGACTACAAAGCCGTCTATTGGGGCAATAATGTCTCGATTCCTTACTAAAAGCGATAAAAGTAAGGTGGTGATCCCAGCGAGACTCGAACTCACATTTTCAGCTTGAGAGGCTGATTACCTAGACCAGTTAGTAGATGGGACCATAACTCGCACTTCTTCTTGCGAAGCTATTCAGGGAACGCGGCGTCACGCACCATTACCGTTTTCGTTGTATAATGGGAAAAGAAAAGGGTAATCAAACCAAACCTAAACTGGTTTTTAACAAATATAATCAATAATCTAATATAACCGAGAAGAACCAAAAAACTTCTCTTTGGTGGAACCTGCGGGACTTGAACCCGCCACCTCCTGCTTGCAAGGCAGGCGCTCTCCCAGATGAGCTAAGGCCCCATAAGGTATATAGAGAAAAGTGAAGAGTGGTAGTACCATCACTTATCAGTACCTCGTACATTAAACCACTGAGGTCGAGTTCTAGTTAACGACAACGCTCGAAAAATGTCAGGAGGTGTTGCTGGCAGCCCCGCTGGGGTTCGAACCCAGACTTACTCCTTCAGAGGGATACGGTTTTAGAGACCGCCGTGCTAACCATTACACCACGGGGCAATATTCAGCAAGACACAGGTTTTTGTGTAGGATTTGAACCTACTATCATTTTCATTTAAGCAAAAATAAATTATCCAGAAAAAACTTGCTGTACTGTGTCTTTCTCACTTTCTATAAATATTATATCATAATATTTATTATTTTTCAAATGGCGATCCCGACGGGACTTGAACCCGTGACCTCTAGCGTGACAGGCTAGCGTTCTACTCTTCTGAACTACGAGACCAAATACTTGGGGAGAGTCACTCCCCTAACGGTAAGTTATACCGGTTAATTTTATTTAAGTAATAAAACAACAAAAGACTATCCAGATCCCGTGGACACAGGGAGGGTTTCCAAACTTGCACCCACAATCGGCAACCTGCGTAAGGTGAGCGGTTGACACCAATCGTTATGACTTGAGCGGATTAGACTCATTGGTGCGGCTAGTGAGATTTGAACTCACACGACCTTTCGATCACAAGCACCTCAAGCTTGCTTGTCTGCCTATTCCAACATAGCCGCATATTCACGATTGGTTACTTTGCTTCTTTATATTTAGACAGGCGTTGTCCACTAAGCCACATATCTTCGCTGCTTGGCATTGCCGCGCATTGGATGCCGGTGGTAGTTTACCAATCAAAATCCATGTTAACGCCTCATTGGTACGGGATAAGGGACTCGAACCCTTACGCCATAGACACTAGATCCTAAGTCTAGCGCGTCTACCATTCCGCCAATCCCGCATACTGAAGGTTTAGGGTTAAAGTCGCGACGACTCCTTCAAACATCGACTTTGGCTGTCCCGGAGGGGTTCGAACCCTCGACCCCACGATTAACAGTCGCGTGCTCTGCCAGCTGAGCTACAGGACAATATTTACGAGTCTCTCGTTCAAGTTGCCAACATTCAAGACTCAGTATATTTGTTTTGCTCTTCAGCAAAAGGGGTTTTTCTCTCTCGGTTAAGTCTTTAATAGACCTTGCAACACCTTCCGTTAACCTCACCCAGCATACCTTATTTTTAAGAGTTAAGTGTCGGGCAACCATTTCTCTCAGTTTCTATAAATATTATACAATATTTTTTATTAGAAATCAAATTTCCTTTTTAGCTTCTTCTTTTCTGGAATCGGGTATTCATCAACTTCGATTCCATGCTTCCTAAACCAATCAAATAACGCCCATCTTTCAGAGCATGGATTGGTTGGTGCTTCATGCACCAGCAGAACAATCTCTGGTTCATCACCATTGGTCACAACTCTCTGCGCTATACTTTCGAAGCGCCGCATGATGTCATCAAAATCGAGAGCATCTAATTGCTCTCTATAATGCTGCATAAAGCGACATTTAGAGTTATCATGATCGCAATTCCCGCAGTACCCCTCGCTCTCTTGATGGTCTTTAGGCACGAAAGGCTCGGCCCGCAAGCCATTGAGGACTCCGCGTTTATCTAAATAAACATCACCTTGATATTTGTCATAGAACCACTTTGGATCCCACATCGCAGTAGAAAGAGCTACTGTATTCGGTTTCATAAACCGAACTGCGTAGAAATAAGAGATATAGAACTTCACAGGTCATCTCCTGCAATCTCAGAAACCAAATCTACCCAAAGTTCATAAGGAATAATAGGCACTACGCCATCATTCTTAGCATCTTCGATAATCTCCTCGATTTCAAAGACGCCACCGCATCAACCACAAATAATTTCATCCTTATAAGCGATTCCCGCGGTATAATGACCGCCATCTGGATCCCAGAACTTAACCTGAGTAGGTGTCTCAAAGCACATATCATTACTTCCTTTCCTTAACTTTCTATAAATATTATAACATAATATTTATAGTTTTTCAAATAAGGTTTAAAGCTGGCAGGGGTGAGAGGACTCGAACCTCTAGTCCCGGTTTTGGAGACCGGTGGTTTAACCATTAACCGACACCCCTATATAACCCTTGGTTCGTCTCCAAGGGGCGCTCAATCTTAAATGCCGGAGCTGTACGAACGGCGAGCAGCCTCTCTTCATTCCCCGTAAAGAAAGTCTGTAAAGATAGCTTAGTCAACTTTCGCTATCGGCGCCATGCCTCACCTTTATGCCTAGGTCATAAAAGGATTGCGCTATTGTTGATTGGCATTATGGAG
>ULSJ01000166.1_pt1 | contig 12142 bp, 8 predicted proteins | sample 1956291 | NCBI WGS metagenome assembly ULSJ01 (sample SAMEA4835705, study PRJEB28245) | human gut metagenome | biome: gut microbiome; material: fecal sample | place: Denmark | collected 2008 | reverse complement strand
AGGATCTTCTATTTGTTTACAAAGGTCAATTATACCAATTTCCATGTTAGTTTATGTTTTAATATATTTTATAAAGACAAGAAAAAACAATCGACACAAACAGACAATAACACATTAATAATCAACAATATAACAAATAAACAACAAGGAATAGTATAGTAAAAAATATAATATATTTACTCTGGAACGCTTAGTTGAATTTATAGTTTCACCAAGGTGAAGCAAGCGTATCACTTGGGTGACTACGCCTCTCCACTTAGATGCCAATGTATTGTCACCTAGGTGAAACCACAAAAGAAGACAGACAAAAGATAAGCATCCGGGATTGTGCGTGTTTTTTCCAGTCATAACAAAGTCAAAAGCCTAACGTACTTCGTTTGGCTTTTGATTTTATAACAGCTTGAAGAGAAATACACAAGAGGCCGAATGCTTACAATTCTTCCATAAACTTGACCAACGAGTGAACAATGCTTCAATCCATATACACCCACGCAGGGTGTGACTATGGTTGTCTATACACGTATTCACCTCGTCATTGTTTCAATCCACACACCCACGCAGGGTGTGACAACGTCCATAATGTATCCGGCGCAAGCTTCCCAGTTTCAATCCACACACCCACGCAGGGTGTGACCTTTTTGTACATTTGCAATGTGTTCAGAATATGTTTCAATCCACACACCCACGCAGGGTGTGACAATCCCTTGCCCCGTTTGACGAGGGTGCATAATCGTTTCAATCCACACACCCACGCAGGGTGTGACTTTTTCCGTAATAACAGTACCTTTGTCCATTACGGTTTCAATCCACACACCCACGCAGGGTGTGACCCAAAATGCCGAACATTCATGAAACCTATTATAAAGTTTCAATCCACACACCCACGCAGGGTGTGACACTATCTCCTTTTACTCTAATACAATAATATTGTGTTTCAATCCACACACCCACGCAGGGTGTGACTATATAATACATTATTGCTTTTGCGGCTATAAAACGTTTCAATCCACACACCCACGCAGGGTGCGACGTCTGATAATGAGGGAATTACGAAATCTTCGTAGTTTCAATCCACACACCCACGCAGGGTGTGACAACAGGAACATCCCCGAGCGTGCCGGAAAAGTGTTTCAATCCACACACCCACGCAGGGTGTGACAAGGTGTATGAGATTCTCGGGCGGTTCAAAAAAGTTTCAATCCACACACCCACGCAGGGTGTGACTCTATAGTCTGTGTGTCCTAATATCTCTTTCAGGTTTCAATCCACACACCCACGCAGGGTGTGACTCTATATCTAATAACATATTATAAATCAGCAAATTTAATCCACTGTTATGCGAATCATCATTATTATTCAACTTCATAACAAAGAAATACCCTACAAATAATTTAATCTACTGATTATTAACACATGCGAAGATACTACTTTTTTTGTAACACACCACATTCGCATTATATTATAAGAGCCTCCTCAAGTTTATACGCCGTTTCAACACCTATTACTTCCACCCTCTTATTCTCATTTTTACTAAGAATATAAAAACGAACACTATCAAGAGACATATCAATAATATCCCTAACTCTCCCTTTTAGAAGAGAATATTGCGCTTCCGTCACTACACACTCAAAGACTGAGTTCTGCACCCTCTGTCCATAATCCAGACAAGCCTTGGCCACACATCGTAAACGGCGAGCCCCCTCTTTGCTTGTAGTATCCACATCGTAAGTCACAAGAATGTACATAATTAAAAATCATTTTATAAGAAATACCGGATAATCGTCAATATCCTGCCTGATATATCTTGCCATTAACATAGCCTGCACATAAGGCAGAAGCCCTATTTCAACTTTTTCATTAAGATAAGGATGAATTATCACTTCCCTTTTCCTTGCCTGCCATGCAGTAATAAAAGTCTTTTTCCCTTTATCTGTCATAACAACCCCATTATCACCTTGGAACAAGAAGTCTTTTACTGAAATCTGTCTTTTATTAATCAACGACAAAATAAAACGGTCGCCAAGGTAAGCACGTAACTCTTCCATCATATCTAAGGCCAACGATGTGCGCCCCGGACGGAGTGTATGGAGAAACCCGACGTATGGATCAAGGCCAACAGTTTCGAGAGCGGCCGCAACATCATTGGCTATCAACGTATATGCAAAAGACAACATGGCATTCACCGCATCCTTGGGAGGACGACGATTGCGACCATGAAATGGGAAATCAGTCTTCTGATTAAGTATCAAGATTGGCAATACCTCAAAATAGGCATTCGAAGCCATTCCCTCATAACCAATTAATTCCGTCTTATCTTGAGCCTTCAAAGCATCACGCTTGGCACGTTCCAATACTTGCACCGCCCTATTAATGTCTTCATTCTCACCATAATCACGAATATATCTCCTCAATATATTGCGATAGTTTTGAATCTTACCACCAATCATCAACCTAACCACATGCAACGACCAAGATGCATCGTCCGACAATTGGTACTGCTTTTTGCGTAACAGAACATTCCCTTTCGTAGCACCTTGAACCCTGCTGATAAATCTGCCTTGTGGAGAAAGAAATGTGAGTGATATACCATTGTCACTACACAATTTCATCACACCGGGACTTGCGCCCATATATCCGAACGTAACGATGCCCTCTATATTTATGACAGGAATACGAAACACCTCCTCCTGCTGAACAGATATAACGACATTCAGCCCATCCTTACTAAGATACGCTTCCGGTGTCGTCACATACAAAGTATTCAATAGTTTTCTCATAGATACAGATTTTTAGTAAGGTAATTATCTACCGAAGTACAATTATTTACCATTTCCGGCATGCAGATATCTTTCAGCGAGCACTTGTCACAATGTTTCCCATATTCAGCCTTCGGGATAACCGCTTTACTAAATATATCGTGCATATCCCGGGCACATTGTCTGACTATATTTCGCAGCTCCTCCGTTATATCCACATTAACCCGATGGCGAAGCTCCCCATAAAAGAAAGAGCCGTATGGTATATGGATAGCATACATTTCTTCTATGCACATGATTTGTGCTGCCAACTGCACTTCATCCACCTCGTTTCTTTTCGGTTTGCCATGCTTATACTCCACAGCAACCGGTTGCCATCGCCCCGGATAGTTGGGATGCAAAATCGTATTTTCAAAAGATGAGGAAGGAAGTAACTCTATGGCATCAGAGATTCCATAGAGTCCAAGTTCACGCGAAGCGATATTCACCGCACGCAATGTTATCTGGTCACCACACTTTTGTCTATAAAACGGATCATCTACATGCTTGTGCAGAATCTGTCCTTCGATGGTGAGACGATTATCATCCCATTGCTGCTCAATGTGTATCAAAGCCCATTGCCGGGGACAGAACCTAAAGTGCTGAATCCCCGACAACATGAGCATATCGTCTTCATTGTACATACGATGGAATTATATCAGTTCCTCAATAGTTACATTTGATGGAGCATTCTCCTTATCTATAGTAACTGAATAGTCGATGAATGAGCGTGGTGCTCCATCGCAGACTTTCTCCACTTTTACCAATTCAAACAACTTGTTGGCGGGAGCATTACCCAATATGGAGTCATGCTTGAAGACTATCAGTTTTTGAGCACTCATCAATCCACGTGCCGCCGAACGATCCACATCGAACATGTTCTTTAAAGCTTCCCAAAATAGTTCAAGGTCTTCTTCAGAAAATCCTGTCTGTTGTGCCAAGTTAGCGGAGATGAAGCCGTGACAGACATAGAGGCCATAAGGAATGGTCGCTTTACGTCCCTGTATTCCCACTTGTGATTCATAGGTCTTTTCTTCATCACGAGCTACACATACGGTTAATGCATGCTCTGCTGAAACAATCATATCTTGCGAACGGGCAAAAGTCATTTGAATCGGCCCCCTCACTTGTCCTGCGTTAGGTCCGGTTGAGAGTACTGCTCCAAAAGTCCTAACGTCAAAGAAGCGTCTGCACATAGCAATTTTACCAGCTGAACTCTTATCGGCAGGAGCTTTTTCTTTGATTTTTAGTTCTATTCCTAAATCTTCTTTGTACATTTTGCGGATTTCTTCATTAATAAAGACCTCTTCTCCAGAAATTTCTTTGGATTTGACAAGAATATCGTTACCTGCTTTTCCTGCTTGGGCTATTTGTACATAATTACGTACCTTGCGTTTCAAACAAACATCTGTAACAAGGCCTATACCAGTTTCAGCATCTATCCGAGGAAGATTACCTGCATCCGGGTCACCATTTGGATTACCATCTTGTACATCAAAAATGTAAACGAAATCAATTCTATTCTTTAATTCTGACATAATTGTATATTTTTAAAAATTATTCTTCAGTTTCTTGATTCTCTCTGTGAGCTTTCTGATGATAATAGCCGAGGAAGAATCGTCCTTGATCTTCCAAACTCAATGTATTAGGAAAATTTTGAATTAAAACTATTATCTCTTTCTTTTGATTATCAAAGAAATTAGCAAGGCCTTTCTTCTCTTTAGCCAATTTAGCATAATGACTGTTTGATAATTTGAGAACTGTTGAAAATACTGTAGATGGCGTAGATGAAGCCGCGTTCATGTAACTTGAACGAATGGAATCTTGTTTATTTGCTGCATATTGTAGGTTTTCCAACACGGCAAACAGCCTTCCACAAAGATACCCTTGATTTTGATTTTCTTTGTCTAACATAATATCTAATTTTTTATGGTTGTTATTTTCGTTTAGTCTGTTGAGATATGCCTTGATGATAGCAGCACGCACTATATTGACGGATTGTTCTGCACGTATGCGACGAATACATGCTTGAAAGAGAGAAGCCGGATACGGCAACCCTTGAAATATGCTTCTCACCACAGCATCAGGAAGGTTGGGAGTCGCATCACTTGACTTTCCTCCAAGAGTAACATTTCCAAGAATGGAATGCATTCCCACGTACGGCTTCTTATCTTTGCGAGTGTCAACCATCTCCATATCCGTAAAATGTTTACTTATCAAACCTGCAAATTCACGCAAAGGCATCTCATTCCAATATACTACCGCAATTCTTGCCGAATTAGGAGCCAAACCCAAAATGAAGAATTTGTCATCATCGTTTGCCGATAATTTTCCGTTATAGATAGACTGGAAAGTATCATATACTAACTTTATGCGCCTGTTTGAGTCGTCATTTTCTTCTTCAATCCGCCCCAACAAAGAAAATAGACTATTTTCGGACTCTTTTGAAGCCTCGCTATTGGAGGAAGCCCAGAAAAGATAAGTACGTGAGCCCACCATAAACTTATTGTGAGAATCCGAACGCAGCAAATGATTCAATGCGGTTGTATATGCAAATTCAGCTTCTTCTGATATTGGAGCATTGTATCCTTTAGATTTCCCATACGAATCATACCCGGAATTAACTTGAAATGCAACTAGTTTAGCTGTTTCTTGGCTTCCAAGTATCTTTGTAGCAGTTGTAATCTCTACAACTTTTGAATATCTCCCTGTTATCAAACAAAGATTTCCTGCCACGCCATGATTCTCGTCAAACAAATTTATCAATTCCCTTTTCGAAGCCACTATTTTCGTATCCCCTTCTATAAGGAAAGAAAAGGTAGAATATTTCTTATTAAGATTTTTGGCTATATCATCCCATAAAGAATCTTTCTGCATAGCCCCAACTATAAAAGAATGGTCTTGCTGATAAAATGCATAAACAGCTTTTATGTCCTCATTATCCGGAAAAGCATCATATATATCTTTTACTTTCGCCTTAAATACTTCAAAGTACTTACGTATCTTTTCCATATCCCCCTTATCGGAATAACCAAATACATATTTACAATTGTCATACAAATAGTTTGCAACAGGGGCACTTGACCGGCTAACACTTTTCTTAACAAGAAACCGCTGTGCCGACTTCTTATCTATGCGCCTGTCTTCAAAGCGCAGAAATTTTCCACATCTATCAATAACAATAATAAATCCAATCTCTTTGTATTCTAAACCAAAAGGGGCCACATCATCTCCACTTCGATGATAGTAATCATATAATGCTTTCAGTATCATCTCAACACCTCCTCACTATCTTTATCCGGTACAACAATCACTCCCTTTTTCATTTGGGCTCTATAAAACATAGCATTCGGTTTTTGTGGATTTTCCTCAAAGTCCATATCATAAAGCATAATGCCGAAATCCCTGTCTTCGGCTAAGGGATAATCAAGATTATCAGTACTTTCAATATACTTCCAGTTTGCAGAAAACTCACGACATCCGAGATAGGGCTGCGTAAAACATTGCCCTTGTGATGCCCTGCGTTCGAACATCTGATAATACTTCATAGGATTCTCGTCGGCACTTGGCTGATGCTTGGCAAAAGCCTCTTTCGGACGGTCTTTTACCGGAATAAATACTAACTTAGCATAAATTCGGTAACGCACATCCAACAGAAGCAACGTGTTCTTCTGCTGACGTTTATCTTCAATAATGATAGGTGATTTACTGGCAACTGCCCCCACCTCATTCCGTCTAATGGTAGCCCATTTAATAGGTCTGAGTACCTCAATCTTTGTTACCTGCCAACGCATGGCATAGCGTTTAAACAGTATCGCTTCAAAGATGGCGCGTGCCGCCGATGGCGTTATGACATCGTAACTCACACGCTCTACTTTCAATTCCGGACGAGTGAAACAAGCCCAATCGCCCCACACCTCCAGACAATATTCTTTATCTGTATATTCCATATCATTCATCGTTTTCCTTGTTTTCCAATAAATCTTCCGGCTTCTGACCTTCAAAAAACCTTTTTGCCGACAAGGGAGTTACCACTTCACGACCGGTTTTTTGCTCCAACTGTTCGCGTGCCACACGAGCCACATCACCACCGTCAGCCGCACACTGCATATTTTCACCCAATGTCTGAGGATTTTTAGCTTTAGTAATACTTGTCGTAGAGAGTTCGGCCAGCATATTAAGAACCAATTCTTCATTGGTCATATTGTCCCGGAGATTTTCTTTCTTCAAGCCCTTGAACTGTTTGTACTCCTTTGCCGACTTTCCGGTCCATTGCTGATAGATAATGTCTGTAAGAGTAGCATATTGAACACCTTCCTCTACATTATGTAGTTTCCATTGATCTGTAAGATCTTTACGGATTTCAATGCTCTTCAAGCGTTGGTTTATCCAGTTGTCAGAGTAACCAAGTCGCTTGTAGTCCATCATAGCTTGCTCAATACTCAACTCAGGGTCTTGCATCTGATCAAGACGTTCGGATGCTACATGTGCCATCCATTGCTTGAACGGTTCTGCCTTGGGGGATGGGATAGACTGAATGATACGTAGTAGTTGTTCTGTATCAGCCACATCTGTAAGTCGCATCTTACCGTCTGTGGCTTTCATTTTCAAACCGTGACAATTTGTCACGGTTTCATTTCCCTCTTCTTTAAGTCTTTGCTTTAACTTACGCCAATAAGCAGTTGCATCAACACTGTCTGTTAAAACTGACACCACATCAACTATCGAAAAATACCATTTTTCCTTTTCATCATCCCACACGGTGCGGACTTTACGTTCTTCAAACAATTTCAATGTTTCTTTCTTTGTCATATCCGTTTCTTTATATCATTAATACTTCCTCCAGCCAATGGTTATCAAGGCTGAGACCTGTGGCTTTATTATACTGAGACCTGTCTGCCAATACATATATTCCTTCCAATATTTCTTCGACAAGCCCATAGCCTTTCAGTTGCTTAAAATCATAGGAACGGATGCCTACAGTAAATTTCGCCAATTGCTTCACCAACGAGTAGGTACACCCCGATTCTTTCAACTGCTCTATAAGTTCCATGCTGTTTTCCCAATTTATGATAACATTTATACTCGTATCATCAATCAGGTGAAATTCTTTTGATGCAGTTTCAAAACATAACTCAGTAGGTTTGTAGAGCCAGTGCTTTATATCCTTTTCATCAAATGTTTGTTTTCTGCTATACAATTGACAAAAATAGGCTTTCATGGTAGAAGGAGCAAACCAATCACTATCTTCCGGCAAATTCAACCGAGCATTGTTGGAGTCAGCCATTGAACCGAAGAGCTTTCGCTTCTCTGCCGCCAGACTGAACACAAATGTATGTCCCATGGCACTTCGTCCTTCCCGATTGCACCGTCCCGCTGCTTGCAATACAGAATCGAGTCCTGCTTCTTGACGGAACACAACCGGAAAGTCTATATCCACACCGGCCTCCACAAGCTGGGTTGCAATGACCCTGACAATCGGCTGCGACTCATCCTTCAATAAAGTTTTTATTTTACCAATAGTTTCGTGTAAGTGGGCAGGGCACATCATTCTAGACAAATGCAATTTCACTCCGTCATTGGGCAAACGGTCATACAGCTCTTTGGCATCTTTACGAGTGTTCACTATGCACAACACCTTATTATATTCAGACACCTTTGCAGCTATCTCATCGTATGTTTTTCCTGTATCATCGATTGACAACTTCACACGGCGAAGCTGGTCATGCAAAGCAAATTCTTCCGGAATAATTTCCTTGATATGTTCTATTCCCTTAAAATCAGCTTTAGGATTTGTTCCTTCTATCAGACCACTCAGTACCGGCTGGCTTGCCGTGGTAAACAATACCGAAACCCCGAACATTTCCTGATACGCTTTCAGCGCATCGACTATCGGCCGCAAGAAGCCGGTTGGCAACATCTGAACCTCATCCAAAACAAGAATTGAATTTGCCATGTTGTGCAGTTTGCGGCAATCAGATGTTTTATTGCTAAACATAGATTCAAAAAGCTGTACATTGGTAGTGACAATAATGGGATAGTCCCAATTCTCTGTAGCCAATTTTGCTTTTTCCCTATTTTCCTCGTCCTTAATATCATCGGGGTCGAAATTACTATGATGCTCCAATACATTTTCTTCACCAAAGATTTCCTTCAAAAGCCCTGCCGTTTGCACAATGATACTGGTATATGGGATGGCGATGATGATACGATTCATTGAATGGCTTACAGCATGCTTCATGGCCCATAACAAAGAAGAAAGTGTTTTACCGCCTCCCGTCGGAACTGTAAGACTATAAAATCCTTTTTCGCTTGAAGAAGTTCTACTGCATTGTTCTTTCACTTGCTGGCGGATGCGGTTCACTTTCGTATCGGCTGCATTCGATTGCAGTTTTTGCATATATGCCTCCAGCTGTGGAAGCAAATCGGCAAGCGTAGCCGAATTTCCCCGCTTCCGCCATGACTCTACATCCATAAACCGTTCTGTATCGAGCCGGTCGGCATCTACAAGACAGGAAAAAAGCATACGGGAAAGGTGATGAAAGTGTTTCCATTCAACCTTTGATTTAGAAAAAGGTGAATCAATAAATTCTTGGAATAATAAAGGTTTGTTTATGCTAATGTCACCCTCGTTTATTTCTTTGGACAATAGCCTCTCTTTCAATATGTTTTCCACATCCCCGAAATCATGTAACCCTGTGTGATGAGAAATAATTTGGTTTACAAGAAGATGGGAAACATCCTTTCCCATAAGTTCTTTTGCCAATATTCCACCCACAAAAGCATGGGTATGATCATCATAGCGCTTCTTGTCACTCGTAGGCAAACCATTCATCTTGCGTATGTATTGCTGGAATGCCGCCCGTTCCTTTCCTTTGTCATGAAGTAGGCCGAGCGCACGCCCCCAAGAAGGAAGTCCGAACTGCCCGGCGAAGGATGCCGCCATATCAGCAACCCCCTTTTGATGTTCATCATTGGTTTGTATCATCCATTGACCATTATCCCTATTTTGATACAAATGGGATATCAACTGATTTTCCTCTATCATCTGATTAAATTTATAAGGCTAGCATTCCACAAATATAGTGAATAATATCAGACTCTCGCAAAAGAAAATCATATTTCAAGTCAGCTCCATCAGTTTTCATCCTTAAAACAAGAAATACAACCAACAACGACAAGAACAGGCATTCCGCTTTGTCGCCTCTACGCGGAAAAAAGAGAACAAACCATTTCGGGGGGATACAAAAATTTCCGTCACTACATCTCTTTTAGAATCAGTAAGATGTAGTGACGGAAGAAAAAACAATCTGATTATCCACATAGGTAATCCAGCATTTATATTTCAAAACAAATAACGTATAAAGCAAACGTTATCGGGCATTCCCATGTGATGCAATCATCCATCAATGATGCTTTTATGATATGATTGCAGATAATTAGTAAACATCAAGCTTTCACCACCGCCAGCAACTCATCCGGTGTAACCAGTGACTGCTCGCCTGTAGTCATATTCTTCAAAGTCAGTTTCCCTTCGTTCATTTCATTTTCACCAACAATAGCGACAAAAGGAATCTGCTTGTCATTGGCATATCCCATCTGCTTCTTCATTTTAGAAGCATCCGGATAAATTTCAGCGCGCACCCCTGCTTCACGGACTTTTGCCAGGATAGGCAGACAATAAGCAGCCTCTTTATCGCCGAAGTTTACAAACAACAGCTCGGTTCCGTTCACCGCTTCTTTCGGATACAAATCCAACTGATTCAACACATCAAAAATACGGTCGGCTCCGAAAGAGATACCTACACCAGACATACCATCCATACCAAAGACACCGGTCAGATTATCATAACGGCCACCACCACTGATGCTGCCAATCTGCACATCCAAGGCTTTCACTTCAAAAATTGCTCCTGTATAATAATTCAAGCCGCGAGCCAAAGTCAAATCCAATTCCACTTCACTCTTCACACCCAGTGCAGACACGGTTTTTAATATGAATTCACTTTCTTCCACTCCCTTCAATCCCGCTTCACTGGTAGCAAGGACAGTCTTCAAAGTTTCCAATTTCTCTTCATTGCTTCCACTCAATAAAATAATCGGCTGCAATTTATCAATAGCCTCTTGAGGAATCCCTTTAGAAGCCAATTCCGCATTTACATTTTCCAATCCGATTTTATCCAGTTTGTCAATGGCTACGGTGATATCTACAATTTTATCAGCCTCCCCGATAATCTCGGCAATACCGGTCAATATCTTACGGTTATTGATTTTAATTGAAACACGTACTCCGAATTTACCAAATACACGGTCTATCATCTGTACCAGCTCCACTTCATTCAATAAAGAATTGCTGCCTACCACATCGGCGTCACATTGGTAAAACTCACGGTAACGCCCTTTTTGGGGACGATCCGCACGCCAAACCGGTTGGATTTGATAACGTTTGAAAGGAAAACTTATTTCATCACGATGCATCACCACATAGCGGGCAAAAGGTACGGTGAGATCGTAGCGCAATCCTTTTTCACAGAACTTGCTCGCCAGCTTTACCGCATTGCGGCTCAGCAATTCCTCATCGGTAATGCCGTTGAAATAATCACCTGAGTTCTGTATCTTAAACAATAACTTATCCCCTTCGTCACCGTATTTTCCCATCAAGGTAGACAAATTCTCCATAGAAGGAGTTTCAATCTGCTGATAGCCGAAAAGATGAAACACATCACGGATCGTATTGAATATATAGTTACGTTTCGCCATTTCCACCGGCGAAAAATCTCTCGTTCCTTTAGGTATACCTGGTTTTGCTGCCATAATGATTCTATTTAATTTATTTTGAGCCACAAAATTACACTAAATATTTCATTCGTAAAAAGAATACTTCTTAATATTGCTCATTGCCGGCAATATTAAGAAGTTAAACAGCCGGTGCCTTAAGTGCATATCTCAGTATGGGCCGTTTCCCTACGAACTCATTGTTTAATAATTTCGTAAGCTGTAGAATGAACCCCTCTATTCTCTATTTTTCCCTCCAATACATCCAAAGCGAACTCAATGCCCCGGACAGCCATCTGTGAGCTGAAAATATCAGCTGTTGCAACCAGTTTTCCCGTAGAAAGAAATTCTTTCATCACCGCATCATTATCAAAGCCCACTACAGGCAGATAGCAATTTTTTTCTTGCATCTGCTGAAGAACCCCCAACGCCATCGCATCATTGCTGCAATATACAGCTTTCAAATCAGGATACCGCATCCACATAGCCTGAAAAACTTCGGCGGCTTTCTCCGTTTCCCAGTCGGCCGGTTCGGATGCCACCAATCTTAACCCTTTTTCTTCTATCGCCTT
>ULSJ01011331.1_pt1 | contig 12170 bp, 7 predicted proteins | sample 1956291 | NCBI WGS metagenome assembly ULSJ01 (sample SAMEA4835705, study PRJEB28245) | human gut metagenome | biome: gut microbiome; material: fecal sample | place: Denmark | collected 2008 | reverse complement strand
TTCCTTATATTCCAGCACCTGTCGGGACTGGCCTGGGCCATCGTTCTCTATATTTTTCTTTCGGCTACTGCCCGGAAAAATGAACAAGTTTAGTTTGGCATTGTTATTGCTGTATTAAACAACAGTATCAAAATAGATTTTTATAGTGGGAACATTTTTTGGTTTCATCCTATTATTGCTTTTGTTGCTTGTCATTGTTCCGATTTTGTGGATTGTGTCAAGCGTGTTCAAGTTGCGCCGCCGCTTTAAGCGGAGAGTAGATGATGCTGCACGCGGACAGCGTGAATACACTGCCCGTGAGACGCATTTCGGCGGTTCGCACAAGGTTTTTGCCAAGGATGTTGGCGAGTATGTGAGCTTTGAGGAAATTATTGTCGACCGTGAGTCGGAAGAGAAGCCTCCTCACAGGGATAACGTAAAGTCTGAGCCGCAAATTTCTGATGTGGAATTCGAGGAAATCATATATAAATAATTTCCACAAATCTTAAAAAGGATTAAAATTGACGAAATTTATAGATAAAATTCGCCAAAATATCGATTTTGCTTGTAAAAATGGATTTTTTTTAATTCCTTTGCATCGTAAGAAATCGTAAGAATTTCGAAACATTAACTAAGATACTATTATCTATCCATACATAGAAACATTATTTTTTTCATTAGTTGTCAGTGGTAAATAACCACAAAAAAGCTACCCACCGTGATGGTGTGTAGCTTTTTTTATGTCCCTATCGGAAGTCGGGGGTATATGTGGAAAAACGCCTCCGGTCGGGTTGGCCGGAGGCGTAATGGGGTGGATTGGAGCCGTGGACTATATGCGTTGCAGGTATTCTACCAGATTGACATCGCGGCTGAGCTCCATCTTTTTCCGCAGGCGGTAGCGGTTCATTTCCACGCTGCGGTACGACATGTTGAGCAGCGGAGCAATTTCCTTTGAACTGAGTCCCATTTTCAGATAGGCACACAACCGCTGGTCGTTGGCGTTCAGCTGTGGATAGAGCTGTACGAGACGTTTCAGATAGTTTTCATAGACCACATCAAAGTTTTGCGCAAATTTCTGCCAGTCATCATCGTGGCTGATGTTTTCCTTGATGAGCTTCTGGATCTTCATCAGCTGCTTGTTGGCACTCGGAGTCAGTGCGGAGCTTTCGTCGCTTTCCTGTATCTTGTTGATCTGGTTGGAGATGTCGATAAGAATCTCGTTTTTCCGGATTACGTTCATCGTGGCGTTCGACAATTCCTGCGACTTGTGGCGGACGTCGTGTTCCAGCTGCTCGCTCTTCAGATGGGCGATTTCGTTTTCCTTTCTCAGCGTTTCTTCTTCCGCCTTGCGTTTGTATTCCTGCATTTCGGCTTCCTTGCGTTTGGCTACGGCCACGGCAGCTTTGTGCGACTTCATCTTGATGAAGCGGAAAGCAAAGTAAATGGCGCTTGCGGCGGCAATCAGATAGACGCAGATGGCCCAGATGCTGCGGTACCAGGGCGGAGAAATGTGGAATACGAACTTGCATTCGGATTTCGAGTCGTCGTAGTGGTTGATGGAACGGATATGCAGAATGTAGGTTCCTTCGTGGAGCTGAGTGTATTCCTTGGTGTTTGCCTGCGAGAAGGCACTCCAGCTTTTGTCGTAGTTCTCCAGATAGTAGCTGTATTCGATAGTGCCCTGTTCGCGGTATTCCGGGCAGATGAATTCAAATCGCAGGGAGTTGAGCTTGTAGGGCAGCTTCAGTTCCCGTTGCTGCCTGCCTCCGGCCGTGTAGAGGAGGGTGTCGGGGTTTCCGGTGGCATAGATGTTGTTGATGAAGAGGTTGCTTTTCCAGTTGACCGTATGTTCGCGGTCAATGTCTATTTCGTAGAAGCCGTCTTCGTTCGACACTATCAGCCGGCGCGGAGCGGTGAAATTGAAGTCTTCAAAACCTACGATCAGCTTGTCGAGCAGTGGCTTGTAGGTGATGGAGTCAATGTCGTAGGTGCCTGTCGTATTATAGTATGCGGCGCAGATGAATTTTCCCGAAACTCCCCAAACGTCCCGATTCGGCGACTGATAGAGGCGGACCGACGTATGCGCTCCGAAGATGCTGTTCATGTTTACGTTGGGTATCATGCTGTCGGTCTGCGGGTTATAGCGGAAGAATCCTCCTTCTGTCGAGAATGCCAGTTCGTCGTCTATTTCATACAGCGTATTGTTGCGGTCGGTAGGGAATCCCTTTTTATGGTCATAAAGCCTGATTTCATCAAACCGTTTCAGGTCGTTGCTCAGTCGCAGGCGGAACACGCCTTTCATCCAGTGGCTCAGCCAGATATTCCCGTACTTGTCTTCAAAAATGTGGCCGCCTGCATCCGTATAGCCGGTCACCTTGTTGGCAAATTCCCATATTCCGTTGTTGTTTTTGATGAGGAAAAAACTTTCGTAGGTGGACACGAGCGCATAGTCCTTGTGCTTTCGCAGCTGGAGGCACGACCATGTGCCGGGAATGCCGGTCACCTGCTTCGGCACACCGTTGATGATTTGAAAGAGTCCCAGGTCGTTGCCCACGAGAATCGTATTGCCGATGGTGTCAATGCTCCACACCTGGCTTTTCATCAGCTGTTTCAGCTCAACCGGTTCGGGCGTTGCCGAAATGGGGTAGGAGGTGGAATAGAGTCCCTGGTTGGTGCCCATATACAGGGTGTTGTTTTTCAGCAGCGACGCATAGCCTGCCCCGTATTTGTTGGAGGTGCCGAACAGCGTTGTGATAGGTGAGTTGTAGAGCACGTAGTCAATACCGTTGTCCAGTCCCAGCCAAATGTTGTCGAGCTTGTCGAAGTAGATGCTCAGCACGGTGTTGTTCTGCATTCCGGTAGAGTTGTTTACGTAGGTATTTGTTTTGTTCGACAAGTCTTTGATGATAATACCTTTGTTTACGGTTCCGAAAACGATGGCCCGCTCGTTGGTAGCGGCACAGAACACCTGGTTTTCTTTCAGAAAGTGGTCGATGTCGGTTTGCAGCGGTGTGATGGTCATGCCGTCATAGACAAAGAGTCCGTCGAATGCCGTCACCAGCAGGATGTTGCCTTGCGTATAAGGAAGAATGGCGCACACTTTCTTGCCGATAATCTTTTCATTGCCGCGCAGAGGGGTGTAGTCCACACCGTTGAGGATGCTTACACCTCCGTCGATGGAGGCGACAAACATACGCCCTTTGATCAGTGCGGATGTGGTAATCTTGTACTTGTGGGGAATGGTGATGGTCTTTTCTCCGTCGTATCGGAGGATGCTGAAGTCGCCTTGAAACCACACATATTTTTCTGCCTGATGGATGTTCCAAATTTCCGAGAAGTGGCGGTCGCGTGCCGGAAGCGTGCTCATGAGGCTGAAATATTTCATTTTGCCCGTTTCTTCTTCGTTGGCAAAGTAGCCGAATTCTTCCGAACCTCCGGCATAGACACGTTCGGCCTTGCTGTCGTACAGCAGGGAGCGGACGGTCGTATAGTTGCTTACTTGGTAGATGTTCCAGAGGTGGCTGTCGTAGGTCAGCATTCCCGTATTGTTGGCAAAGAGCATTCTGCCATGTGAATCCTGGCAGATGTCCCAGTTTTGTGTACCTGCCGAGTATATGGAGCGGAAATAATTTCGCACGAGCGGATATGCCGCCTCTGCTGTCTGCGGGAAAAGCCAACCCGACAGAAGAAGAGCAAGCAGGATACCGGCCCAGTTCCGTTGCAATACGTTTTTAAGTGAATTGTATGCCATTCTATGTCAATTTAGTCTTGTAATATTTCTGTTATATTAAGGTGGATCCGAGGAAAAGAATTCAAGCCATGTTTCTCATTTTCAAAGTTCCTAAATTTTTCTTAGTTGAGTTGCATTGAGAAATATGTTATACAACATGTTTTTATATAAATATTTGATTTATAATGGAATAAATTTTCATAGTTGAATAAATGTTGAGTCGTAAAGTAGTAAATGTTGAGTTTTTGAGAAAGCTTTTTATATCATTTAATTATATCAGTTTGTACCTTTGCAATGTCGACGAGCGGAATTTTTATTCCATTCCCTTAAAATCGGAAAACTCGAAAGCGTTGAAAAAAGCAACAAACTTAAAATTAAATACCTCTTTTAATTATGAAGAAACAAATTCTTTTCTTTTGTTTTTTACTTCTTGCGGCAGTGGCTTACGCGCAAGATTTAAAAGTGACGGGAGTTGTTACTTCTGCGGAGGACGGTTATCCTTTGCCCGGCGTTCCGGTGCAGGTGAAGGAAAATCCTTCGGCAAGCGTGGCGACTGACATCGACGGTAAGTATACCATCACAGTTTCGCGCGGACAGACTCTTGTCTTTACATACGTGGGTTGCGAAACCCAAAATCACAAGATTGAGACGTCAACAACTTTGAATGTCGCTTTGAAATCGGAGGCTAACGTGCTTCAGGAAGTGGTTGCCATCGGTTACGGTACGATGAAAAAGAGCGATTTGACCGGTGCCGTAACAACCGTTTCGGCCGACAAGCTGAAAAAGACTCCTGCCGCCAACCTGGCAAATGCCCTTCAGGGTCAGGCTGCCGGTGTGACCGTCAATTCCAACAGCGGTCAGCCGGGTGCTGCTCCGGAAGTCCGAATCCGTGGTGTCGGTACTGTCAACGGCGCATCACCTATATATGTAGTCGACGGTGTGATTGTTGACGATATTTCATTCCTCAGTCCGAATGATATCCAGTCAACCGAAATTCTGAAGGATGCTTCTGCCACAGCCATTTACGGTTCTCGTGGTGCCAACGGTGTCATCATCGTTACCACCAAAGGCGGTAAGGTCAACCAGAAAACAACGGTAACTCTCGATGCCTATGCCGGTATCCAGCAACGCTGGCGCAAGCTCGACGTGATGAATGCAAGGGAATTTGCCGATGCACTTGTTGCCATCAACGGTTCTACTTCAGAAAAGAAGTATTATGAAACTTACGGTTTCAACAAATGGCTTTCCACATTCCGTTTGGGTAGCTCAAAGTATTATCCTACAGTGTATGATCCGGAAACAAACCCGACCGGCCTTGACTATTCGGCCATCGATACCGACTGGCAGGATGAAGTGTTTCAGGATGCCTTGATTCAGAACTATCACCTTTCCATCGACGGCGGTAGCGAAAAGACAACTTATTCGTTGAGCACCAGCTGGTATTCGCAGGAAGGTACAATCATCGGTTCAAACTACGAACGTCTGACAGTACGTTTGAATACATCCCACAAAGTAAACGACTGGTTGAAAGTCGGTGAAAACGTATCATTCATGAGTTCTACAAGTCGTACGGCAATGAACAACAGCGAAAGTGCCGGTTCTTCCATCCTTTCTGCCGCATTTGCCATGGCTCCTTGGGACCCGACTCACTATCCCGCAGGCTCTGTCAACAAGCAGGGTACGGACTTGAGCGGACAAATCAGTGCCGGTTCCAACTTCAAGAACGTGACCAACCCGTTCAGCATGGTGGAAAACAGCCACCCGAAAGACCGCAACGAACGCTTCGTAGGTAACGTGTTCGCTGAAATCACTCCTCTCAAGGGTTTGACTTTCCGTTCAAGCTACAGCTTCGACTATAACATCGCTACCAGCAAGGTATTCAAGGATGCTTACGAATATTCAGACTATGACAAGAACGTCAAGAACTTCTTGAGTTCAAGCATCGGACGTACCTACAACTGGACTGTTGACAATATCTTGACTTACGCCCGCACCATCAACAAGCACGATTTCTCGGTGATGGTAGGTCAGACAACTGAAGAGTACAACTATTACTCTATCGGCAATTCAGGTTCCAACATTCTGAACCCGAAAGAAAACAACTGGTATCTGTCGCAGGTGACTGACGATTTCGGCCGTCCCGCAGACAGTGTGAGCCGTAACCGCCGTGTTTCCATGCTCGGCCGTGTTCACTACAGCTATGACGACCGTTATTTGATTACAGTCAACTTCCGTGCCGACGGTAGCAGCAAGTTCCCTGAAAAGCCTTGGGGCTATTTCCCTTCTACAGCTTTGGCATGGAAAATCAGCGAAGAAGATTTCATGAAAGACTACAGCAACCTTGACCTTTTGAAAATCCGTGCAGGTTGGGGGCGTGTAGGTAATGACAATATCGGCAACGATGCTTTCCTTTTGACGGTGTTCAACACAGGACCAACATTCGTTGACTATGTATTCGGCAAGAATCAGGCTTTGGCAAACGGTGCAACCGTACTGACTTGGATCAACAACGGCGGACACTGGGAAAATACGGAACAATGGAGCTTGGGTGTTGACTTCGGTTTGTGGCGCGGCATGCTGACCGGTTCTGTCGACTTCTTCATCCGCAACACTCAGGACATGTTGATGTCGGTAAAAGCTCCGGCTCAAGTGGGTAACCGTTACGACGGTACAAGCAACGTCGGAACAGTTCGCAACCAGGGTGCTGAAATCACTTTGGAACACCGCAACACCATCGGTGATTTCTCTTACTCCATCGGCGGTAACGTATCGTTTATCGACAACGAACTGACCGGTCTGAACGGTGGTGCCGTAATCTACAGCGGCTACAACAACTTGACAGTGGTTGACCAAGGTTATCCTTTGTACTATTTCTGGGGATACCAGTATGACGGCATCTACAAGACTGACGAAGAAGCATTGGAATATCTCACAGGCTATACGGCTACCGATATTCCTTTCCATGCAGGCGATGCCAAATATAAGGATCTTAACGGCGACGGTAAAATTGACGATAACGACCGTACGGACCTCGGTTCAAGCATTCCTTGGTTGAACTATGGTTTGAACTTGGGTGCAAGCTGGAAGAATTTCGACGTTCAATTGTTCTTCCAAGGCGTTGCCGGCAACAAAATCTACAACCAGATGCGTCACCGTCTGGAAGGAAACGGTACGACTTCCGTCATGAGCCCGATTATGGCTAATGCATGGACTTCTACCAATACAGAAGGAACAATTCCTAATCCGAAAAACTCTGTGAACTACTACGTTTCCGACCGATTCCTTGAAAACGGTTCCTACTTCCGTCTGAAGAATCTGCAAATCGGTTACACGATTCCTGAAAAAGCCATCCGTAAGGTGGGATTGCAGAACTGCCGTATTTATCTGCAGGGCAGCAACCTCCTGACATTGACACAATATACAGGATTCGACCCGGAAGTGGGCGGCAGCATTGACTACGGTAACTATCCGCAAGCCCGCTCCTTCATCTTAGGTGCTAACATTTCCTTCTAATTAATTAAAAGTCAATAAAAATGAAAACGACACATATATTGAATGCGTTTTGCGGACTGGCGCTGCTTGCAACAGCAACCTCTTGTAACGACTGGCTGTTGGAAGAGTCGCCGGGCAAAACTGGGCTGGACGATTTCTTTACGTCAGGAAACACTGCCATCCAGGTAGTAAATGCCTGCTACACTCCGTTGGCATGGGAGTTCAATTCAACTTATTTCTCTGAATGGTTTATCGGGGATATTGTTTCGGACGATGCTTTGAAAGGCGGTCAGAACCTCACGGATATGGCGGATGTCTACGATTTGGAGAACTTCAAGACAAATGCCAACAACACGATGCTTCTTGATTTCTACCGTGCGCAGTATCAGGGTATAGCCCGTTGTAATTTGGCCATTCAGGAAGTGGAAAAGGTTGATGCCGACACGACAATGACCGAGAGTCGCAAAAACTGTCTGTTGGGCGAAGCTCACTTCATGCGTGCTTACTATTATTTCCGCCTTGTACGTGTTTTCGGCGGTGTACCTTATGTTGATTTCGTTATCGACAGTTCTTCAAAATGGCAGCAGCCGCGTGCAAGCGAAGCAACTATTTATGAGAATATCGTAAAGGATCTTGAAATAGCCGAACCGCTGCTGTGGAACAAGAGCGAGTATGCCGACGAGGACCTCGGCCGTGCTACCAAAGGTGCCGCACAGGCCATGCTGTTGAAGACCTATCTTTATATGGGCGGCCATCTTGACCCTGCCTATTTCGAGAAGGCTTACGAATGGGGTAAGAAATTCATTACCGAACAATATGAAACGGGTGAATATAGCTTGAATCCGAACTATGCCGACAACTTTACGTTGGCCGGTGAAAACGGTCCGGAATCCGTATTTGAAATTCAGTACATGGCTGAGCCGACCAGTGACTATGGCGAAGGCTACGGCTTTACCCGCGGAACATTTACAACGATCCTTACCCGTTGCCGCGCAACCGCTCTCGGTGCAGGCTGGGGCTTCAACCACCCGACACAAAACCTCTATGACGAGTTTGAACCGGGTGACCCGCGTCGCGATGCAACCATCATTAATCCTACCGATGATCAGCTCGACAACCCTGAACAGGAAATCTATCTGGGCAGCCGCTACTACAACCGCAAGTATGCCTACAACGAAGACGGTGTATATGTTACGCTCGACCACGCAACCCGCAGCCCGGTCAACTATCGTCTGATTCGTGCTTCCGACGTGCTGCTGATGTATGCTGAAGCAGCTCTTGAAAGCGGCAAGGACATTGCAGCCGCCAAATGGGCGTTGGAAGAAGTGCGCAAGCGTGCCCGTGGCGGTGTGGATTATGACAAAAATGATGTAAATGCTATCCTTCCGGATTTCCCTAACTACAACGGCTATAGCGACAATACCGAGGACTTGCGCAAGGCCATCCGTCACGAACGCCGTGTGGAACTGGCTATGGAAGGCCACCGCTGGTTTGACCTTTGCCGTTGGGGTATCGCTTATGAAGTGATGGATAAGGACAACGGTTCTTACGGAAAGAACGAAACTCCGGAGGCTCGTGCTGAAATGGCTTCGTTTGTCAAAGGCAAGAATGAATTGTTCCCGATTCCTTCACAGGAAATCAACTTGAACCCGATGGAACAAAATCCCGGATATTAATTCTGAAAAATAAAATAATAAATAGAAAACAACAAACAACCCGATGGCGGGTTTAACCGCCCGCCATCCTAATTTTTAAACTCTCAAAAAAAAATTTAGCTATGAAAAAAATGACTCTTTTGGCTGCTATGGCAGTTTGTGGATTGGGTGTTGCAAATGCCCAGTTCGTTGGTGATCCTTCTTTGGAAGCAGTGAAGGACAATGGTGAAGTTTTTGATATCTTCCAATTGGATGCAGCTTCTGTTGAAATTTTGAAAAATGCCGGTAAGACGGTTCACGAATATACATTGGACAACGTAAACCGTTGCTTGTATGTATGGGACAATACATTTGTTGCCGGCGACGGTTCTTATCCAGGCGTTGATTTTCAGATGGAAGGATATACATCATTGGATGTCAGCACTATCGGATGGTCAGGTGCAGGTTTCACAGTTGTAGAAGACGGTGGCAACAACTACATCGACTTGAATCACGTTACAGACGAAACTCGTTTCCACATGGGTTTGCGCAGCACAAATCCTGCATCTGCAATTGCAGTAATCTTCGGTGACGGTCAGATTGCAGGCAAAACAACCATGAAGTGGTCTCCGGCCAAGTTGTCTGTAGGTACCACAGCATTCGTTGACGGTGGTGTATCTTATCCCCTTGTAGGTGACCTTGATCGTGGTGGCGATTGGGTAGCTATCGATATGTCGTTGGCTGACATGAAGAAAATGTATCCTTCATTCGATTACACTCCTTGCAACTTCACTGGTAACATCTATTCCGTTCTTGGCGGTGGCGTAGCAGGTACAAATATTTGCATTGACGCTGTTTATTTGTATACACCTAAAGGTGAAGGCAGTGTTGAAGGCGTAGCAAGCGACAATGTTCAAGTAATCGTTTCTAACCGCACAATCAACGTTCTTGGCAACGAAAACAACGGTTTCGAACTCTACAACATCTCTGGACAGTTGGTTAAGAAATCAACTTCTTCAGTTATGGGCGTTGAAGATTTGAACGCTGGTCTTTACATTGTAAAAGCAGGCAACGCTGTTGAAAAAGTTGTAGTGAAATAATTGTTCTTGTATTCGACTTTTTGACTTTATGAAGAGCGGACGGATTTGTTCCGCCCGCTCTCTTTTTCCCTTTTTAAAACGATTTACAGGTGGTGACGTCCTGAGATACGGCACGAAAAAACGATACTAACATAGAATAAAGAATACATTATGAAGAAAACTAACTTTTTGATTGCTACAGCGTTGCTTGTTTCTCCATTGGCAATGGCGGCTTCTTCGCAAAATGGTACCGGCGAAACTGACGGATATAAACTGGTTTGGCAGGACCTGTTCGATGCCAATGAGCTTAATCTTCAGCGTTGGAATATTGAAGTGAACGGCGACGGCGGCGGCAACAATGAATTGCAGTACTATACGGACCGTACGGACAACGTGCGTTTGGGAGATGACGGAAAGGGCAACGGCTGTCTGATTCTGACGACAAAAAAAGAAGTATATGGCGGACGTCAGGTTACTTCCGGCCGAATCACGTCGAAAAACAAGATTGCATTCAAGCACGGTAAGGTTGAGGCGGCTATCAAGCTCCCTAAAACAGCCAACGGACTTTGGCCGGCATTCTGGATGATGGGCAACGACTACGACCAGGTGGGATGGCCGCGTTGCGGTGAAACCGATATCATGGAATTCGGCAATGCCACGGGAATCCAGAACGGAACGCAGGACCGCTATTTCAACGGTGCGTGCCACTGGGGACAATCGTGGAACAATCATCCGAATTATGCGCGTGCGGTGACTTACCAATACAGCCTTCAGGACGACGAATTCCATATCTTCACCCTCATTTGGGATGAAGAAAAGGTGGCCATGTATGTCGACCTCGACAAGTATCCTGATGCTGAACCGTATTATATCATGACTATCCCGGCAACCAACGATACCAATTCTCCGGGCTATTATTTCCATAAGGAGAATTTCATTCTGTTCAATCTTGCCGTAGGCGGCAATTTTACCGGAATCTGGGATATCAATCAGATTACCGCATTGAACGAATCGAACGACTATCAGGCAAGTATGTATGTGAATTACGTAAAAATCTATCAGAAGGGAACAGCCGACGAGTCTACCTCTTTCCTGGACAAGGGTGACATGGACGATGCCGGCGTAGAGACGGTTACCGCCGGACTGGAGATGAATTACAACGGAACAATGCTGAACTTCTCTGACAGGGCCGATGTGGTGGTCTATGATATTGCCGGAAAAATGGTAGCATCTGAAAAGGGCGTTGATGCCGTTTCGGTTGCAGGTTTCGTTCCCGGCATCTATGTCGTAAAGGCTGTTAGCAACGGCAAGCAGCTGGTTGAAAAAATCGTATGCAAATAATGAAGGAAAAGTGGTTAGGTGTGGCTTTTGTCTGTCTGTCAGTGCTTAGCGTATGGGCAGAGTCACCAGTGGATGAAACATCCGATTATAAATTGGTTTGGAGCGACGAATTCAACGGTTCGTCGCTCGACCGCAACAGCTGGAATGTGGAAGTCAACGGCAGCGGTTGCGGAAATGCCGAATTGCAGTATTATGTAGACAGCCCGGCCAATGTATGTGTGCGCGACGGAAATCTCGTAATTACAGCCCGTAAGGATAATTATAAGGGAAAGAATTTCACTTCGGGACGTATCAATACGATGGATAAGGTGCGCTTTACCTATGGCGTAGTCGAAGCCCGTATCAAATTGCCGAAAACGGCCAACGGGCTGTGGCCGGCATTCTGGATGATGGGCAATGACATTTCTTCGGTCAGTTGGCCGCGTTGCGGTGAAACCGACATTCTGGAAATGGGACATTCCAACGGTATCAAGGACGGTGTGTCTGACCGTTTGTTCAACGGTGCCATGCATTGGGGGGTAGCTTCTTCGGCACACCGTACCTTTACAGGCGACCGTGTAAACGACTATAGTCTGCAGGACGGTGAATATCATATTTTCCGTGTGGTATGGACACCGAATGAAGTCGCCATGTTTCTTGACGATGAAAAGGAACCCTACATGCGGGTGGATATCTCCGACAGAAGCAGCGAGGACGATATGGGATATTATTTCCATAAAGACAATTTCCTGTTGCTGAATCTGGCTGTCGGTGGAAATTTCCCCGGCATTCATGATGCGGAAGGCATAACGGCTTTGCCGCAGGGCAGTGCGGAAATGCTGGTGGATTATGTAAGAATTTATCAGAAGGACGATGCGCAAAGCACGCTGACTCTTTTGAAATAATATAAGGTAGACGATGAATAGATTTATAAGC